>Ga0334898_1002387_pt1 | contig 17474 bp, 12 predicted proteins | sample GraSluR3_MG_10_FD_207228 | JGI IMG/M metagenome (GOLD analysis project Ga0334898, IMG submission 207228) | Sludge microbial communities from methane-producing bioreactor in Wageningen University, Netherlands - Granular Sludge_3_08-R3 | ecosystem: Engineered > Bioreactor > Anaerobic >... | reverse complement strand
GCGGAAGCACAAGGTGGGCCCGATCGGAGATAAGAACCCTCCCATGCCAGTCGATCCCCTGAGACTCAATCATCTCCAGTTCACTGAAGAGAGCCTCCGGATCGATTACCATACCCGTACCCAGCACAGCAATCTTCTCTTTACTGATAACACCGGAAGGAATCAGATGCAGTTTATATGTGGTATCTCCGATTACTATGGTGTGTCCCGCATTGGCGCCTCCGGAAAAGCGGACAACCACCTGGGCGTTCCCTGCCATGTAATCAACGAGTTTTCCCTTTCCTTCGTCACCCCATTGAGCACCAATTACGACAAGATTCATTATTTCCCCTAATTTCGTGAATAGTTGGGGGCTTCCTGGGTGATGGAAACATCATGAGCATGACTCTCCTGAAGCCCGGCGCTGGAAATCTTAACAAAATTCCTGTATAAACGCAATTGATCTATGGTCCGACAGCCGCAGTACCCCATTCCCTTTTTCAGACCTGTTACCAGCTGGTGGAAAAAGTTTTTGAGTTCTCCCTTGTAAGGAACCTTTCCCTCGATTCCTTCCGGTACCGGGGCTTCTCCTTCCTTCATCTGATACCTGTCCCCAGAACCCTGCTGAATCGAGGAAAGACTCCCCATTCCACGATATTCCTTGAACATGCGCCCGTCGTAGATTATCTCCCGACCCGGGGCCTCCTTTAATCCGGCAAAGAGGTTTCCGATCATCACGGTACCGGCACCGGCGCAGATGGCCTTTGTTATGTCGCCTGAAAATTTTATGCCCCCGTCGGCCACCACGGGAATGCCGGATTTTTCAGCTTCCTCTGCACACTCGAGCACTGCGGTAAACTGCGGAACCCCTATACCGGCAACAATCCGGGTGGTACAGATAGATCCCGGTCCGACCCCTACCTTTACCGCATCGGCCCCGGCATCGATAAGTCGTCGGGTCCCCTCCGGGGTAGCCACATTCCCTCCGATAACCGCAGCGCTGAAGTCAGCTTTTATATTCCTTATTGCGTCGATAACACTCTTGCTGTCCCCGTGGGCGGTATCAAGGACAACAAAATCTACATTCGCCGCCTGCAGCAGCGGCATGCGCACCCGCCAGTCATTGGGAGATACTGCAGCTCCGACGATCAGTCTGCCCCGGGAATCCACCGCGGCATTTGGATAATCCTGATGTTTCTCTATATCTTTGACAGTTACAAGACCTGTAAGTCTGCCGTTTTTGTCGACCACCGGCAGTTTTTCGATTTTGTGGGTATCGAACTTCTCCTGGGCGCTCTCGTGTGTAGGATCCCCGATTTCCACCACAGGATCAACGGTCATGATTTCTTTTACCCGCCGACTGTCATCCCTGCAGAACCTCAAGTCCCTGCTGGTGATAATTCCTTTCAGATAGCCCTCAGTATCGACCACCGGCAGACCGGAGACCCGGTTACTCTGGGTTTTCCGTTTGACCTCTGCGATGGAATCTTCCGGATCAACAGTAATCGGATTATCGATAACCCAGTTCAGGTAGCGTTTGACGCTTCCTACATGGGCAGCCTGATCTTCAGGGCTCAGATTCCGGTGAATGACCCCCGCTCCTCCGTTCAGTGCCATGGCTATAGCCATCTCCTTCTCTGTTACCGTATCCATGGCGGCGGAGATTATTGGTGCCTTCAGATATAAATCCCCGCACAGGCGGGTTTTTACCGATGCTTCACCGGGCAGAAAATCAGCATAGGCTGGAATAAGCAGAACATCGTCGTAGCTCAGGGATTCTCGAAATTCCATCTATTTATCCTCCTTCAAAAGGTCCTGTATGCTTTCGTAGCGGTCGGCAATCTCCCTGGCTTTCTTGACCGCCACCCCACGGTACTGCTCCTGGCGGGAAAAAAACAGCTCTGCCTCGGGCAGTCCAACTGCCTTGAGGGAGCGGGAGACAAGTTCATTGACGGCGCTGTTTTCGTGTATGGCCTTGGCAAGGCTGATTCCTTCCTTCTCGCAGCGCAGGGTCAGCTGTTTGATTATCTCGTGGGCCTCCGATTCTCCCGCCGCGGCGAGCAGAATATAGGCAGCCTCCGCGAGGACCAGATCCCCGGAAGCCTGAATGTTCTTCATCATCTGCTCCGCATTGACGTGAAGACTCTTCAGCACCTTCAGACTGCGGGCAGCAGCGGCGGCGAATCCTGCAAGATAATCGGCGATAAAACGCATGGAGGCGGAATTGCTCAGATCACGCTGGTGTTCGGATATCTGATCCATAAAAAAGGTCATGACCCGGGGAGCAAAGGCCTTCCATAGACTCTTTACATGTTCAGAGTTCCAGGGATTCCGTTTCTGGGGCATGGTGGAGGAACCGACCTGGTCGCTCTTGAACAGCTCCCGGACCTCGTTGATCTCGGAACGCTGGAGGTGCCGGAGGTCGTCGGCCAGATTGGCCAGGATACCGAAGGCCACATTAATCTCCAGGAGAAGTCTGAGCAGATACTCGGGCTCCACCATCTGGGTCGCGGTTTCCGAGGGGCTTAAACCCAGGGATTCGAGGATTTCCGCCTCAAAGCTTTCAGGATCGGGGGTCAGCAGGGCTGTGGAATTATAAGAACCCACCGCTCCGGCAATTTTTCCCCGAAGATCACCGGCAAGGCGGTTGATCCGGATAATCGATTTTCCGAGCCTGGAAGCATACTCAGCCATGGCAAAACCAAAGGTAATGGGTACAGCATGCTGCCCATGGGTCCGACCCACCTGAGGTAGCTCGGCATTGTTCCGGCAGAGACGGACCAGTTCCTCCTCAACCTTGAGCAGAGTCGGAAGTATCACATTCCTGACCGCGTCCCGCATGCGCATTGACTGAGCAGTATCCAGAATATCCACTGAAGTGGCGCCAAGATGTACATAGGGAGCGGTTTCCTCAGGGACCTTGCGCTTGAGTACGTTAACCAGTGCACGGATGTTATGCTGGGTTTTCTCCTCTTCTTCGTAGACCTCGGAGGGACTGACAGACGCCTCCACAGAATCGAGGGCGGCCAGCAGATCCGGGCGTTCTTTCATGCTCAGTTTTACATGGCTTTTAAGGAGGGCGATTTCTACCTTGATACAGTACTGGATCGAAGCCTCTTCGCTCAGGTAGCTGCCAAGCTGATCGAACAAGTTCCGATTTGCCAGATAATAACGATGGTCCAGGGGGGACAGACAGTGAAAAATGCTTCTCTCTTCCATACGCTACTATGCCGTAAAAGGGGACCATTTGTCAAAGCCCGGGTAGGTATCGGAGCGTATTTTAGGTACAATGAAGCTATGCAAAAATATGAGGAGCTGCTGCGAAAAGCAGTAGATGCCGGAAAACGACGTGATTACGAGGAATCCCTTCGCCTTCTTACCAGGATCGTAACTGAATCAGAGGGACTCCCGGATGCCTACCTCTACCTGGGACGGACTTATCACGCAATGAAAGATTACAACAAGGCGGTCATCTTTCTTTCCTATTACCGGCGAATGAGGCCCCGATCCTCCGCCGGTGACTTCTTCCTTGGCCGGGCATATCTGGCCGCAGGAGCCTGCTCACGGGCTATTCCCCTGCTCAAGCGGGCAAGCCGTCATTCAGCCAACATAAAACCCCTTATTCTGCTGGGTATGGCCTGTCTGAAGGCCAGGCGATTCGAGGATGCCGTACACTACCTGGGTCAGGCTGTTGAACAGGCCCCTGAAAATCGCCGGCTCTATGTTGGTTACCTGAACGCCCTTCTGGTCTACGGATTACGCCGTTTTAATGCCGAAGATCTGGATACGGCACAGCAGGTACTCGAGTTTCTCGAAAGCCTGGACCTTAATTCGGTAACTGTATATCTCTATCTGGCAAAAATACTTCGGGAGCAGGGTGACCATACCAGGGCACTCGACTATTACCGAAAAGCCGCTGAACTCGAAGAGGATGACGAGCTTATCAGACTTCAGATGGCTGACTCCCTTTTTGCCTGCGGAAGACTCGACGAGGCCCGGAATATCCTGCGGGAAATTGAGCATATCCTTCCTGAAGGAGAGGGCTTCAGTCTGGGACAGGAAAATGTGGAACCTCTTCTGGCGGTAAAGAACTTTCAAAACCAGGATTTTCGGAAGGCCATTTTTCACGGCTGCAGATCCCTGAAAATCCGCAGGGATGCGGATATGCATCTTCTTGTCGGGGAAGCCTATCGTAACACAGGGAATCTTGATCTGGCGGAAAACCATTTCAACCAGGTCCTCAAGGGAAACCCCGGATCCGGCGAAGCCCGCATGGGTCTTGCCATGATAGCATGGCAGCGCGGCAACTGGACACAGGTAATAAGCCGTCTGGAGGGTCTTTCCGGAAGCGGCCAGTACGGCGATCTTGCCGCTTACTACATTACCCTGAGCCGTTGCCGTCTTGAATATCCAGCTGAAGAGCTCCTGGACCAGGTCAGGGAGGAGGTGCGGCGGAACGGCCCAGACCCATATATTCTGTGCGCTCTGGCTGACCAGTATGTACGGTCAGGTCTGCCCGACCTGGCGGTAAAATGGTACCGGAAAGCCTTGATCCTTAACGAAAATCATACCCCTGCCATGGAAGGTCTGATTACCTGTTTCCAGGATTCCGGCGATACCGGAGAACTGATAAACCTGTACCGGGAAATTCTTGACCGGGAACCTGACAACCGCGAACTCCGGGTACAGCTTATCGACCTTCTCTATACAGATCAGCGCTATTCAGATGCCGCGGAGGAGGCAGAAATCCTTCTTGGAACCGGGAATCTCGATGTCCGGCTGCAGCGTCTTCTTGCTATCTGCTACAGAAAAACCAGACGCTATCGGGACGCTGCGATTATATACAGGGAGCTTCTGCGGGAAGAACCGGAAAACGAAGTATTTCTCCGTTCCCTGCTCTACTCCCTGGATAAATGCAGACGCAGGAAGCAGGCAATCAAACTCCTCGAAAGCGCCCTGGCATATTTAAAGAGACCAAGTTCGTCCCTGAAGCTGATTCACGGGGTGCTTCTGCATAAGGAGGGCAATGCGGAAGCTGCCATGGCAGCATTTCGGTCGGCGATGGAACTGGATCCCCGGGATTGGCGCCCCTACCACAATATCGGTAAAATTTATAAAGACAGGGGACTCGACTCTTTTGCTGATAAATTCCTGAAAAAAGCGGGGGAGCTGAAAGAAATATAAAAATCAGCTTGATATTTTCCCGGCCATATTTATACTGACACAAGGAGGACAAAATGGCGACGAAAGCTTTAGATCTCTTCCAGGCATACGCTGAAGACAAACTTCCCAGGGACGGGGGGTATATTGTATCTTCGTTTTTCGACCAGAATTCGGCCTATTCGAAATATGAGGTTGTCGCCTACAATGGTGTAAAGAATATCTACCTCACCGAAGAAGGCCTGACCTTTCAGACCGACGGAAATAAACTTTTTGTTTTGGTCGAACCTACAAATTACCCGGAAAAACATGTGGAACCTTATGTCCGCAAGATGGCCTACCAGATTCCCCACCGTTTTAACGAACTCGAGATTTTTACTGCTAAAAACCAGACCAAAGTGATGGTGAGCAAGGTCCCTACCATGACCTATTCGTCCTTTACCATACTCAGACCTACGGGAATCAACTTTTCTCTGCTGATCTTCAACACTCCGGACGTTCTCAATACCATGGAATATTTTTTTACCGAGACCATAAACAAAGAGGCGGGGGTCCCGAAATCGGACGCCAAAAAAGCCGCTGCCTACGTGATCGAGGGTATAAAAAAGTTCTCCATCTTTTAATACAGCTTTACCATTTACAAGGACCGAAAAAAAAGCTGCCGCGAAAAACGGCAGCTTTTTTTATCCCTTTAGAAGAGTACATTCATCCCGCGGCAGCTTCCTGTCGTTCCAGTTCTATCTGGGCAACCGCCAGCATGGCGATCGGTACTGAATAGACGGAACAGGAAACATAGTCCAGCCCTGCCTCCATGCAGAAGCTGATATTCTCCGGTACCGCACCGTGTTCTCCGCATATTCCCGTACTCAGCTTCGGCCGGGTCATGAGCCCCCGTCGGACCGCCGTCTGAATCAGCTCTTTGACATTCTTGTCCAGTTGCTGAAAGGGATTTCCGTTCAGTATGTCGAACTGGGTGTAGTCGGGCATGAATGAATTGAAATCATCCCTGGAGAGCCCAAGGGATGTCTGGGTAAGATCGTTTGTACCAAAGGAAAAGAACTCTGCGTAACGGGCTATTTCGCCGGCGCTCAGGGCCGCAGCCGGAAGCTCGATCATGGTCCCAATCTTGTAGGACAGTTCTTTTCCTCCCTTCTCCTTACGTATGGCCTCTGCTACCGATGTAAGACCTTCATAGGTATCTCCCTCGATCTTCTTGCCGTACACAATAAGTTTCAGCTCATCGGCATTCATTATGAGGGGAATCATGATTTCCGGCATGACCTTGATCTTTTCGTCCCGAAGGGCATAGGCAGCCTCAAAGATAGCCTCGATCTGCATGCGATAAATTTCGGGATAAGAGACGGCGATCCGGCAGCCCCTGTGTCCAAGCATGGGATTAAATTCCCTGAGCGAATCACAGCGGTATCGAATCTCCTTCTGGCTCAGGTTCTGATACTTCTTTTGCCCCTTTATGTGGTCCAGAAAGTTCCCCATTTCGGTATCGTTGTGGGGCAGGAACTCATGGAGCGGAGCATCCAGAAGACGGATGGTGACCTCCTTGCCATCCATTGCCCGGAAGATACCGGAGAAATCCTGGACCTGCATCTTTTTAAGCTTTTTCAGAGCCCCTTCCCGGTCAGACGTACTATCCGAAATGATCATTTCCCGAAAAACGTTGATACGCTTCTCGTCAAAGAACATGTGCTCCGTCCGGCAAAGACCGATTCCCTGGGCGCCAAAACGAACTGCAAGTTCGGCGTCATGGGGATTGTCCGCATTAACCCGAACATGGAAATTCTTCATCAGCTTCTTTACAATATCGACATACTCCAGCAAACCGGATCCTTCGGGAGAAGGTTCGATAAGGGATGCCTTTCCTATAAATATCTGCGGGTCACCGTAATGGGGAACATTCATGGTTATATAGTCCCCCTCTTTTACCGTCACTTTATCCATAACGGCTTTCTTCCCGCTAATCCGCAGCTCAGGTTTAACCAGAGAGACCTTTCCGTACTGCCGTGCGACAACCGAAGCGTGGGCAGAATAACCTCCCTCACTGGAAAGAACGCCCGTAGCGACTTCAATGGCCTTGACATCTTCTGCAAAGGTAGCGGGCATACACAGTATAAATTTTGTGTCCGTTCCTTCCAGTTGAGCGGTCTTATAGGCTTCCAGCAGTCCTTCGGTTGTAAAATATACTCTTCCGACAGCCGCTCCGGGTGCACCGGAGATTCCTCCGCTGATTTCTTCAAAATCCTTTGTGGATTTGATATCCACCACAGGGTGAAGTATTTCATTCAGCTGTGCAGGTTTTATGCCCTTTATCAGATACTCCTGATCGACTATTTTCCGACTGTACAGATCGAGCAGGGTTTTAAGATCTGCCTGAGTCGATTTCGTCATTACTGGACGCTGTTCTATAAGCCACACCTGCTTGTTTTCAATGGTAAAGCGGATGAAACGTATCTCCTTAAAATGATCCTCAACGGTTTTTGCAATATTTTTCAATTCCTTCAGAAAACCGCTGCCAATATCGTTAATGTCCTTGCCCTCAGTGTCGATGGTGTCGAACTCGTTCTGATTGTACCAGCCCTGGAGCAGATCCGCACCGCTCACAATATCCCTGGTGTAGAAACTGCCGGAGGCGCTGTCCTTACCGTAATTACCGTACACCATGGGCTGTACCATAATTGCGGCGTCCTCGTCATCGAGGTCGTCCAGTTTCAGCATTAAACTGATACGCTGCAGGGCGGTCTGCATCTGGGAATAGGCGGAGGTAAAAAACTCCTTCGGCAGCAGTCCCCGGTATTTTGCAAAGGCTGCTTTCAGTTCTTTCGAACCGGCATCTCCTTCCAGTATTTTTTTGAGTTCACCGATGGCAGTGATAAGCTCCTGCCGTTTCTTTTCCTTTTTCTCCAGTTCGGAAATTTTCAGTTCGATTTCCAGAAACCCATGCAGCATGAACAGAACTTCGTGGTATCCAAAAGTCTCCCCTACGAAACCGCAAAAACCCGGAATAGTAGCGTCGGTCAAACCGAAATTGTGCAGTGTCGGATAATGAACGATTGCCAGGTTGGGACTGATCACGATTTTGAGGAGAAGAGGATTCTCAGGATCATCAAAGCGCTTTTTTACAACATCCTCAAATTTTTTGAGATGGATACCCGCTTCTTTCTTGAAATCAAAATCATCCAGATGGGCTGCAATTTCCGCGTCAATTATAAACCCCGGCAGGATGGGCAGGTCCAGGGAAGCAAACTCGAGGGCCTGCTTTCCCCGCAGTCCTGATTTTTGCATAACCTGTTCGTTTTTGGTCGTATATTTCGACTAAAATAGTGGATATTTTTGTTGGCGGCCATACATTCTCCCCTTTCAGCTCATTATTAGAACAGATTCAGCACGGTATTTACCGGGAACCGCAGAAAATCTTCGAACCTGGGACTTGCTCCCTGGCGAAGATAACGCTGGAGTTTCGCCACATCCTTAATATCTTCTCCGGCAACCGCAAAAACAATGGTACTGCCGTGTTTGACCTTTCCCCATTTGAAAAGGGCAGCTATATCATGAATTCGTTCGCCTTCATAAAAAATGTACACCTCGAGACCGGGATGTTTTGCCTGGTAACTCTGGATGATCCTTTTCCAGGCCTCAACGTTACCGTTGTGAAAAAGCTCGTTGGTAACAGGAACAGAGTAAAACGGAGTCATGCGCTTTTTACCCCCTCCGCTCTCTCTGGCGGGCGGAGGTGAAGCTGCAGCAGCGACTTCCTGACTGGCGGTTTTTCTGACTGTACCGGTTTTCTTCTTTGGTGCTGTCGTTTTTTTTGCTTCTTTTTTTTCCTTCGGCGGTGAGTATTTGAAAGATCCCTTCGACAGCAGCGCCGGAGTCTTCCCGGCGGAACCGTTCAAAAATTTAACAAATGTCTCTACAGCCTTGTCGGCTGTTTTCTGATCGACTCCCTTGTCCATTCCGCCTGCATACACTGTGACGATTTCGTTCTTTCTCAAGGTGCCGACAGAATCCCAGTAAGAGCGGTTTTTCGGATTTACGATCAAATATCCAAGCTCCGGGTGGATGTATGTCATGACAAGATCAACAGCATTCCATCCGACCACAGCCTCATGAAGACTGTCAAAGGCTTCCACGGTTTCCTTCAGGTTGCATGAATCACAGGCATAGCCGTATTTGTCTACAAGCAGCGCATAGACGATAGGTCCCAGCTGGTTCTGGTTCAGCGTATTCTCACCTATCATCTGGTTTAATTGATCCGCAAGATTGTTCTTCTGCTGGATTTCCGGGATTATGTTGGCTACAGCCTGAAAATGCCCCAGGGAGGAGTTGAATCCCTCCCGGGTAAAAAAATGTTCATAAGCGTACGGTAATGTTCCCATCTTTTTGTCCTCTCGCGCAGTTGAAAAAAGAGACCCCCTCACGAGGAGGGGGCACAACAAACCGCTTAGATAGTGGTCAGTCCGGAATCCTTGGATTTACTTTTTCGGGGGCGCCCTCGTTTGCTCTTTTTCTTGGCGGGGGCATCCACAACACCTTTGGACTTGCCTTTGCCCTTGGGCTTGGGGGAAGACTCGGGAGCAGAGGCAGGCTCTGTATCGGTATTCAGCATATCGAGATAAGCCATGCCGCCGCCGGTTTCTGCAGCCTCTTCTTCTGCTGAAGACGAGAAGTGCATGTCGATGTCCTCACGTACTGTGGAACGTCTGCGGGAGAATGCGGCAAACGCGGCGTCCTGGAATCCTTTGGACACACCGTGGAGGAATTCGTTCAGAACGTTGGCCATACCGTCCAGGGTTGCCTTTTTCCGCTTGATGGAGGTGATATCCACGTCAAGCAGCAGGCCGGGCTGTATATGGTAGGGATTGATCATATAATCAAACTTATTGAATTCCCTTTCCAGGAACTGCAGCCGGTCTTCCATGACCCGGCGCTGTACGGGATACCGGAAGCCGTACATATCCTGCAGCTTCTGCTTCATCAGGATAAGCCGGTTCTTGATTTTGTCCTTCTCGAAGATGTAGGTCCGGTTCATTTTCTCGACCTGGGTCTCGGCAGGCTGTACGAAGGAGATCTCGTCCCAGCTTTTTTCGATATCCTCATAGACGGGGTCGCCGGTTTTCGCCTTGATCTTCTTACGGATCTTGTTCTTGTAGATAGCCGCCAGATCATTGAAATCGGAGATGCGTTTCCAGAATTTGGTGTCTTCGTAGACCATATCCAGAACGTCCCAGATGTGCTGAACCTCAACCTCCAGGGACTTGATCATCACATCGTAGGCTTTGCGCTCTTCGATGAGCTGAGCATTGTCGTAATACTTCATCTTGATCTGATACCGCTCGTCCGGCAGGTTGTTGGCGTCGGTATCCTCATACTCCCGGATAATCAGCTCGCGGGTGTTCTTGAGGTTTTCGATGTACTGATACCCCATTTTGGAGGTGTCCAGAATCGAGGTGATCGAGTTGATGGCGGTATTGTAGCCCCGGTTCCTGATATTCTCGATATCAATGATCTCTTTCAGGTTTTCCCGGATATTCAGCTGGTCAAAGGCTTCAGGATCAATCTCGGCGCGAAGACCTTCGATTCTTTCCATCAGGCTCTTCGCAAAGTAGCGGTACCGGTTCGACTTGGGGTTCTCCTTGTCGTCGGAGGTGTGGTTCTCCACCCGCTTCATCTTCTCGAAGATGATCTCGGAATCGTTCAGTTCATCCAGACCTTCATCAATGCGCTGATCCTTGAGCTGTTCGATCTCCTTGTCAATATTGTCCATGATATGCTTGGAGATCAGGTCCTTGATCAGGTATTCAACGGTTACCTGATAGTGGAAAATCGGGCTGATAAGCTCCGAGTCGAGGATATTGACAGAAAGTTTGACGTCCGAAACCGTTTTCGGCTTGTAAATGTTGTCCTTGAAGGCACATTTAACAACGGAATAGGCGTTTTCTCCACGGATAAACGCGCCTACATCGGTCTTTTGACGCAGCAGCGAGTTGGTCAGGTTCTCCAGGTCGTTAACACCCCGCTGGACGTGGCCCTGCAGGTGTCCGTACATGTTGACAATGGATTTTTCGATTTCACCGGTATTGAACCTGTCGGTACCTCCCACTTCGTCTAGGAGCTGTGCAATCTCCTTCGGCGTGTAGCGGGTGAGGACCTTCATCTCCTCCCGGTCAATGAAATTCCTGACCTTTTTAACCATTTCGTCTTCGGTGGTGACGATATAACGGTTAAACATATTCTGGTAGTTCTGGTTGAAATAGTTGTAAACCTTTTCCTTCAGCCCGCCCATAACATCGAGCCGTTCCAGAACCTCTTTCGGCAGTTTCGAGGTTACATGGTTAATAACCTTATCGACTTCTTCCTCGAGAAGTCGGTCTACTTCGGCCTGTTGATCCCGGCTTTCCTGGGCGAGAGAGTTTCGTGAACCCACCGCGCTTCGCTTTTCCGGGTGAAACACCATCGGACTTTTCGGTAGATCTATGCTTCCCATGGGACTCTCCTTACATCATTGTTCTCTATAAGATTATCAACATGCTATCGGAAATATCAAGCACGTTTTTTTTTTTTTGATTTTTTTCGCTATGTTTAAGATTCAGCGCGTGATAGTATTGAAAAAAAGAGGCTAAGGTGTGGTATATCATGAAAATCGCGGAAAGATATGATTCTCTCATTCCTAATATCTCCATTAAAACCATCCTTATTGCAGCGCTGTCTTTTCTTGTGCTCTGTGCGGCGTCAGCGGATCAGCGGGACGAAAATATTGACGTCTTTCTTGTACTCGATAAATCACTGTCCATGGTGGAGGAGATAGATGCGGTACGGGAATATGTTGTTGACGAACTAATTGAGAAGACGCTGATTCCCGGTGATTTCTTTCTCGTCATACAGTTTTACGGCAAGGCGGAGCTGCTGCTTGCCGAGGAAATCGGCAGAGAAAACCGTGAAGATCTTACCGCAGAAATACGGAGTGTCATGGCTGATGGCCGCTTTACCGATATCGGAAACGCCCTGGACAGCCTGCAGGACACCCTGAAACAGTACGACCACCGGGAGCGTCGACGGTATATGCTGCTGATAACCGACGGCATCCAGGAGGCTCCGCCGGAGAGCCAATACTACTCCCCCGACGGAAGCTTCAACCACCAGTTTCTGGAGAACAGCAAGGTGATACAAAAGCAGGGGTGGAAAATCCATATTCTGGGGATCGGTCTGGAAAGTGCCGCCAGAGAAATTGCAGAAGCCCTGAGCGGAACCTACACTGAAGTAGAAACCGGCACTGCGGAGGGGGAAGAACCATCAGAAACCGAGCTCGAAAAACTGACGGAGAAACTGGCGGAAAGTACCAGAGATTTACTGGGAATAGTCACTGTGAGCGGCATGCCGCGGATCGGAGCTTTCAGCGAAGATGGAAAAAGCAGCCTTGTGCTTTCATTGAAAAGCAACGGCTATGAAAGTGAACAGACAATCCGAATCAGCACTCTCTACCTGAGCATTGACGGCAGAGAATATTCAGGGGCCCGGAATGTTCGTCTGTCCGTGCAGCCGGAGAGCGAAGAGGAATATGAAATACCCCTTCTTGTCGATGCCGCAGCCGGGCTGTCGTCCACGGAGGTGGAAATACGGGCGGATTTCGCCGGAGGGACCGTCTTTACCCCGGCAATCTTCACAGCCGAAGTCGCGGCACCGGGATTTATGACCCGTTACTGGCCGTACCTTCTTGCCGCTCTTCTGGTTCTTATGCTTATAGCCCTGCTGATTATACTCATCAGCCGGGGAGTTTTTTCCGGCGGCCGCAAACTGGAACTGGAAATAGACTGGGATGATTCGGATAAAAAGAAATTCATCAGCCTTCCGGGAAACGAACAGCTCTATATCTCGGAAGGAATCAGCGGTATCGATGTGGGACTCCGTAAAGTGGGAGAAGTCCTGGCGACCCTTCACAGCGAAGGGGATGAACTGATTATCAGCACCGACAAAGAGGACCTTTTTCTCGGCGGCCCCTTGAGGGGAAATGTTCTGGGAAAACCGATGAAGATAAAGGACCGCTACGGCAAATACAAGGGCCTGACGTTCATACGGAAGAAATAGGCACAAGCGGGCACAGCATGGCGTTTTTACCATTCAAGAGGCTTATTGATACCTACACAGTTTTTTACCTGACCTGCCATGAAACCCCTGACGGGGACGCAATCGGCGCTGAAGTCGCCATGTATCATGCCCTCGTCTCCCTTGGTAAGACCGTGAGGATCATAAACTCCGATCCTGCACCGGAAAAATACCGGTATCTCTACAGAGCAGAAATGGTGGAACTTGTCCATGCAATGAACACCCGACCGGACCCGGAAGCAGTCCTCCTTATTCTGGACACAAATGACATCCACAATATCGGAGATGTCGCCGAAAAGCTGCTCCCGCATGTCGCAGAGTACTTCATTATCGATCACCACGAAAGCGAAAAGGACATAAGCAGCGGACGGCTTATCGAGGCATCCGCCTCTTCAACCTGCGAGATCCTGTATAAAATTTTTTCGGAACTGGGAATAGTCATATCCAGAGAGATTGCATTAGCCTTATACACCGGGATAATTTACGATACCGGGTGCTTCGTCTATCCCAAGACCAGCGCCTTTACCTTCAGCGCGGCTGAAAAACTGGTACTCGCCGGTGCCAATCCCTATAATCTGTACACCGCCATATACGAAAGCAATTCCGTATCTTCCCTTAAGTTGCATGCCAGGGTCCTTTCCAGTCTGGAACTCCATTACGACGAGCAGGTATCGGTGCTGGTCATGCGAAAAGACTGCATAGCCGAAGCAGGGGCCCTCTATGAAGAGGCGGACACCTTGATTAACATTCCCCTGCATTCTGAAAAGATCCGGGTAAGCCTCTTTTTCAAGGAGAACAATGAGGGGCTGCTACGCTGCTCCCTTCGATCAAAGGGGAATATCAACGTTTCAGATATTGCCCAGAAATACGGTGGCGGCGGTCACCGTACCGCTGCGGGATTCAAATCTCCCTATCCCCTGGAGCAAATCCGGATCATGGTTCTCCGGGACCTTGCCGGATATTTCCCCGGAACAATTGTCTGAGCTCCGGTTTTACGCTACAATCCAGCTCGTATGAAGAAACGACTCGTACTATTCGTTCTCACTGTACTTATTCTTTTTACTGCGGTTTCCTGCAGCAGGGAACCGGCAGCCTCGGAAGTCTCTACAGAGCCCGTTATCGTTACACCGTCAGGGGGCGGCTCTTCCGAGGAGTTGGCCATGGACTTTACGGGTTCCATCCGGGAAGACGAGGTACAACCCAAAATCGATCTGCCCCCAAACAGCGAAATCATACAGATCGTCAACGAAAATCTCGATATTGACCAGATTGAAGAGCAGATCATTGCTTACCGGGAGAGGAACGTTTCAGGTGCTTCGATCCGGTTGCTTGTGGCCGATTACGATGCCATTCAAGACAGTTATTTCCCCGCCTGGGAGGCGGAAGTCGATATTTCCAACCCCATGAGCTTTTCCATGAGCTTCATCGATCTTGTTGGAGACCATATACCCGAGATAGTCTGTACCGGCACGGATCCGGAAAACGGGAACCAGCTGCTCAGGGTATTCAGAAAAGAGATCAGTCCCAGCGGATTCGGACTTTATTTTTCGTCCATATCCTCCCTGTCGGTTCGGGGTTCCATCGAGATTGTTCAGATCGAACGTGAACAGGCCTATTACAACGGACAAAAGAATGGAAAGAGTTTCCCCATCGTCAGCTATGAACAGGATGAAGACTCTGACAATCTGAGCGATTTAATAAAGACGAGCTACTACTGGCGATACCAGGAGAATTCCTATGCCCAGGTTATGCGGGAACAGGTCCGGGGCGAGAGAATCGAGGACGAACGATTGAATCGCCTGTTCCGTTCCAATGAAGGAGATTTTGAGGCATTTCTGCAGGGCCCATGGCTGAAGACAAGCCAGGACGCTTCCGGAAAAGTCAGTCATTCAGTCCTTTACTTCCAGCCGAAAGGCAGGTTTTTTGCAAATTATTCCGGAGACGTTCAGGAGGAATATATCTGGCAGGCCTCCAACCGGACCAACTATAATCAGCTCTATATAATCGGAGCCAATGATCTTATACGGTATATCCGCAAACAGCTGTCTATTACGGTAAGGGACATCCATAACATCCATATCTGGACCAGCGATATCAATGATACCTGGAGCGGAGAATACCAGAGGATCAGCGGCAACGTTCAGTCCATCTTTTACCCCGAGCGCAAGACCAGTCAGGAGCTTCCCTTCCATCTTTCCGGAGTATTCACCAACGAAGCAGGGATATCGATAGTGTTCGATGAACCCCGCTTTCAGTACCGTGATGGTGAGAAAGAAAGAAACGGCGGTTATGCTCTCTACTACTCCGGCGCTGGGTATAATCGCAACCTTATTCTTGAACTGGTTTTTCTCAGTACTGCCGGCCTTATAGAGGAGAGACGTGTTTACAAACTTGATTACCTGGAAGAACAGCGTGAACAGGAGATAATCCGTACCGTTTACCTTATTCCCGGCAAGGTTGGCGTCCGTGGATTTTTACCAGATGATGAGGGCTTTATTCAATACGAACAGATAGAGACCATAGATACGGCAAAGGAGAGTGGAATCAACGAAGAATGAAGCCTTCGATCCCTTTTTCCTTGAGTCTGATTAATTCACGCTGGGCAGTGTTTTGAGGAATTCCTGAAATAATGGTCTTGTAGACCTTTGTCCCGTCCTGCCGTGTACTTGCCAGAATTTCAGCACTGATTCCCCGGCCCTCGAGGTATTCCAGGTGCGCCGTCGCGTTTTCCTTCCGGGAAAAGGCCCCGACCTGGATACTTATCCCTTCAGATACCTCCGATCCGCCGGAAAATACGCTTTGGTCCGCTTCGACGGAGGCCGTGTCTTCATGCATCCGTACCTGGGGAGAGAGAAGAAAGGCGGCGGAAAAAATCATTCCCCTTCGCTCCGCGTAATACTCCGGGCTTCCGGGATTGTTATTCGACAGTTCTTCCAGACTGCTGAGGTCCAGACCAGGGACAACAGCACCTTCCCTGTTCATGGAGAGTGGAATTTTCCCATGATTTATCGCCAGTCTCAGCCCGAGTTCCGACTGCCTGTTCCCGGATTCCAACAAGAGTTTTTCAGCCTCTTCGGTTCTTCCGCTTAAGAGAAGGAGTTCTTTTCGAATGCCGTCGGCGACGCTGCGCAGTGGCTCATGCCGGGCAGCATCTTCGAGAAAAAGCAGTCTTCCGTTCAAGCTCGATATAATTGTAAGCCGTTCCCGCAGAGCCGCTTCCTTCTCTCCGGCATCCGTGATCTCCGCAATGGCGTCAAAAGGAGTAAGATCCCCCTCATCAGCCATGAGAGAAGCACCAAAAAAAACAAGGAATATGGATACCAGGCAAAAAATACGCATGGCCGTACGCTTGATGCTTTACCCTTTTCCTGTCTCTGAATCGAGGACGGATTCCTCTGTTACCTGTAAAGCTGCAGCAGAATCCTTGCTATTCCTGGCATTGGTACGTGGAAGCTTCTCTTTTTTAGTTTTCTTTTCCTGGTTTAACTTGTTTTTCAGCTTTCTCTTGTGCCGAAATCCAAATGTAAAGGGCAGCATTACAATGACCCCGGCCAGGAATGCCACAAACAGGCTGATAAAAATCGGGACCTGGGTGAATGTGTGAAAACCGAAGGAAACATCAGCCCGATTTTCAATATTGAAACCGACAAAAAAGAGAACAATTCCCATTAGGATTACAACAAATATCAATCTCCAGGGCATCTGCAACCTCCTTGGTGTTCTGATAACGTCAGGACTGCCGGACAGCGCGGAAGGTCACCCCGGCAAGGGAATCCAGCCGCACATCAATAAATTCCCCGATATCAGTATTATCGGCAGGAAATACCACCATCTCGTTTCGTTCTGTCCGTCCCAGAAGCTCCCGGCCATTCTTTTTCGAGATACCTTCGACCAGTACTTCCACCGTATCGCCGATACGCTTCTTCTTATTATCCTCGGTGATTTTACGCTGGAAGTCAATCAGCCTGCTCAGGCGTTCGTTTTTTTTCTGCTCCGGAACCCGGTCATTATAGGAAGCGGCGGCTGTACCTTCTCGAGGGTTATACTTGTATGTGAACGCGTCATCGAAGCGCACCCGTTCAAGAAGTTCCAGGGTGGCGGAAAAATCCTCATCCTTCTCTCCAGGGAATCCCACAAGCAGATCCGTGGAAAGGGAACAGCCCGGCACCGCTTTCCGCAGTCTATCCACGAGGGACAGGTAGAACTCCCGGGTGTATCCC
>Ga0334898_1002385_pt1 | contig 17497 bp, 14 predicted proteins | sample GraSluR3_MG_10_FD_207228 | JGI IMG/M metagenome (GOLD analysis project Ga0334898, IMG submission 207228) | Sludge microbial communities from methane-producing bioreactor in Wageningen University, Netherlands - Granular Sludge_3_08-R3 | ecosystem: Engineered > Bioreactor > Anaerobic >... | reverse complement strand
CATGCAGCGAAACAGCTTTACCGGGGCCTTTTCCGGGCTGTGCTGTCAGGATCTTTCCGGTGAACGTCTGCATGCCGATTTTGACTATTTTGAGTACAGAGATGTAAAACAGGATTGATTACTTCCATAACAGTTTTTATACTTCTCATAGAAACCTGTAAAGGAAAAGCGGGGATTATGTCTCGATTCTGAGGCATGAAATCCCTTTTTTTCGTTGTTTTTTCTTCATGGTAAAAAAAACTTGTAAAATCTATGGTATATCTGATATATTATTTATCATAGATTCTATGGGTGCTGAATAACCAGATCCCCGATGGAGCAATGCGATGCTGATAGAAATAGAGGATGATTTTCGGAGTTCATCTGACAAGGCCTACGAAAAGATTTTTGACATGATTCTTACCGGACAGCTGAAACCCGGAGAAAAGCTTATCCGTCGCAAGCTCGCTGAGAAAACAGGGGTCAGTACAATTCCGGTTATGGAAGCTCTGTTGCGTCTCGAGGCCCTCGGTATTGTGGAATCCATTCCCTATCGCGGTTCCAGGGTCGTTCCGATCACCAAGGAGAAGGTACGGGACTGGTATGCCCTCAGGGAGGCCATCGAATGTCAGGTTATGCGCATTATTACACGCACCCTTACGGAAGATGAAATTGCCGACCTGGAAAAACTGGCGAACAAGCTGGACGCCATGGAGCAGGCAGGGGATACCGAAGGGGAGGAATTCTGGGAGCTCCACTTCGAGATGCACATGATCATGGCCAGAAAAACCGGGCATCAGTCGCTTATCGATTCACTTCACCGAATAAACCTGTTCCGGTTGCTGCAGCGGGCTCAGTACAGCGCGACGGAGCATAAGAATCAGATTCCCAAGGACAATCACCACTGCCTTATAGATGCCCTGCGTACCAGAGATCCTCTTATTGCGGAAGAGGTTATGCGGGAACACATCTATCACAGCGGCATTCTGAGCTGATTTGCTCAAAGTCTTGACACATATTTTCTCCTCTTCTCTATAGAAAATCCTTGACACCTGAGATCGCCAGGTCTAAGATGATATACCAAGTATATCAATTATATTATTGATATCCGATTATGGAGTAGCAAAAGGAAACTGCAAATTAATCAGGTATTGGAGAGGAGCAGCATGCCGCAGATTCATGTTTGGGAACGTCACGAGATTGTCTTTCAGGCTGAAAAGGAGTACAGGAATCCCTATATGGAGGTGGATATGGGTGTTCACCTCCGGGGGCCCGGGTTCAACAAGCGTGTTTACGGGTTCTGGGATGGAGGAAGCACCTTTAAAATCCGCCTGACCGCCACGAAACCGGGAACCTGGACCTGGGAGAGCTTTGCAAATGTCGATGACCCGGGACTGAAAGGTAAAACCGGATCCTACACCGCGGTGGAATGGACCGAAGAGGAAAAACAGGAGAATGTCTGTCGCCGCGGTTTTCCCCGGCCCACAGTCAACAAACATGCCTTTGAAATGCCCGATGGTACACCCTTTTTCTGGCTGGCTGATATGTGGCTCGCGGCGGCAACGAATCATTACCCCTGGCGGGAGGAAGATAAGTCCTATCCCCTGGGCCCTGAGGTCGGTTTCAAGGACATGATTCATTATCGCCGGGACCAGGGCTACAACGGAATTACCATGATTGCCTGTTTTCCCGCCTGGGGAATAGACCGGCTGCCGGCCTGGGCCTATATGGAAGACGGGCTGGTAATCCGCCATTCCTGGATGGAACACGGCAACAATCTGGAACCCGACGGAAGCAAGTGCCGCAGTACGGATATGCATAACGAGGGGGGCAGGCCCTTCGAGTTCCCCGGACCTGTTCCCGGATATGAAGACATCGTTCCGGACATGACGAAGATAAATCCCGAATACTTCCGGTATCTGGACAGGAGGATCGACTACTGCAATGAGAACGGGATTATTCCCTTTCTCGAATTGTGGCGCAGGGATTTCAGCGAGGTATGGTCGAAGTACTGCGGCTGGCCCGAAACCTACATAAAATATACCGCCTACATGTATGCACGCTATCACGCGAATAACGTTTTCCTGAGTCCCATACACATGGATACCCCGGAGGACTCTATTCCTCCCCGGGAGTACAACCAGCCGATTCGTATGTATTTTGCCAGGTACGGCCGGCCGCCCTTCGGAACCATGATAAGCACCAATGCCGCACCATCGACCCTGGTGAACTATGGAAATGTGGAGTGGATCGATTTCCATCAGATCGGAAACAAGTGGCGGGAACACGTCAGTTTCTGGTACCTGAAGGAGCTGTACTGGAACAAGCCCGAACGTCCGGCCTTGAATGGTGAGCCCTACACCCCGGGAGTCCCTCCGGAGACGGATTTGGAGATGTTCAGCGAGGAGGCCTACCGGAATACCAGATCCGGTATGTACGGCAGTGTTCTCAGTGGGGGACAGTCAGGCTACGTGCACGAATTGCAGGCCATGTACGACGGTTGCCGAAGTCCCGAGGCTGTCTACCGGATGTGGGATGTCTTTGATATCGCCACAAGTCACCAGGCCGTACATCTCAAGAATTTCATCATGAGCCTGAATGGAAGGCACGCTGAGCTGATTCCCGACAGCGAATGTATTATTCCCAACAAGAGCGGCGGCGAGTTCGGCTGGACCGGCTGGGCCTACTGTGCCTATACCCCGGATCGGGATATTATTCTTGCCTATTTTGAGGAGGAAACACCCAGGACGGGTAACCTGTTCCGGGGCGGCGCCTACGGCTGCCGTTACAAACTGGTCTGGTACAACCCCCGGACCGGAGAGTGGCTGGATCGAAAAGAGATTGTAGAGCCCGATGTGCGGGGAGTTCTGGAGATTCCTGAACTTCCCGACGAAAGTGACTGGGCCTTGAAGATGGAGCTTGTGTAGACGGCCCTAGTGTTCAGAATCGTGGGGATAGCTTGAATCGTCGGCCGGGGAATATCGGGAATGCAGGACATTCTGCAAGGCCCTGTACTGAGTAGAGCCCAAGTGTTTTCCTGATATGTCTTTGTTCATAATTCATCCCCACGATTCGGGACAGTAGCAGTTTTTCCTTGACAGGGAAGAATTGTGGGCCTAAAATGATATATCATCTATATCAACTATATTATCTATGCCAAAGTGTAAAGAATAGGATAAGTAAAATCAGCCAGCATAGGTAAGGTAAGGAGGAAGAATGAAAGGTAAATCGCTAACGAAGGGTTTCTTGACGCTTTGTCTGCTGCTGTTTGTCGTCGGCGGCATGGCTTTTGCCGGGGGTGCCGGCGAAAAGGGAGCAGCAGGGGACGTTGTTGAAATCCGTCACATGTCGCCCCATACTGCAGGAGCCGGTTTCGGTGAACACTTCGCAGCCCACGTGGAAAAGTTCAACGCCGAAAATCCGAACATTCATGTAATCCATGATGCCCTGCCTTCCGGTGACCTGCGGACAAAAATCACTGTAGAGATGGCTTCCGGCAATCCCCCGAACACCTCCTGGCTGGTTCTCAGCTACGCCCGGGAGTTCATGAAGGACGATCTTCTGATGGACTGGGCACCGGTATTTGAGGATCCTGCGCACCCGGAGTTCAAAGAGAGATTCTCCGACACGATCCTCTATTTCTCGAAAGACAACAAAGGCCGCGTAATGATGGCTCCTTTTGAAGTACACATGGACGGGCTTTTCTACAATACCGAAATATTCGAGAAATACGGCTGGAAGGTCCCGAAAACCTTCGACGAGTTCGTCGCGCTGGGACCCAAGGCACGGGAAAAGGGCATAGCCCTGACCGTTACCGGCGGCAAGGACATCCGCTTTGCCTGGCTCGCCTCTGCTCTGATGGCCCGGGCTGCGGGAGTCGAAAACACCAACAAGCTGACCATCGGCGACAAGGTCGGTGAATGGGACAATCCTGCCTACGGTTTTCCGCAAGCCATGGAAAAGTTTGCACAGATGGTGAAAGCCGGTGTATATCCCAATGGCGTACTCGGCATCAGCCAGAACGAGGCGGATCAGATGTTTGTCAGGGGTGAGGCCGCAACCTACTACGAAGGTCAGTGGAGACCCGGCAACTGGGAATCCCTGGGAGGCAAGGAGTTTATCCGGAAGGTTCGGCGGGTTGATTTTCCTGCAATGACGGATATGCCAAACGGAGACCCCAGAGCACGGGTAGGCGGAACAATTGTCGGTCTCATCGCTGCTGCCGATCAGCCGGAACGGGAACGCCAGGCCAGTATTGAGTGGATCAAGAGCCTTGAAGCCCCCGAATTCTGGGCCCCTGTACTGGAAGACGGCCGAAACCTCTATCCGGGAAAGGTGGAATACGACAAGTCCAAGGTGTCCGAGGTAATGCTTCAGTGTGCCGAGGCTCTCCTGAGTGCGGAAATGCTCATCCCCTCCATGGATACCCTGGCACCTCCTGCAATAGATCTTGCGATCAAGAAGACGGCCATGCCGGGAATCATTGCTGGACAGTATACCGTAGACCAGGCTGTAGCCGAAGTCCAGAAAGCGGCGGACGAGTATCTGAAAGCTCAGGGTGATTAAGATTGTTAACCGGATGGGCCCTGACGGGTCCGTCCGGGATTCAGCTTACTACAAACTGAAAAGGATGGACCGGCATGGTAGAAGCCAGCTCCGGCGGAATGCAACAAACGATACAAAACAAGAGACTGGTTCCTGAATCCAACACCTATCTTAAATCAATAAAAAGCAGGCATTGGAATAAAATTGCTATATACAGCGTACTCATCGGGTGGTCGGTAATCGTACTGCTGCCCCTGCTGTGGCTCCTTTCGTCGTCGTTAAAGACCCAGGCAGAACTTGCCTTCAATATCTGGGGGCCGCCGAAAGATATCTATTTTCTGAACTATTATCTTGCATGGACCAAAAGCTACATGGGCCGCTACATGCTGAACAGTGTTATAGCAACTGCCGTGGCTATCGTGTTAACGGATATATGCGCAACCACCATATCCTACGCATTGTCCAGGTTCAGTTTCAGATTCAACAGGGTTCTCTATTATCTGGTTATTGCCGGAATGATGATCCCGATTCACTCGGCGGTCATTCCGATTTACATAATGGCCATGGATCTTGGCATGCAAAACAACCTTTATGCCCTGGGGATGATCTACGCCGCTTTCAGGATACCGATCTCCGTGTTTATTCTGGAAAGCTTCATGATTACCATTCCCAAGGAGCTGGAGGAGTGCGCCATCATTGACGGATGTTCCTATTCCAGGATTTTTTACCACGTTATTCTTCCCCTGTCCAAGGACGGAATTCTGACCATAACGATCCTGACGGCCCTGGCCTGCTGGAACGAGCTTCTGGTCGCAATGCTGATGCTCGGTCAGCCCCTGGTAAAAACCCTGCCCATTGGTGTGCTGGGTTTCATTGCGGAGTTCTCGGCGGAGTATACCCAGATGAGTGCCGGACTCATTATAGCGACTGTTCCCAATATCATCTTCTACGCCCTGCTGCAGGAGAAGATCGTAAAGGGAATGACCATCGGCGCGATTAAAGGATAGAGAGAATGGCTATTGTAAATTTGAAAGGACGTCGGCGAACGATTTTCCTGTTTCTCCTCCCCGGTATGCTGGTCTACTGCGGTCTGGTTCTGTATCCTCTTATGCAGGGTTTCATTCTCAGCACTCAGCGCTGGAGAACCCTGACCCGCCGGGTCTATGTGGGGCTGGATAATTATGTCAGTCTTATGCACAACTCGATTTTCTGGACCTCCATGGAAAAATCGGCCGTCTTTGTTATCGGGACCACGGTGCTGCAGCTCGTGCTCGGCTTTCTGCTGGGTTATCTTCTTTATCATCAACTCAAAGGCTACCGAATATTCAAGACGCTCTTCTTTGTCCCGGTTATTCTCATGACCGTGGCTGTCGGCTTTATCTGGGACTATATCTACAGTCCAGCCTTTGGCCTCCTGAAACCATTCATGGAGTTCATCGGAATGGGGGACAGGTATTTTCCACCTTTGGCGGATCCCAATGTGGCGATCCTCTTTGTCATTCTCGCCCATTCCTGGAGACAGGTGGGTATCCAGATTATGCTTTTTTACGCCGGCTTCATGAATATTCCCCAGGATGTAATCGAAATGGCGACTATAGAGGGCGCCTCGGGTTTTAAAATGATCTGGTACATGATTCTGCCCCTCTCCTGGGAGGTCTCCAAGATGGTTGTGGTGCTGCAGATAACCGCGGCCCTGAGGGCTTTTGATCTTGTTTATGTCATGACCAAGGGCGGACCGAATCATTCCACTGAAGTCCTTCCCATGCATATGTTTGTTCACGCCTTCGAGAACTTCAACATCGGCCTGGGAAGCGCGGTTGCGGTAATAATCTTCATTCTCTCCATGACGCTCACCCTGATTCTTCGTCGGGTCATGCAGCGCGAGACCCTGCAGTACTGAGGTGGAGTTCATGATCGAGAAAGCGGGTTCTCCCGCCGTGCATGTCTGGGACCTGATCGAGGTTACCCTCAGGGCGGAGGAAGAGTATAAAAGTCCCTACACCGAGGTGGATGTCTGGATCGACCTTGAGGGCCCTGGTTTTAAAAAACGGATCTTCGGATTCTGGGACGGGGATAATATCTTCAAGATCAGATACATAGCTCCCTCTCCCGGCAGGTGGACCTGGCTGAGCGGTTCAAATCAGGATGATTCCGGTCTGAACGGCCAGCACGGTGAACTTGAGGCCCTGGAATGGGGCGAATGGGAAAAAAATGAGAATCCCTGCCGTCGCGGTTTTATCCGCGCCACGGAAAACGGACATGCCCTTCGCTACGATGATGGTACTCCCTTCTTTTATCTGGCAGATACCTGGTGGGCCGCCGGAACCTTCCGCTACCCCTGGTACGACGATGATGAGCTGCGGCCGGCAGGACCCGGCATGGGTTTCAAGGATATGCTTCGCTACCGGAAGGAGCTGGGCTACAACGGCATCGGCATCATTGCGGCTTTTCCCACCTGGGCGGATGACGGACTTCCGGCAACCCTGGTTCTTAAGGACGGCCGAAATACGAGTGTCCGGTCCGCCTGGAGGCGGAATGGATTAAGCGGCGGGGCGGAAGACGGATCGCCGGCCAAGGATATGTACAACGAAGGCGGACGCCCCTTTTCCTTTCCCGGAAAGGTACCTGGCTACGAGCACGTCGTTCCCGATTTTAACCGGCCGAACCCGGAATATTTCAAATTCCTGGATCGGAAAATCGCCTGGCTGAACGAACAGGGTTTTGTCCCCTTCATCGAAGCTGCCCGGCGGGATGTAAGCCAGGTATGGAAGAACTACTACCAATGGCCCGAGACCTATGGACGCTACGTTCAGTACTTCTTTGCCAGGTACCATGCCTTCAACACCTTCCTGAGTCCCATACATTTTGACTACGGAAAGAACTCAATACCCTCCCGGGAGTACAACGAGGCTGTTAACTGGGTGGTGGAAAAATACGGGCTGCCTCCTTTCGGCAATCTTATAAGCACCAACGCCGGACCGTCGACCCTGCTGAATTTCGGGAACGGGGATGACGCTGCCTGGCTCTCCTTTCATCAGATAGGTAACTGGCGGGAGCATGATCACTTCTGGTACCTGACGGAGATCTTCAGGACCGAACCGCATCTTCCCGGAGTGAACGGCGAACCCTACTATCCCGGGTTCCCCGACGACGACCCTCCGGCGGACAGCTGCGATGCGGAACTGAACTGCAGATCCGGCATGTACGGCGGTTTCCTTTCCGGTGGGCTGGGGGGCTACTTCTATGGCGTGGAAGGAATGTGGGGCGGGAACATCGAGGAGGAGGCCCGGTATAAAATCTGGGATGCCCTCGGCTTTAAATCGGGAAAGCAGGTACCCTTCTTTAGGGACTTTGTTTTTTGTCAGGGCGAGCGGTATCAGGAGCTGATCCCGGACGTGGAACTTGTTACTCCAAACAAATCCGGGGAAGCCCTGGCTTACCGCGGCTGGGCTTACTGTGCCCGTACGGAGCAGAAGGACTGGGCTCTCTTCTATTTCGAGAAAGGCTGTCCCCCCGCAACCATCCGGTCCCTCCTTCCGGAAACCGAATATGAGTGTCGCTGGTTTAATCCCCGGGAAGGGCGCTGGTTCCCCGAAGAGGGAAATCTGGAGCTTAAAACTGATGATCTCGGAAGGGTCGCTGTGCCGGTGTATCCGGACAATGAAGACTGGGCAATGAGTCTGAAACTGTCAGACTGATGATAATAAACAGCAAGGATAACAGGAGAAGAGCATGAGAACTTTTGTTGGCGAAGGTCTTGGACGAGTGGTTGTATTAAATCTGCAGCGGGACGAGAAGGTCCTGGAATCAATACGGGGGCAGCTTGCTGAGCTGGGAATCAGGAACGCGATTGTAACAAGCGCCATCGGTTCACTTAAAAAAGCAGTTTTTCACCGGGTAACCGGCTTTGAGAAATCCCCGGTGGATGAATTCGTGACCATTGAGAATCCGATAGAGCTTGCATCCCTTCAGGGGGTGGTGATTGACGGAGAACCCCATTTTCACATGGTTATATCCGACCTGGGTACGACCTATACCGGTCACCTTGAAGAGGAGACAACAGTTGTCTATCTCGCGGAGATATCCCTGGTGGAGATCAAGGGACTCCCCCTCAAACGGGTAAAGGATGAAAACAATATCGCAGTTTTTGAGAAGAAATAATCGACGGCATCCTGGAACTGAGGAGAAGGAACATGAAAAACACAAAGGTCGCGCTCATTACCGGCGGAGGAACGGGGATAGGACGGGCTACGGCTCTGGGGCTTGCCGCAAAAGGTGTTTCCTGTGTGGTGAATTATTCCCGTTCCAGGAAAGATGCGGAAAACACGGTTTCTGAAATAAATTCCCTCGGCGGCGACGCCATCGCGGTCTGCGCCGATGTAGGGAATGAAGAAACTGTGCGGCAGATGGTGGAAACTATTGTTGAGTACTACGGCCGCATCGATTATCTGGTCAATAATGCCGGGAGGACCGTGTTTATCCCCATGGAAGAGATCGAAGCTCTGACGGAGGAGCACTGGAATTCAATCTTCGATGTAAATATCAAGGGAACCTTCAGGGTCATGCGAGCCTGTGCCACAGAGCTGAAGAAAAATTCCGGGGCCATCGTAAATGTCTCATCAATTGCAAGTTTCATGGGCAGGGGCAGTTCGATTCCCTACTGCGTATCCAAGGCGGGCATAGACAATCTAACAAAGTGTTTTGCCCGCATTCTCGCGCCCCGGGTACGGGTAAACGCAGTAGCCCCGGGAATAGTCGAGACCCGCTGGGTGAAAGGTAAGGAGGAACACGTAAGACTGCAGTCCGAGGGAACACTCCTCAAGAGGGTGTGTCAGCCCCAGGATGTCGCCGAGGTGATTATCGATCTTCTGTGTTCCGCCGGATTTGTAACCGGCCAGACGCTGACAATTGACGGCGGATTTACGCTATAGATTTGCATAATGCGGATAAGGATAGTAGGATTCTGAACGAGGGCTTTTTTCAAGAACGCCCCGCCAAAGGGAGGGTTGCAGATGGGATTATCGGATCTCCATATTGACTTTAAAAAGGTAAGCATCTTCGAGGTTGGTCCCCGGGACGGCCTGCAGAATGAACCGGATTTTATTGCCACCGGGGACAAGATCAGGCTTGTGGAGATGCTCCAGGATGCAGGGTGCCGCAGAATCGAGGTAACAAGTTTTGTCCATCCCAAGTGGGTCCCCCAGATGGCGGATGCCGTGGAGGTTCTGAACGGAATCAGCCGGCGGGAAGGGGTAAGCTACAACGCCCTGATCCCCAATTTCAAGGGACTGGAACGCGCCATTGATGCGGGTTTGAAGGAAGTCGTTACCATCATGAGTTCAAGCGAAAGTCATAATACCAAGAACCTGAACATGAGTGTGGCGGAATCCCTGGAAGAGATGAAGCGAATAAACGAACACGCCGCCTCCCGCGGGGTACGCGTCAGATCGTACATCGGGACCGCCTACGGATGCCCCATGGAGGGGGCAATACCGGTAGAAAAGGTGGTGGATATTGCGAAGAAGCTTGAGGAATACGGCTCCTATGAAATCTCCCTGGGGGACACCACCGGAATGGCCGGACCGGTTTCCGCCTACGAGGTGGGAAGCAAGGTCCGGGAACAGCTTAAAAAAGCGAGTCTTGCGGCCCATTTTCACCGGGCTTCTGGGATAGAGTTTGCCAATGTACTTGTCTCTCTCCAGGCCGGTATCGATGTAATCGACTCCGCCGCCGGCGGTCTTGGAGGCTGCCCTTACGCGCCGGGGGCTACCGGAAACATAGCTAGCGAAACCCTGGTGGACATGCTGCATCGTCTGGGGCTTGAAACCGGTATAGATCTTGAGAAAATCAGGCAGGCCGGAGATTTTGCAAAAGATTTGAGTGCTTACGAACATAAAGCGTAAAGGAGGTAAGGGTGGACAAACTCAATGAGATAAAAGACAGGTTTGCGAAAGGTGAAATAAAGCAGCAGCATCTGGAGACAATGATATTTAACGAGGTATATGATTCCGATGCATCCCGTCTTCAGGATGCCTGTCACGATGCAGCCCGGATTCGCTGCTCCATTGCGGAAGAAAGCACCGGCGTCAGCCTTGATCTGATTAAAAACTCGAGACTGGATAACTCCGGACTCTCGGAGGGGCACCTTCTTACGGGAATTGAAATGAAGGTCGGGGCCGCCCTGATACCCATGGGACTGGCCGGACCGGTTAAAATCAGCGGTGAGTATGCCGAAGGCGAATACTACCTTCCCCTGGCAACCAACGAAGCGGCCCTCGTGGCCGGGGTCCAGCGGGGCGTAAAGGCCATAAACATGTCGGGGGGAATCCGTACCCAGGTGACCTTTGACGGAATGAGCAGGGCGCCCCTCCTCGAGGCCCCCGATATCGACGCCGCCAAGAAGTTCTGCATCCGCGTTCAGGAAGACGGGGAATTGATACAGGAGCTGAACAAGGAGATTAAAGATCCCTTCGTCCGCCTGGAATATATCGAACCCTATCAGCTGGGAACCAAGGTTTTTCTGAGAATGGTCTGCAAGACCGGCGATGCCATGGGAATGAACGGCGTTACCAAGGCCTCCGCCGATATTGCACGAAGGATTCTGAAGGATCTGGACGGATGGAAGCTCATAACCATATCCAGCAACCTCTGTACCGATAAAAAGGCTTCCCATATCAACATACTGCAGGGCCGGGGAAAAAGCGTTCACGCCGAGGTATTTGTTCCCGAAGAGGTCCTCCAGAAGGTTTTCAAAAAAGGGGTGACCAGCAGAAGTGTCGAGCGGGTGGTCTTTCATAAGTGCTATCTGGGTTCCACCTTGAGCGGGACCATAAGCGGTTTCAATGTAAACGCCGCCAACGCGCTGGCTGCATTTTTCGCCGCCACCGGCCAGGATATGGCCCACGTTGTCTCCAGCTCCGCCGCCTTTGTGCAGGCCGACGCCGTGGAAGGAGGACTGCACTTTATGGTTTCCATGCCCTCCCTGGAGATCGCAACCATCGGCGGCGGGACAAACTTCGGTACTGCCCGGGAGGCCCTAAAGCTTCTCGGCTGCGGAGAAATCGGCACCAGTCCCGATGATAACGAGAATGTAAAGCGCCTGGCGGAGATCTGCTGTACCGCCGTCGCCGCCCTGGACCTGAATACTGCCTGTGCCCAGGCGGCGGGATATGAGATGGCGGACAGCCATGTAGCCCTGGCCAGGGGAGAAAAATAAGAGGGAGGAGACCATGAAGGCGCTGGTTTTACAGAAGAAGGGTGAAATTTCCCTTCAGGACCTGGATATACAGGAAGAACTGGGGCCCCGGGATGTCCGAATCGCCGTCGGAGCGGTGGGTATCTGCGGAAGCGATATCCACTACTACCGGCACGGTAAAATCGGACCCTTTGTCGTCCGGGAGCCCATGATTTTAGGTCATGAAGCTGCCGGAACGGTCCTGGAAACCGGTGCCGACGTCACTCATCTCAAACCTGGTGACAGGGTGGCCATGGAGCCGGGAATCCCGGACCCCTTCAGCCGTGAGAGCAGGGCAGGGATGTACAACCTGGATCCGGCGGTTCGCTTCTGGGCCACACCTCCGGTACACGGTGTGCTGCGTCCGGAGGTCGTCCATCCCGCGGATTTCTCCTTCAGGCTGCCCGATTCGGTATCCCTGCAGGAAGGGGCCCTGGTGGAACCCCTGGCAATAGGCATGCACGCCGCCGGAAAGGCGGAAATCCAGCCCGGGGATACTGCCGTGGTGATCGGCGCCGGGACAATCGGAATCGTCACAGCCCTGGCAGCTTTGGCGGGAGGATGCAGCAGGGTGATTATGACCGATCTGCTGCAGCCCAAGCTGGACCTTGCCTCGAAACTGGGCCCTATAAGCCCTGTCAATATCAAGGACCAGAACCCCCTGGAGGCGGTGCGGGAGCTTACCGGTGGCTGGGGGGCGGATATTGTTTTTGAGGCCAGCGGATCCCGGAAAGCCATGGAGGGGATTTTCGATTTTCTCCGCCCCGGCGGGCGTATCGTCTTTATCGGTATGCCCACGGAAGCTGCCGCTCTTGATATTGTGGCCGCCCAGGCTAAAGAGATCAGCATGAAGGCCATCTTCCGTTACGCCCATGTCTATCCCCGGGCCATCGCGCTGATGGGATCCGGCCGACTGGATGTAAAACCCCTCATAAGTCGGGTATTTCCCTTCGAAAAGAGTGTAGAGGCCTTTGAGTATGCGGCAGATCCTGATCCGGATACGGTCAAGGTCCAGATAGTGATGGGGTAGGAGGGCGGAGTTTCAGCTGATCAATTGCTCGGGCAGGCTTTTCGCCGAAGCTATATGACGCCGAACAGCATTTTCCGCTCGCAGAGGATCACCGCTGAATATCTCTTTCAGCAGCCAGACGTGGGAGATTGCCTCTTTGTCATGGTTGTTCTTATCCTTCTGCCAGTGAGACGCCTTCTGCCATTCCAGCAGCAGAAAAAGATGGTCCCGGCGCAGCGCATCGACCAGGGAGGGACACTCCGTCAGTTCCGCCAGCTTCGCATGAAAACTGTAGTTCATCTCCAGGGTTGCCCGGGCCATCTCGTTCGTCTGTATCTGCTGATCCACGACCCGGGCCTGCTCGATAAGCTGGTACTTCACATCTTCCCGGAGGTTGCCGCTGGCAAGCATGCGGGCTACCTGACTCTCTATGGCTAGACGAAGGGCATAGCGGTCCCGCTTGGTTTCCGAGGTCAGGCTGATTACACTGGAACCCAGGTAGGGGCGGGATTCGACCAGGCCTTCGCTCTCCAGTTTGTGGAGGGCGTCTATGACCGGAATAATGCTGACCCCCGTCATTTGCGACATCTCGCGAAGGGTCAGTCGCTGGGCGGGTTTGAGTTCACCCTCGAGGATTTTATCGCAGATAATTGAGAAAGCAAGATCAGCTGCAGATTGATTGTCCTTTTTTTTCGCCATACCTACACGCCGGATACTATCCTCTTCGATCAGCACTAGTCAAGTCGACTCATTTTCTGTAATTCCTGTCAGGATATGATAAAGGCAAAATCATTCTCCGACAGGGTCTTGCCATCTTCGCCGCGGACCAGCATCTTTACCCGGTAATCACCCTTCGCAGCGCCGGGAACCGACCAGTGGATGGTATCGACAACCTTGGCACTGTCCTTTTCCAGGGTCAGGGGCAGGGAATTCTCCATCTCAACGCGGTCCGAGCCTGAGCGCTGAAGTTTCCATTCCAGAGTAACCGGGATTGGCCGCTGGTAATCATTATTTATCCATATCTTTCCGACAAACAGGTCGCCGGGCTTCCAGAACTTGTCGTACCCGATTACATAGGGATCCTTGTTCCATTCCAGGCTGACCAACACGGGAGTGTACACCTGCTTCATGCTGTAGTAGGCGGGAAGTTTTTCTCCGAAGTAATCCACAATACCGCTGCCGATCACCGGGGCAGGATCGTTCCAGTAGTAGAGATACATACTGCCCACGGGAAGGTATTTTCTCTGACGCAGGAACTCGATCTGTTCCTTGATGGTCCTGGCCTCTATGGCCTGGGACTGTTCAATCAGCTTGTCCAGGGAATCCAGGCTGAGGTCGAGCCTGGTATGCCGTACCTGAAGGTCGTAGAAAAAGCAGTAATATTCCCAGGTATCCCAGTTGGGCGGCCAGAGGTCCTTTTCAGGGATGATCCTTTCGAGACTCTTCCGTGAAGGAAGAGCATGGGATCCGAATTCAACGATGTTCGGTTCTATCCGGATGCGCTTCATGTCCAGGTCCCCCGGCTGACAGCAGCCTGTCATCAGGTTCTGTACCCCTTCCTGGTAGTCCCCTTTATGCATCCAACGGATGGGATCAACGGTCTTTCCGGTCTCGTAGAGGATCTCGCACAGTCTGCCGTAGTTGTTCGGCATATTCGGCAGGCCGTATATCTGGGGCTCCTTGAAGACGCTCCACATCCCCAGGCAGGCATGGTTGTGAAGCATCCGCACCATGTCCCGCATCATTATGCCGGCCCGTTCTATCAGGTCGTCACTGTCGCTGTAACAGTAATGGAGGGGAAAATTCTGCCAGACCAGAATCCCCATCCTGTCGCAGAGGGTATAAAAATCATCCAGTTCCACATGGCTTCCGATCCGGATGGAGTTTATATTCATGTCCAGCATTTCCCGCAGATCCTTTTCCATCCGCTCGGTACTGACCTCGCTCATGTACATGCTGGAGTAGTACCGCATTCCCCGCAGGAAGACCCTGGTCCCGTTCAGGATCCAGTGCCCTGTGACATTGTCGTGACGCACATCTTTTACGCCGAACACGATTTCCAGTTCATCATCCACCGCATTCTTCTGTTTGAGGCGTATCTGTGCTTTGTAGAGGTTAGGCCTCCCGTTGTCCCAGGTAGACCAGAGGCGGACCTCCGGGATGGTGACAACGAGTTTTTGCAGGTTAAGTCCCGGTTGAAGTTCAACAGGGCATGAGCGGATCAGGGTTTCCTGGGAATCAAAGTTTTCCGCTTCCACGTGCAGCTCTGCTTCAGCCTGAATAACCCTGCCGCACGTATTGTTGATTTCCAGATCGACGGATACCAGGGCGCTTCCGTCGGGTACGAAATCCCGTTCCACGATCCTGCTGTACACCTTCGCATAGGAGACCTGGGCCTCACCCCTGGCTATCAGCCGCACGGACTGCCAAATGCCGCCGGTGTTGCCGTCCTGCCGGAATTTCGTCATGGCTCCGGGCCGGTGCATTGCGTCGATCAGGTGACCTTTGACGATGCTGAGGTCCCTGGCCCAGTGCTTTTTGTAGCCCCGGGACAGGGGAGTGCTCAAATTGTTCGGATCATCGACAAGTACATATTCGGTGGGGTCCCTGGGGGAGTCAACGCGCACGACCAGACAGTTGGCAGTGTCCATAATGCTGTCGCTTACCTCGAACTCAAAGGGCGAAAAGTATCCTTCATGGGATCCAAGGTACCTTCCGTTAAGCCACACCTGCGCTATGTAGTCTACAGCCATAAACTGAAGGGAAATCTTCCGTCCCTTCATCCCCTGGGGAAGGTCGAAATTGCGGGAAAACCAGATGGCCCCGTCGTAATCACCGACCTCGGTCAGATACCAGTTGTTGGGTATCTTCATTTTTTTCCAGCCGCTTCGATCGGTTTCCGGGAGAGGAAATTCTGCACGGTTCCTGTCCGGAGTATTTTCCAGTGTATAGATCCATGTTCCGTCCAGTTCCGAGATTTCTCTGCCGTAACCGTGCTTCATTCAGTTTCTCCTATTAGTTTTATAACGATATTATAACATACGGATTTCGAAAAATGTCAATAGAGATTTTTCTCCTCTTTTCCTCATTTCCCGAACTGGAAAAGGCCATGCTGACAGGCTGGCATTAACAAAAAGTATAACTTCCTATATATTAGTGAAATAAATAAAAACTATATGTGAGAAAAATACTTGAAATCTGCTGTATCCTTCCTGTATTTCCGGTCGGCTGCAGGCAATAATATCAGACTGAAGTAATGATATAAAATATTTATATTGACTTTATAACATTGTGGGGTTACGATGAACTGCATAAACGATGGCATAAGCAAAATGTATCAGGAGGATTCCCTTTGAAATATCCTGTGGGATCGGGAAAACTATCCCGAAGCTCTGCTGCCTACCTCTTTCTTATACCCTGGTTCATCGGCTTTTTCGGGTTCAACCTGCTTCCCATGGCGGCGTCGCTGTTTTTGTCCTTCACCAATTACAATATCTTTGATCCTCCACGATTCGACGGTTTCAGCAATTTCATATACATGTTTACCAACGACTGGCATTTTCCCGCAGCGGTCAGCGTTACATTCCGATACGTTTTTTTCTCCGTTCCCCTGCAGCTTTGTGCTTCCCTGATTCTTGCCTTTCTTCTAAATCAGAAGATAAAGGGCCTGACCCTCTATCGCACCCTTTTTTATATCCCTTCTCTTCTGGGATCCAGCGTAGCCGTGGGTATCCTGTGGAGGCAGATTTTCAGTTCCGACGGGCTTTTGAACATCTTTCTGCAGAAACTGGGCCTGATGCAGGAGGCGGGTATCAGCTGGATCGGCGATCCGCGATATGCCCTCTGGACGATGATTATTCTGCGAATATGGCAGTTCGGATCTCCCATGATCATCTTTCTTGCCGCCCTGAAGCAGATACCCCAGGAGATTCTGGAGGCATCGGAAATTGATGGTGCCGGACGGATGCAGAGGGTCTGGCGAATCATACTTCCCATGATAAGTCCGATAATTCTGTTCAATTTCATCATGCAGATAATAAGCGCTTTCAAGGTTTTCACTGAGGCCTTCATTATCAGCGGCGGTGCAGTGGGGGGCGGGGTTGTCGGCGGTACCCTGGACAGTCTTCTGTTCTATACCATCCATATCTACTCGGAGGGCTTCCTCAAGTTCAGGATGGGCTATGCTTCGGCCCTCTCCTGGGTACTCCTGCTGATGGTTGCGCTTCTTACCTGGATTGCCTTCAGAATTTCATCCCGCTTAGTCCATTACGAATGAGGAATGTATGGAATTGAGACCATCCGGAAAAAAGAACAGGAAAATGCTTATTTTCAGATCGTTTATAATTCTCTGTATATCCCTGATTGTCATAGAGCCCCTGGTCTGGATGATCGTAAGCTCCTTCAAACCTGAACCGGATATTTTCCGCTATATCGGTCTTATTCCCAAAAGAGTTACCCTGGAAAACTATATCGAAGGCTGGAAAGGAAAAGACCTGGGCTTCGCGGTATTCTTCAGCAATTCCCTGATTATCGTAGCATTCGCCATAATCGGGAACCTGATTTCCTGTACCCTTACGGCCTATGCTTTTGCACGAATGAACTTCAGGTTCCGGTCCCTCTTTTTTGCCCTGATGCTGGGTACCATCATGCTGCCGCCTCACGCGGTAATAATCCCCCAGTATATCTTCTTTTTCAAGATTGGTATCAACAACACCTTCCTGCCGATCATC
>Ga0334898_1002377_pt1 | contig 17554 bp, 14 predicted proteins | sample GraSluR3_MG_10_FD_207228 | JGI IMG/M metagenome (GOLD analysis project Ga0334898, IMG submission 207228) | Sludge microbial communities from methane-producing bioreactor in Wageningen University, Netherlands - Granular Sludge_3_08-R3 | ecosystem: Engineered > Bioreactor > Anaerobic >... | reverse complement strand
CATCCATTTGAGACATACATCTTCGTTAGATTGGTAAAAGGATTGAAGAAGGGTTTGTATCGTTACGTGGCTCTTTCACATTCTCTGATTCTTCTGAAGGAAGGAGATTTCGCAAACGAAGTCGCCGTTGCCGCTTTAGGTCAGAAGTTTGTCGGCCATTGCGCAGTCACGTTCGTTTGGTCCGTTATCCCGTATAGAACGGAATGGAGATACGATCTGACTTCTTATAAACCGATTCTCCTGGATGCGGGTCACGTGTGCCAAAATCTTTATTTGGCCTGTGAGGCTCTTAATCTTGGCACCTGCGCCATCGCTGCCTATGACCAGACCAAAATCGACAAATTGATTGGTCTTGACGGAAATGAGGAGTTCGCTATCTATATGGCTCCTGTCGGAAAACCAAAGAGGTATTGAGATGAGCATTTCGGAAAACGAACTGGCAGTTCTCGAGAAGATTTACAGGAAAGTTCTAGGCAGAGAGAAGAGGTATTTCTCGGTCGATGAACTGATTAGAGAGTCCGGCTCTTGTCCAGATGAGCTTAATGAAGCTCTGAGATCTCTTGGTGAAGAGGAACTGATCGAGATCAAGCCATTTAGAATGGGAAGAATTACTCACAAAGGCATAATGGAGGTAGAAGGCAACGGGATCCCGGAAAAAGATAAGGCAAGACAGCTGGTTCTCGCTAGAATAAACGAGCTTACCTCAGGTGATCCGGATGTGTATTTGAATATAGATGCTCTTGCTGGAGAGCTTAATATGATGAGATATGAACTCTTTGATATCTTGAACTTTCTTCAGGGCGAGGGATTGGTGAGGATTCTTTCAAGAATGTCTGTCGCAATTGTAAAAAGAGACTAAAGAAAAGAAGCCAGCTTCCTGGCTTCTGTTTTGGGGATGATGAAAAGGGCGTCTTGCTTTTCTAAACTGGAGCCTGATTCACTATCGCTTTACCGGAGTAGCTTGCTTTGTTTGCTATTCAGGCTCCTATTTCCTTCTTGCTTGATCTACATCTGTGTACGGGGATCACATCTATGTGAAACATCTATCGTTGCTTGAGATAAATATAGAACCTGTAGATTAGAGAAGAATTAGACCTGGATTAGAGTTTCTTAATCTTTGAAGGAAGAGTGATCTTGAAGGTGGATCCTTCTCCAGGGGTACTCTCCACAGATATGAGGCCTTCATGAGCCTTAACAATTTCCCGGGCTATAGATAAACCTAAACCAGTGCCTCTCGTCTGCGACCTTGCCTTATCAACTCGGTAGAATCTGTCGAAGATTCTGTCGATCTCCTCGGATTGTATACCGATACCGTTATCTTCAACAATTATCTCTATCTTTTTTGCCGAATGATTCCTGCCCGCAGCTATTCTGACACGGCCGCCTTCCGGAGTATATTTTATTGCATTGTCAACAAGATTAAAAAGCGCTCTTGAAAGATGTTCCCGATTACCTGCTATCTCCAGGTCATATGGGCAGTCCTTCGTGATTTCGATATTCTTTTCCTCCGCAAGCACTTTGATCGTGTCAAGTACATCGTCAATCATGACACTTACCGGGAAAATTTCAAAATCCCCTTTAGGAAAGTTGTTCTCGAGCCGGGTAATTATCAGAAGGTCATCGATGATACTGGTTAAGCGCTCGATTTCGTTCTCAATCTGGACAAGAGCGTTCACGTATTCATCGGATTCTCTATCTCTGTGAAGTGTTACGTCTACTATGCTTCGAATCGCGGTTAAAGGTGTTCTCAGCTCGTGAGCCGCATCTGATGTAAACTGCCTTTGCTTCTTGACCGACTCCTCAAGCCTCGCGAGCATTCCATCAAAGGTACTTGCAAGATGGCCGAGTTCATCGTTGGGCAGAGTCAGATTCAGCCTCTTGTCAAGCTTCTCCACGCTTATCTCTTCTGCGAGAAGTGTTATTCTCTCGACAGGCTCCAGCGATTTCTTTGCCATGTAAAAGCCGCCTAGTAACGCAAGAATAATTATTGTCGGACCAATCAGCATCATCAGTCGAGACAGGCGAAACAGTGCCACTCTTACACTTGACAGAGACTCACCCACCTGTAGCCATCCCCACTGACCTATCTGCAAAGTGAAGATTCTCCACACACCCACCGAGGTCGAGATACTAGCAAACTCCCTATCAGCGAGCTCAATCGAGGCTTTAAGTATTCCAAAAGGTCCAAATCCCTCGACTATGTCCCCCGAACTGTCCATCAGCCTTACTGCAAAACCTTCGGCAAGCAACCTGTTCGTGAGAGACTCCATTTCAACAGTCCTCTTGAATAACGGATAATCCTGAACTATCGCAATATTCGCCAGAAGCTGTGAAGAGACGATTCTCAGTGATGAATCGGCTTCACTATGAAGCTGTGCGCTGAGAATAGTGTATATGGAAACGCTGAATGCAAGGAGAATCACTCCAAGAAAGAGAACATACCACAGGGTTAGTTTGATTCTTATCGGGACAATCTTCTTCATCAAATCAACCCAGCCTATAACCGAAGCCTCTCACCGTATTAATGAGTTTGGTTGGAAATGGATCATCTATCTTCTTCCTCAAATATCTTATATACACATCGACGACATTTGAGTCGCTGAAGAAGTCCTGATCCCATACGCTTTCCGCGATTTGCGTTCGGCTCAGTACCTGGTGAGCGTTTCTGGCCAGATATTCCAGAAGACGGTATTCCTTCGGGGAGAGTTCTATCTCAACATCGCCTCTCCTGACAGTATGAGAAACTGTATCTATTGAAAGATCACTGACCCTTAGAACTCGTTCGAAAGTCTCACGTGGTCTCCTGAGCAGTGCGTTTACCCTTGCAAGCAACTCCTTGAAGGCAAAGGGTTTCACAAGATAGTCATCGGCTCCGGTATTAAGTCCCTTTACCCTCTCATCAACAGAATCAAGAGCAGTCAGCATCAGAACAGGAGTGTAGTTACCGCTCGCTCTCAGTTCACTGCAGACTTCATAGCCGTTCTTGCCGGGAAGAAGGATGTCAAGTACGATCACATCATATTGATTAGATGAAGCGAGCATAATCGCTTCATTTCCATCCTTTGCGGCATCGACGAAAAAACCCTCTTCTTTCAAACCTTTTTGAAGAAAAGCAGAGATCGTCGCTTCATCTTCAACTATCAGAATTTTCAGAAAGACACCTCCAAGATAGAGAAACCGGAGGGTCACCCCTCCGGTCAATTCTAGCATCCCAAATCTTTATGTTGGAGTTACTAGTATATCCAGTTCTTTTTCACTTCCTCCGGAGCATTCTCTATCATGTATTCTGAAAGCTGTGAAAGCCATTCCTGTAGAGCAAGTGCTTTCTCTGGATTGACCGGGCTCCATCCCTTCCAGCCATGACCTTGATTTGGGCCGAAATCAAACGTCATATCGGAGACCGGGTTTTCCATCTTCACCATAGCGTCTTTCAGTAGATAGACTGCCTCATTGAGGTAGTAGTTGTCCATATCGCCGACCGCAACATGCACATCACCGGCTATCTTGGGACCTATCTCTTCCCAGTTCTCCTGCAAGATGTAGTTGAGGTCGAAGTTTTCCTTCCAGTAATCGGCTACTTTCTTATTAATCTCGCCTGTAACCTGGTCCCATATTGGCTGAGGGAATCCGTCTGCTCCCAGAGGACTGTATGTGGCTTCCCAAACGGACCACTGTCCACCAGATCTGTTGCTTGGTCCGGCAGCCATTTCGAAATAGTTTTCCTGCTTCACGGTGAATCTGATGTTTCCGTGGGTGTCTCTCGCGCTTGGTCTCTCAGTCTCAATCCAGCCAAAATCGGAATAGTACGCATTGTCATCATTATAGATATTGATAAGCTGGTAATAGTTGAAATCAACCGCATCGGGATACCAAACATACGTTCTTCCGAAGAAGTCAGGGTAGAAGACCTTCATCGCCAGGGCCTCCCATCCACCAGTTGACCCACCTGCCAGAATTCTCGCCCATTTCTCAGGAATCATTCTGAACTGGCTTTCTAGGTAAGGTATCAGCTCTTCAGTGATTGCAGTTCCGTAAGGACCTGAGTTCACCGAGTCAACTGAATATGAAGTATCGTAGTAGGGTGTCGCATCCCTGATAGATACGGCTATGAATCTCGCATTCCCGTCTTCTGTCCAGAATTTGTAGACATCGTTGTTCGTTCTGAAACCTACCGGCGCGGAACCGCCGGGGAAATGACCCTGATAATAGATCACTGGATAGTAAACGCCGGGATTGTCGTAATAGCCTTCAGGTAGAAGAACGTTCGCTCCTAAGTACATGTCCTTGCCCCAAAATTCCGATACGGCTTCACTCTTGATTTTTATGAACTTCACCCATTCGCTGTCAGCATAGTTCCCTTGCTGGAGAACCATTCCTGGCTCAAGCTCATAGTCGGGCATAATTACTTCACTAATAGCAAGTTCGACCGTTCCCGGGTTCGCAGGATCGAGATACACCTTCTTTGTCTTGCTTGTCGCATTACCTACCGATTCCCAGAACCACTGACCGTCACCTGTATCGTCATGCATCAAGACGGTGTGACCGTCGGCCCTGTTGAACGTTGTATAGACATTAACCAGAGCCTGAATGAAATACTCTCCAGCTGGAAGATCAGACAGTTCAATAGGGTATCCAGCGACTGCCATATCATCCTCAGAAATCGTGACTACAGATTCTGAAGACATTTCAAATACATCTTTTCCCCAGAAAGGAACACCTCTAACATCTGTCTGTAAGACAGGTTCTCTCGAAGAATCCTTGCTGACAATGACGAAGACCCGCCCGTTGATTGGCGTCTCCAGGCCAAGCGAGGCTACAGTGTCCAGCGCTTCCTGGCTAATTGTCACTTCGAATGTCAATGAAAGGGCTGTGATTCCTACAAAAAGGATTACAAGAAGAGTCAAAATACTCTTTTTAACCATATTTCCCACCTCCACAGAATCGTGAGCTATTGTCAAATAAATATTCGGATTTGCTAACTATATTTGCCAAAAGGCGCTAAAAACGCAAATTGGGATGAATGTTTGGGATGCTAGATTTTCAAGAAGTTTGAAGCTAGAAGGAACGACGACGAGCGCGGAGAGATAAGTGTGAACTTTCCACTGAGGGAAGAATCATATCATGAGATTGGTACAGCATTGGAAATTCGCATTCTACAAGAAGAAACTGCCTGAATTCCATTATTTACCTCCTCATCCTCCGGATCTTTGTCAGGTGCATCTTCTTTATTATACACTGCCTGAGGTACTGTCAGAACACTATAAGCGTTTATTTACACCATCTTCTGTTTTCCGTTGCTTTGCTCGCCTTTAGTCTTACATTCACTGCCTTCTTCCATGACAAAAACTGTCAAAGTCTTTGAAGTCGATATAGTCGCGAACTCTCTGAAGAGATACCCAGATGAAGTCTTCGAAAAGCTTCGCATCATCTTCGCTGTTTAATTCCTCAACAACATCTTCTTGCTCCGATGGACGTGTAGCGATGTATCGACTCCCCACTGCCCTGTAACTAGAATAGAGATTGAAATTGAAAATGCCATTTTCTTTTGATCTGTAATACACTGCTAACACCTCCTGTATTCAGGAACAATTATATCATCCTGTGTAACCGGGTCGATTGCAAGAACAAAAGACCGTGGTTGCGGGTAGCAGGTCCGGGGTTGGAAAGAGCAGATTGAAACTGGTTCACCGTTGAGAGGTTCTCCGTTCTCGGAAAGAACCGCTAACCGCTTACTAAGATACGCTGAACGCTGGAAAGAGCAAGGGATCAGTTGCAAGTTCCAGTGAGTTACATGAATAAGAACACTGGGAGGACAACGATAGTTCTGTCCCCATATTTTGGAAGCAGCATCAATTATGCTTTTGATCTCGGAGGACGTACGGCCGTTGACGGACAACGTGGTTTTTACCAGCGAACAGCGATTCTTTGCCCGTAAAGCGGAACTGTTCTCGCCTAAGGAGAGACTGGCCAGGCAGAGCCTGACTGGCCACCGAAGGTGACTGGTCCGCATCAGCAGACTGGCTGTGAAGATCTCCCCCGCCGAGGTAGGCTTACAAGTCAAATAGAACACAAGTAGCGATTACCAAAAAAACTGTATAATTCAGTGTGAGGTGATCGAATGAAGATAGATCTTAGATGCATTCCCTGCAATATCAACAGCCTTCTTCGAATTCTCGACCAAAATCATGCTGGAGAGGAAGAAAAGAAGAGAGTAGTCAGGGCGTTTCTCAAGGACGTCGCGGATATGGACTGGTCTGACACTCCAATAGATATCGGAAGAAAGGTCGGCGAGGCTCTCGAACCTCTATTTGCCGATCATGACGCCTTCAGGGAAATCAAGAAGCTTTCTAACAAGAATCTCATGGAGATCTACGAAGACCTCAAGACGGAGCTGCTGACTCTGGATGATCCTTTGATTGGAGCACTTAAGCTCTCCGTAGCAGGAAACATCATAGATGTCGCTCCCGGCCACAAGATCGATATCCATACTACAATGAGTGAAGCTCTATCGAGGCCATTTGCAATAGATGATCTTGAAGAACTTGCAGATAGAATTCGAAAGGCAGACTCTCTGTTGATCGTCGGTGACAACTGCGGAGAGGCAGTTCTCGACAAGCTCCTTCTAGACATTGCCGATGTTCCCAACAGCTATTTTTTGGTCAGAACAAAGCCGGCGCTAAATGATATTACAAGGGAAGAGGCTCTCGAGATAGGTATGAACGAAGTTGCAACTATTCTCGACTCGGGTGCAGATGCCCCTGGCGCTCAGGAAAAGACAATGAAGAGAGGTTCTTTCGAAGTCTATTCAAGGGCAGATGTAGTAATCTCTAAAGGACAGGGCAATCTAGAAGGTTTGAGCTCCGCAAGACGCGAGATCTTCTTCTTGCTCATGGCCAAGTGCGAGGTGATTGGCGGTTTTTTAGGGGTTCCGAAGGGTTCGTTCGTTGCCTACAAAAAGGCAGAATCGAGGGGATAGAATGGAGCTTTTCAAAGACTTTCCTGTTCTTGTTGTCGATGATGATTTACGTTCCGAAAATACCGGTGGAAGAGCTACAAGGGAGATTGTCAAAGAGCTTCAGAAGAGAGGCTTTTCCGTCATTGAATCTTACTCAGGCTACGACTGTAGAATCGAGTTCATGTCTCATTCGAATGTCAGCTGTGTTTTGCTCGATTGGGATCTCGTAATAAAACCGGACGCAGAGTTTTTGGGACCGGGCGAGATTATTGAGATGATTCGTGGAAGGAATATGCTCATTCCAATCTTCCTTATGACTGAGAAATTGAAAGTAATGGAGATTCCTCTAGAAATAGTCAGTCAGATCGATGGCTATGTTTGGAAGCTCGAAGATAGCCCATCTTTCATTGCGGGAAGGATCGAGGAAGCAACTGAGCGATACATGGACGAACTTCAGCCTCCCTTTTTGAAAGAGCTCATAAGATACGTAGATGAATTCAAGTATTCATGGCACACCCCAGGCCACAGCGGTGGAGAGGCTTTCTTGAAGTCATCTACCGGGAAGATCTTCCATAACTTCTTCGGCGAGAATATTTTCAGGAGCGACTTATCCGTTTCGGTGCCGGAACTCGGATCGCTCCTTGAGCATACAGAAGCTATTGGAGAATCGGAAAAGTCAGCGGCCAAGATTTTCGGTTCTGACGAGACTTACTTTGTAACGAACGGTACCTCCACATCTAACAAGATCGTCTTCCATTACTGCGTGACCCCGGGAGACATAGTTCTAGTTGACAGAAACTGTCACAAATCGATTATGCATTCAATAATAATGACAGGCGCCATTCCGATTTATCTTACTCCCAGCAGGAACTCGCTCGGAATAATCGGACCTATTCATGAAGAGAGTTTTGAATGGAGCGAGATAGAGAAAGCGATAAAGGAAAGCCCTCTCGTCGAAGATAAAGAGAACTTCAAAATAAAGCTGGCCGTCGTTACAAATTCCACTTACGACGGTCTCTGCTACAACGCAAAGACAATACTGGACGGGCTTGAGAAAGTGGTGGATTTCGTGCTTTTCGATGAGGCGTGGTACGCGTATGCGAAATTCCACCAGATGTATCTCGGCCGCTTCGGCATGTCGCCAGATATTGACAGAGAAAAGTCGCCGGTGGTCTTCTCAACTCATTCCACCCACAAGCTTCTCGCTGCCTTCTCTCAGGGTTCAATGATTCATGTCAAGGACGGGAGAAAGAGGGTTGATCACGGAAGATTCAACGAAGCATACATGATGCATATGTCAACCTCTCCCCAGTACGCAATAATTGCCTCGCTGGACGTGGCAGCAAAAATGATGGCCGGCAACGCCGGAAGATTCCTGATAGATGAAACAATACAAGAGGCAATTATCTTCAGAAAGAAGATGAAGCATCTGAAAAAAGAGATCGAACTGAAAGAAACCGAACGAAAGAGAAGATGGTGGTTGGAAATATGGCAGCCACAAAGGGTCTCAATTGAGACAGAAGACGGGCAGAGAAAAACTTTCGATCTCGAAGATATAGATGAGTCTATTCTCAAAGACAGACCAGACTGCTGGTATCTGAAAGCAAACGAAGACTGGCACGGATTTGGAAAGCTCGAAAACGACTACGTTCTCCTCGACCCGGTGAAAGTTACTGTTATGACCCCTGGAATAACAAGACAGGGGCGAATGAGAAACTGGGGCATACCCGCAACGATAGTCACTACCTTCCTTAGGGACAGGGGGATAGTCGTTGAGAAATCCGGTCATTACTCATTCCTGATACTCTTTTCTCTGGGGCTGACAAAGGGAAAATCCGGAACACTGCTAGCAGAGCTTTTCACTTTCAAGAAGCTTTTCGACGAAGACGCTCCTCTGGATGATGTATTTCCGGATATTGTGAGAGAGTTTCCAAAGAAGTATGGAAAGATGACCCTTCAGGAGCTTTGCAGACAGATGCATGAATACCTCAGGAAGGTGAGAATTACGAAGGTTCTCAAGGACGTCTATTCTCACAATCCCGAACAGGTAATGCTTCCCGCAAAGGCATACTCGGAACTCGTCAATGAAAATACAGAGCTAGTAAGAATCCGCGAACTTCAAAACAGGATATCGGCCGTCATGGTTGTTCCGTATCCTCCCGGAATACCCGTCATAATGCCTGGCGAGAGATATACAGACGAAACAAAGCGAATCGTTGAGTATCTCAATCTATCCGAAGAGTTCGATAACAAGTTCCCCGGTTTCGAGAATGAGATGCACGGCTTAAAAATGAAGATAGACAGCAACAACAAGAAAAGATACTATACATACTGCTTGAAGGAGATCGAACAGTCAGAAGGCGAATAGAAGTATAAATCTACTTTGAGTTGCTTATTTGGGCGAACAGAACCCAGCTCATGATGTTATAATCCTCTTTATCACTGATCATGAAGGGATAGTTTTGCTCCTCTCATTCTTGCCTGCTGTCTTCTTCGGATGGACTCTCGGAAGGAACGACTCAGTCAATATTTACGGTACAACCGTGACAAGCGGAATTTTGAAATAAAGATCAGCAGCTTTGATCTCAAGCTTCGCCGTGCTGGCAGGAGCAGTGCTCGGTGGCGCCGGCAGAATGGAAACTCTGTCAGGCCTGAGTTCTCACACACTTCTTTCAGCTTAAGTGAATGCCGCTGCAGCAGGAATATTAGTCCTTCTGCTTAACAGACTGGGATTGCTAGTTTCCTCTTCACAGGCAGTCGTCGGCTCTTTAATCGGAATTGGCTTGCTTGAAGCGGCGTTAATTGGCTTATCGTGCTCAAGATTGTAGCCTGCTGGATAACGACTCCTCTGGACACGGCAATTGCAGCTTTCTTTCTTTATCGATTGATTGGTTCTGCTTTCAGAATGCTCCATTCAATTCTGATACAGGACCTTCTCCTAAGAGCACACGCTGTGATTAATGGGGGCTTCGTGTCTTTTGCTCTTGGCGCAAACAATGTCGCAAACGTTACAGGGACCTTCGCGTACATTATTGGAATCGACAAAGCCGTTCTAATTGGAGGCCTAAGCATTTCAGCAGGAGCAATAATGTTAAGCAAGAGAGTCATGTACACAATCGGAACGAGGATAGTCGCACTTGAATCGTTTGCTTCTGTTATAGCGCTTCTCAGTCACTTACTGTTTTGGTATACGCCTTCACTGGCGTCCCAGTTTCCGTATCACAGGCAATTGTGGGAGCAGTCCTAGGAGTCGGTCTTGTAAGAGGATCGAGAAACTTTGACGCAAGGCTCATTAAGAGAATTCTCTTTGGATGGGTATCTACACCTGTGATCTCGGGGCTGATCTCAGTTACTCTCTATTTAGCTTGTACTTCATTGGCGGCGCTTTTGGGCAATTAGAGACTTGCCAAGTATGCGGAATTGAAAGTCTGAAGAACGAATCTCAGAAGGGCTTTTGAGTTCAATAAAACGACAGAACCTGGATTCTGAGAACTCTCTTTCTATTTTCTTAACCGATAGATGCTTTCTTCCTCTTCTGTGGGCAGAAATCACCCAAAAAACTTTTCGTTCAGAGAAGGCTTTTCAACCGTTTAGAAAAGAGGCTTCGGATTTGTCGCTGAGATCCAATCGATAGTCTTCAGAATCTCAATAAATATGTTCTTTCGCTCTTCGCCTCAACTTGTGCCTCACTATTAATGGCCTTTGCCATAAGGTACATATGGGAGAGCACAACGCCCAGATCAATTGCAATTACTTCTTCATAAATCAAGGGGATTTTCTTCCATCCGTGAACTGCAATTTCGTTCTTGCTCAAGATTTCGAACTTCCATGGCTGCCGGTTGAACGACGAGGGTGCCATCCTACCAGCGTTCACAATGTCTTTTATCCTGCTGTCCACATACTCTTCTCTACCAAACACAACCTCTTCAAAGGGCTTTCTGTTGGCATCTCTGTATAAGAAACGCGATGCTCTCTCTACGATATCCTCATTACCGCTGGCCTGAAAGCCCACGATAACCATAGATAGATAATTGGGCAGACGAGCCCAGCTTGTAGAGAATCCCTTCAGAGTTAGATTAAGAACTATTTGCTCACCTTCGAAACCGTACTTGACCAGCTTTGGCGTCGTGAATTCTTTTAGTTTCGCCAGTACAATTCCCGAACCTGATGGAAACTGCGGAGTGAAATACCACTGTAAACGAGCATCTGAGTTTATTGGGAAAATATCTCTAAGAGCAAGATCCACCTCTTTCATCTGCTCAGGAGACAACTTTTTTTCCAGGAACTTTCTCTGAGTTACTCTTTGGCCTATAGCTTTCATGATCTCCTGCTTGCTTAACATTCAATCACCTCTTTACTATATTCTATAAAATTTGACAATAAAACTCAAGATTAATCTTCTCAGTGGTTTTCAAGATAAAAACGAGTAGATGAAGAACAAGATATTCACTATTGAAAACCCTCTGACATCGGCATTTCTCCCCAAGGAGTCATTTCACAGAGAGACAAATTACAATTCTTCCACAAAATAAGAGGCTGAGGATAAACCTCAGCTCCGAAAGATTATGAGTCGAATTATATTACAGACCTTCCCGTAATTCCCTAGCCCACTCCTTTGCAGTTTCAACGTATTCATCTAGCCTGGAAGAAGGTGATTCGAAGTCGCTCTCTTGAATCACATCATTACCCTTCAGTGCCTTCTTGAGATTCTCAAAGGCAGCACCGATCATTCCATCATGTGTACAGAAAAGAGCTATCTTCTTTCCCTCCAGCTTGTTTTCTTCAAGAAATGTACTGATAGGCGGTGCATAAGTAAGTGCCCAGACGGGACTGCCGATGATTATAAGATCGTAATCGTCAGGATCAAAGCTATATGGTTCAAGTTCAGGTTTGTCATTCATAGTTACCGATTCGCTTCCCCAGATGTGTTCCTTGTCAGGATCGTATCCGGGAGTGGTCTCTATTTGCTCGGCATTCTCAACATGGTGATAGTAGGTTCGTGCAAACTCCCCTGTGGGCACAAGCCTTAGAAGGTCAGCATCGATTTCAGAGGCCATAGCCTCTGCAAGAGCTCTTGTACTTTCGTCGTATGAGAAATAAACAACAATAGACTTCATTCAATTACCTCCCTTCAAAGCTATTATAGCTTGACTTAGCGATGAAATGAAAGTATCTGTTTTTGGCAACTAAGAAATGTCAGAACCAGTAATTGGAGAACCGCAACTTTCTTCACATCATCACCTCCAAAACTTGTCAACAACATTATGTAACTTTCTTGACGAATAAACTCAGATGAGCAGAGAACAATGTGGTCTGGACTGGTTATAATTGGCCGAGGTGATAATTTTGAAGAGAGCACTAATTACCGGAGCGTCATCGGGAATAGGCAAGGTTTTTTCCTATGAGCTTGCTAAGCGTGGGTATGAAACGGTTCTTGTAGCCAGGCGACTAGAAAGACTACAGACGATTTCCGATCAAATTGAGAGAGATCTAGGAGTCAGATCTATTCCGCTGAAAGGTGATTTGACGAATGAAAACGACCTGGTTGAAGTTTCGAAATTCCTGAAAGACGTAGATCTTCTTGTAAACAACGCAGGGTTCGGATTAATAGGTCCCTTTGAGGATATTGAAGCAGATAGAGAAATGCAGATGATCAAGCTGAATATTGGAGCTCTTTACTTCTTGACAAAGAAATATGCTCTCATGCGCAACAGCATTGGTGGAGGAATCATAAACGTCGCTTCTACTGCCGCCTACTTGCCTGTACCCGGAATGGCGGTCTATGCTGCTACAAAGGCCTTTGTGCTGAGCTTCAGCGAAGCAGTTAGCGAAGAACTGCACCCTAATGGCTTCAAAGTGATGGTTCTATCTCCGGGACCGACGAGAACAGAGTTTTTCGATGTCGCTTCGGGAGGAAGGAAGCAGCTGCCCGGATCGATGGCGCCCGAAGAAGTTGTGAAAAGGGCACTAGATGCATTTGAAAAAGGAAAGAGAAGCGTGGTAAGCGGGCTGATCAACAAAATAATCGCTTCCGGATCAAGGCTGGTCCCCAGGGCTGTTGCGTTGAAAGCTGCCAGAAGGGCATTTGAGGATTAGGTAAAAACATTCTCTCTTAAAAAGGATCGACATGTAACCTTAGCGATTGGCCATCTATAAAGATTGAGACCATCTTATTCCTTAACTCGTTCTCCAAAAAAATCTTAGAAATATGTCTAAACTGCCACGCTTTGATAGCCACTTCTTCCTAAGAGTAGTTTTGTGTAACTCCAGGACTCTAAGCAAACTATAAGCAAGGATTCTCAGGGAACTCTAAGAATTAGAGGTTAATATTTCATCGAGATCCAAATAATGGAGGTATCGAATATGAAGAGAGTATTTTCGGCAATATTAATGGTTCTTATTATTGGTTCAATGACACTGGCCAGCGGCTTAATGACTGAGGAAGATGGAATTGCATTCATGAGAGAGGAAGAAAAGTTAGCACACGACGTCTATACCGTTCTCTATGAAATATGGGAATTGAATGTCTTCAGTAACATAGCTAGAAGCGAACAGACTCATACTGAAGCAGTTCTTTCTCTGATCGGTGATTCTGGCATGGTAGATCCCGTAAGCGAAAATGAAGTTGGAGTCTTTACCAATTCGACGCTTCAGGAGCTTTATGATGAACTCGTCGAGAGAGGAAGCAAGTCTCTTCTTGATGCGGTAAAAGTTGGTCTTCTGATAGAAGAGATAGATATTAAGGACCTGGAAGACTTGCTTGAGGGAGATATCGACTCGAGGACTGCAACTGTATACGAAAATCTGCTTAGAGGTTCTGAGAACCACCTCAGGGCATTCCTCAGGCAGTATGAGAGACTTGCGGGAAGCTATACGCCTGAAGTACTCGATTCAGAAAGGTTTGACGAGATAGCATCTGGCAGATAGACTGAACAGTAAATAGTATTCATTGGGGCGGACATTCCGCCCTTTCTTTTTGGAATTGGTTATTCTGAGGCCGTTATTCCTCTCAAATCTTGCAACTCGCGTTTGAACTTCCCGAGGAAAAGAAGATTTCTGACTCTAACGAAGAGCGACGTTACTGGAATGTTAAAAATGAAGTCACCAAAGATCGCTGAGACCTTAGAGACTTTTTTCCACTAAGATGATTTCAAGTATTAGACGACTTTCTAACCGACCATTGCTCAGGACTCGTAATGACATATAATCTTATTATCTGAACATAGAGGAGGGATACGGTGGTCAGGATAGTGACGGACAGCTCATGTGATCTGCCGGTTGAAACGCTAAAGAAGTATGGTATTCCCTTTGCCTCTCTCAACATTTTCGTTGATGATAGGACTTTCAAGGAAGATATCGACATTACTCCAGAGGAGTTCTGGCGATTAATGGGCAAATCCCGCGAACTTCCGAAAACATCTCAGCCCTCGCCAGCTGATTTTGCAGGAATCTTTGAGGATGTTCAGAAGAAGGGCGAAACTCCACTATGTATTACGATATCATCGAAACTCAGCGGCACCTATCAATCAGCGGTCCTTGGCGCCAAAATGAGCGGAGGCAAGGCGATTGTATTCGATTCTCTTGCAGGTTCGATTTCACACGGTATCCAGGTGCTGATGGCCGCTAGAATGGCTGAATCGGGTGCTAAGTTGGACGAAATTGTTGAAGCACTTGAAGAGTACAGAAAAAACGTGAAGATAATCATCCCTCTTGCGACAGTGGAGAATATTGTCAAAGGCGGCCGTCTGAGCAAATTTCAAGGTAGCCTGGTCAACATATTGAACATGAAGATTATCCTGCACGGTATAAATGGCGAAGTAAAGCTACTTAAGAAGGTAAGAGGAAGCAGGAGATTTAGAGAAGCAATAATCGAGTTGATAGCTGCTGCCTCAAAAACCGGAAAGAAGATTTTTGGCATTACTCACGTCAATAATCTGGAAGATGCTGAATTCTTTGCTTCCGAAATAAGAAAACGCGTGCGAGATTCGGAAGTCATAATTGGAAAGATGGGTCCTGCAATTGCCACATACGCTGGAGAGGGTGGACTTATATTGGCGCTCTGAACTCACCATTTAGAGTGGCCAAGAAAGCCCAGAGAACTTTAGATTACAGGTGGCCGGTTGACAGAAGAACAGGATTCTGAATCAAGTTAGAGGATAGAAAAGTGCGATGCTGGGGAAGAGCATGCCTGTTTGCAATGTGGTTTCGCAGTGAAGCACTCTCTGTTCATCGTCAGCAGTCATACTCTTAGCTGACAAAGACGCTGAATCTCTTTTCTGGAAGAGTTAATCATGAGGAAGAATTAGACTTCCTTTCTTTCAATAAACTGTCAAGTTTCCAATGAGGATAGACGAACTAACTCATGCGTAGGATTACGAATTCGCCCCAGCAACTTCTGAAGATAGAAGCTAACAATCAACTCGAGGGTCAATCATTGATTCTCACGATTCCAGCGCCATACTGAGGATGCTTTTGGCATCCTTATTTGTTCTGTTGAAAGTCTTCGAAGGAGGATCGAAGATCTCTCCGTTCCCATAGGTTCAGTACCAGTAAATAGCAGTTCTTCGAAGCATAACCAGGAAACTTCCTGGAAGACAAACAGATCAAGCCAGAGCTATGCCAAACTTTTAAAAGAACGGCATATTCGTCGATGGTTGATTAGGAAGTTCTTTGTCGGTTTTCTTTGGCCATTCGGGGAACGACTGATCAATTACGAACAGCTCTTGTTACATCACTTCCTATCAAACGGCATGTGAAACTCTCGACAACGCTCCTCCTAATCGTCACGATATACTTAGTTCTCTCTTCTTAAGGTTGAATTCGGTTTTCTCCCTCACTAATACCTTAGAATATCCCTAGCGCAAATACTTATCAAGAAAGGCGAGCATCGCATTTGCACCCCTTATTCTATTTGCTTTCTTTTTGAATCCATGGCCTTCATCATCGAATACTACATACTCCACCGGAACCCCATGCTCTTCCAGACGCTCGACTATCTCATCAGATTCTATCTTAAGTACTCTAGGGTCATTTACTCCTTGAAGCACTAGAAGAGGCCTCTTAATTTTGTCGGCATGAAAGAGAGGGGAAATGCTCTTGAGGTATTCTTCCTCTTCAAAGGGGTTTCCAATCTTCGTGTATAGTAGATCTTTAATAGCCTTCCACCAGGCAGGCACTTCTTTGAGTGTTCTCACCCAGTTAGAGACACCAAAAAAATCCGTGCCCACCCTGAACTCCTTCGGCCTGAAAGCAAGCGCAGCTAGAACCATGAATCCACCGTAACTTCCACCATTTATTCCTATTCTTTCTTCATCGATGAAATCAAGGGTGGCCAAATACTTAGCGGCTGCCACGCAGTCATCCAGATCTGCTTCTCCGTGCTTGTGATCCGCAGCTTTGAAGAAGCTCTTTCCGTAGCCAGAGCTTCCTCTGTTATTGACTGCATAAATAGCATATCCATGATTTGCAATGAACTGGATCTCAGGACTGTATCTTGGCAGAGACTGACCTCCCGGTCCTCCGTGAACCCATACAATCGCAGGGGCTTTCTCGTTTGGTTGAACGTTTTTGGGTGGATAGAAAATCCCAGGCACTTGGAGACCATCGTATGAAATGAAGCGGAGTACCTTTGCTTCAGAGAGGTCATTGCTGTTCACTTTTTCGCACATGGAATAAGTGAGCTGCTCTGTCTCCTTTGTATTGAGGTCTATCATGAAGATATTCGGAGAGGAGGTTGCTGAGTCACAAAGATAGTACAGGAAGCGGCTGTCCTTGCTGAAGCATTGGTCGTAAACGACACCACCCGTCTCAACGGGAGACATCTTAGGGGAATTGTCTTTTGTGTCGATTATATGGAGTTCGGAAAAACCGTCTCTATTGACGATAAGCACAGCGGTTTCCCCGTTTTCCGATATCCTCCCCGCGATTATGTCCCAACTGAAGGCAAGGATCTCTTCGCGTTCTTTGCTTCCAACATCCGTTACCCAAAGTGTCATGAATTCTCCTTGAATGTCCGATAGATAGTAAAGCTTCATCGAGTCTCTTGAGAAGAAGAGAGGTTTGAAATTTGCTTCTCCTTCATGGGGGGACAGAAGTGTAGTTTCCCCGCTAAGCAAGTCATGTAGATAGACATTAGAATTGTTTGCAGTATCGGGCTTTTGAAGGGCGAGAAACCTTTCATTATACGAAATTGGACCCAGTTCATACAAGTCTTTATTCTCGAAGACCAGCTCACTTGCTAGATCGTCCTTATCAAACCGATAAAGATCGAATCTACTTCTATCAATCTTGTTCGAGTAGTAGTAAACCCTATTGCCAACGGAGACGTGAAATCCTGACTTGGTCTTTTCGAAGGGGGTCAGATCTTTGATTTCCCCTTCTGTTCCTAGATAGAGATGATGCAGTTCATCGCCGCCCTTGTCCATTGCAAAAATGAAGCTTCCATCTTCGTAGACGTGAGATACCAATGCGTTTTCGGTTAGTGATGTTATCTGCCTGTGCTTTCCCGTCTCCTGATCTAGTTCAAAGATATTGTAGTTGCCCGTTTTGTCTGAAGAGTAAAGAATTCTTTTGGAATCGAGAGATACCGCGAATGATGCA
>Ga0334898_1002376_pt1 | contig 17564 bp, 16 predicted proteins | sample GraSluR3_MG_10_FD_207228 | JGI IMG/M metagenome (GOLD analysis project Ga0334898, IMG submission 207228) | Sludge microbial communities from methane-producing bioreactor in Wageningen University, Netherlands - Granular Sludge_3_08-R3 | ecosystem: Engineered > Bioreactor > Anaerobic >... | reverse complement strand
GGTGATTGGGACCGGTTCTGACCTGGTCGCCCGGGACGGTCCCGGACAAAGATAAAACAAATGGGGTTTGCAGCCGTGTGCCGGCCACAAACCCCACCGGTTATCCATCATGGATGGTCCTATAGGATGTGCTCCTGCCTGATGATCTCCATGCCTTTGCGAATGGCCTGCTCATTCAGCGGGATCAGCTGGTGGTACCGCTCCGGCAGCACCTTCTTCAGTCCTTTGATCACGTTATCGAGTTCCAGGATGGGCTTGATCCTGAGGAAGCCTCCCAGCACGATCATATTGAACACCTTGGTGTTGTTCATCCGGACACTTTCGTCATAGGCCGGAATCGAACAGATGTGGACGTCGGTGCGCCGCGGTTTGCGCGTCATCCCGTTCTCTTCATAGATCAGCAACCCACCCGGTTTCACGGCATCCTCGAATTTATCCATCGAAGGCTGGTTGAGCACGATGGCGGTATCGAAGGCCGTCAGCACGGGTGAACTGATCTCCCTGTCGCTGACAATCACCGTACAATTGGCCGTTCCCCCGCGCATTTCGGGACCGTAAGACGGCATCCAGCTGACTTCCTTTTCCTGCATCACGCCACTGTAACAAAGGATCTGTCCCATGGACAAAACGCCCTGCCCGCCAAACCCGGCAATAATGATTTCTTCGGTCATGGTTGTATCTGTTTTTTATTCTTCGGGAACTTTAATATCTCCAAGGGGATAGAAGGGGAACATATGCTCCTCCATCCATTGGTTGGACTGCACCGGGGTCATTTTCCAGCCGGAAGGACAATTGGAAACGATCTCGACAAAACAGGTGCCCTTGCCCAGCTTCTGGAACTCCAACGCCTTTTTCAGGGCCCTCTTGGTTTTCCTGGCATTGCCCGGCGTGTGCACCGACTGCCGGGTCACAAAATAGGTTCCGGGCAATTGGGCCACCAGTTCGGTCATCTTTAACGGGTTGCCCATGGTGGCCACATCCCTTCCCCTGGGGGAGGTGGAGCTTTTCATCCCGGGAAGTGTGGTCGGGGCCATCTGTCCCCCGGTCATCCCGTAGATGCCGTTGTTGATGAATACGATCAATATGTTCTCGCCCCGGTTGCAGGCATGGATGGTTTCTGCCGTACCGATGGCGGCCAGGTCGCCGTCGCCCTGGTAGGTGAATACGTATTTTTCGGGCATCACCCTCTTGATGCCGGTAGCCACGGCGGGAGCACGCCCGTGGGCGGCCTCGGTCATGTCCACATCGAAATAGTAATAGGCCAAAACGGAGCAACCCACGGGAGCCACCCCGATGGTGTCTCCCTGTATGCCCAGTTCGTCTATGGCCTCAGCCAGCATGCGGTGGGCTGTGCCGTGCCCGCAGCCAGGACAGTAATGCAGGATGCGGTCAGTCAGCACATCGGTCTTTTTATAGACCAGGTTTTCGGGGGTGATCAGGTTTTCTGCCATATCAATTATCCTCCAATGATTTTTTGTTGCAACGCATTCAGGATCTCATCCGGGCTGGGGATCATGCCCCCGAAACGGCCAAAATGAGCCACCTGGGTCTTGCCATTCACGGCCAGTCGCACATCCTCCACCATCTGCCCGGCGTTCATTTCCACCGTCAGCATGCCTTTCACCTGACCGGCCAGGCGGTGGATCTCATCCACCGGGAAAGGGTAAAGGGTCTGGGGACGAAGCAATCCGACCCGGATGCCTTTTTCACGTGCCATCTCCATGGCCTTGCGGCTGATGCGGGCCGCCGAACCGAACGCCACGAACAGGTATTCGGCATCCTCACAAAAGTGGCTTTCGAAGCGGACCTCATTCTTTTCTATCACACGGTACTTGGCCTGCAGCCGGAGGTTCACCTTTTCCTGCTCCTCGCTTTGCAGCTGCAGGGAGGTCACGATCACACTGTCACGGCCGGGCTTTTTACCCACCGTGGCCCAGTCAAATTCCTCGCTCAGACGGGGTTGTTGTTCGAACAGCTCCACCTTCTCCATCATCTGCCCGATGATCCCATCCGACAGGATCATGACCGGGTTGCGGTATTTGAAGGCCAGCTCGAAGGCCAGTTTAACGTAATCCACGGTTTCCTGTACGGTGGCCGGCGCCAGCACGATCAGTTTGTAATCTCCGTGCCCGCCGCCTTTCACTGCCTGAAAGTAGTCCGACTGGGAAGGCTGGATGGTCCCCAGTCCCGGCCCGCCGCGCACCACGTTGACGATGACGCAGGGGAGCTCTGCCCCGGCGATGTAGGAAATGCCTTCCTGTTTCAGGCTGATGCCCGGGCTGGAAGAGGAGGTCATGGCCCGTTTCCCGCAACCGGCCGCCCCGTAAACCATGTTGATGGCGGCCACTTCACTCTCTGCCTGTAATACGACCATTCCGGTCCGTTCTGCCGGGTTTTCCCGCATGAGGTACTCAATGACCTCTGATTGCGGGGTAATGGGATAGCCGAAATAGGCATCGGCACCCGCCCTGATGGCGGCTTCAGCCAGGGCTTCATTGCCTTTCATTAATCTTAATTCCTTCATATCCTGATGCTGTTGAAGTTCAATTCCATTTTTTCCTTGCTCCATTTACCTTTCCCGGTACACGGTAATCACCGCATCGGGACAGACCACCGCACAATTTGCGCAACCCGTGCATGCGGAGTTGACCCTGACCGTATAGTGGTATCCCTTGCTGTTGACTTCGTTGCTCAGGGCCAGGACCTGGTGCGGACAGGCACCCAGGCACACCTCGCAGCCCTTGCATTTCTCTATGTTGATGACAACATCTCCTCTCTTTGCCATTGTCGGATGGTTTGGGAATGAATTAAGAATTTTATCTGTTTTGAGGCAAAACTAAAACTATTTATCAAAAAATGGGGTATCCTGCTTAAGATTTTTTAGCATTCAAAGGCTATTGGCTTGATTTTCAATAGTACCACCTCATAAAATAAAAAGATTTTAAATATGTAGAAATGAACCTGTTAAACAATTTCAGGCTGTGTCATTAACAGGCGGTCCCCGGTGGGTCGATTCCCCGCCATGGCTTGTTTCAGGCTTGCCGGATTTTCTTAATTTTACGCCGGATATGGCCCGTAAGAAACATAAGAATGCCATCGGCCGGCTCGCCGTGCTGCTGGGAAGGCTGGCGGTGGCCGCCCTGATGCTGCCCTTGTTGGTGTTGCTGATTGCCAACCAGATCATCCGCATCTCGTCGGACGGTTATCTTTATGATGACCTCCTCTTTGTGCCCCACAACCCCGTCGGACTGGTTCTGGGAACGTCTCACCGGGTGCAGGGAGGCGGCCCAAACCCCTATTTTCACAAACGGATGGAAGCAGCGGCCAGGCTCTACCACGAGGGCAAGGTAAATTATCTGATTGCCAGTGGCGACAACCAGACCCAGTGGTACAACGAACCGGAGCAGATGCGGCGCGAGCTTGTCAGGCTCGGGGTCCCCGACAGCATCATCCACCTGGACTTCGCCGGACTGCGTACATTCGACTCGGTGATCCGTTGTCACCGCATCTATGGACAAACGTCCTTCACCATTATTTCCCAACGATTTCACAATCAGCGGGCCGTTTACATTGCCAGACAATATGGACTGGAAGCCGTGGCATTCAATGCAGGGGATGCGGACCAGGGAAACCACCCCAGCCTGGTGGTCAGGGAGTGGTTTGCGAAAGCCAATGTGTTTTTGGACATGCTGCTTAACCGGCAACCCGGCGAACTGGGCGAACAGGTTCCCATTGGAGAATAGGTTTTCAACCATCAAACAAATAAAACCACCAATTACTGAGCGATATGGATATTCAGGAAAAGATCATCAACACATTCAAAGAGGCCGGGCAGGCAATGCGGCCCGGGGAGTTGGCTGAAAAAGCAGGTTTGGACAAGAAAAAAGTGGAAAAAGCCATCAAGAAAATGAAGGAGGCCGGCACCCTGCATTCACCCAAACGCTGCTTCTATGACATCACGCGCTAGGTAAGTGCTTCCGGCCCTGCCTGCCGTCATTGGCTTTTCGGCAGGTTCAGCCCAGTACCTTTAAATACCGCTCGCGGATTTCCCGGAGTTTCTCCACACTGAGGTGTTCGCGATAGACCCTTGCCAGGTCCACGATGGCCTTGTTTTCAAAATACAGGGCCTGTGCCGCATCGAAAAACAGGATGCTGGTATCGTATTTGGCCTCCGTGGTCAGGTGTTTAAAACCCTGCCAGTCCATAAATCGTGGCAGGGCAAAATACCCTTTGTTCGGATCGGTGGCATCCAGGAAAAGGCCGTCACCCAGGACCTCCAGATAGAAAAACTTTTGAAGGCGGATCAGGGCCATTTGCCTGTCTGTTTTTTTGCCGCCCCTTTTGGACCGGATTCCTTCGGCCTCGAACAATTGCTGAATCCGCCTGATGCGGCAATATTTCGCGCAATCCCTGATGCGGATCACGGGCTGGGTATTGTTTTGCAACTGCAAACTTCCCAGATCGGCCTGAAAGTCGAAATTCACCTGTTTGCGAACCTCCTGGGTGGCCCGGACGATGTCATAAATGGAGTGGCACTCCTCCAGGATAAAAAACAGGTAGGGCTCCTTATCGGCCATGGGCGCGTCATTGTAATACCCGAAATAAGGCGAGATGGCCTCCAGCACAATGGTACCCGGAATGATCAGGTCTTCACCCAGGCTGCTGACCGGCTCCTCCTTGGTCAGCTCCCCGAAGCGTTCGATGACTTGGATGTTCTCCATGGACATGAAGTGTTGGTAATTGTCCTACTAAAAATACAAAAAAATCGGATGCACACCCTGCGGTCACCCTGACTTATTCCCGGGTCAGTCCCTCCAGTCCGATGAGATCCCTTACGACCACCGAAGCGCAGAGGCATCCGAAAATGGCTGGCATGTAGGAGATGGTGCCCACGGTGGTTTTCTTGTTGGGCTCGTCCTGTATGGCAAGAAAGGCATCCTGCTGCACGAGCTCATTGGAAAAAACCGCCTTGAAGCCGCCGGCCACCCCAAGTCTTTTCAGGCGTTTCCTCAGCATGCGGGCCAGGTTGCAATGATGGGTGGCAGAAAAATCCGCCACCATGACCCTGGATGGATCCAGCTTGCCTCCCGCTCCCATGGAACTGACCAGTGGCCACCCCTTTCTCACGGCCTGCCGGATCAGGAAGATTTTCGGGCTGAGGGTGTCAATGGCGTCCACCACATAATCGAAAGGGGTCTCGAGGATCTGGTCGGTCCGCTCGTCCCGGAGGAATTCATCAAATACTTTCAGCCTCAACCGGGGATTGATGTCGAGCAGCCGCTCCCCCATCAGAAGGGCCTTGCGCTTTCCTTCCGTGGAAGCCAGGGCCAGCAGTTGCCGGTTCCGGTTGGAAGCCTGCACCGAATCGGCATCGGCGATGGTCATGGCGCCGACACCTGCCCGGCACAACATCTCGGCAGCGAAGGCTCCGACACCACCCAGGCCCGCCACAAACACATGGGCGGCCTGCAAACGCTCCACATTGGCGCGTCTGATCAGTAGTTCCGTGCGTTCATTCCAGTCCATGGCCGTCATCAGGTCAGGGGACAAAATTAGCATTTCCATGATGCAGGCGGCGCATAAGCAAGGAAATTTGGGATTATACCCCCTGAAATAGACAATTTTTTCTTAAATTTGTTCTCCTTTAGATGGATGCAATTTCACCTTAAATTACTGATTGATAATTAAATAAATAGCTTTTCCGCGGGAATTTCCAGCGGCTTGGCGGGCAATTTCAAATTAAACCGATACAAGATGGAGAAAAAGAGCAAAATGGTTGATCATTTGACCGAGGCAATCATGAAGAACAAAAAAGTATATTTCTTCGGAGGCAGCAAGGCCGATGGAGACGCCAGCATGCGCAACCTGCTGGGCGGAAAAGGAGCCAACCTGGCCGAAATGGTCAACATCGGTGTCCCGGTACCTCCCGGTTTCACAATCACCACGGAAGTATGCACCCTGTATAATGAAAAAGGCCGGGAGTTCGTCATCGACTCCATCCGGACCGAGGTGGAAGAAAATATGCGGCGGGTGGAGAAGGAAATGGGCGCCGGCTTTGGCGACAAAGACAACCCCCTGCTGATGTCTGTCCGTTCGGGCGCCCGGGCTTCCATGCCGGGTATGATGGATACCGTCCTCAACCTGGGGCTCAATGAACAGACCCTGCAAGGCCTGGCCAGAAAAACCGGCAATGAGCGTTTTGTTTGGGACTCCTACCGCCGGTTCGTACAGATGTACGGTGACGTGGTCATGGGCATGAAACCTGCCAGCAAAGAGGAGGAGGATCCTTTCGATGTCATCATGGAACACCTCAAGGAGGAAAAAGGGGCCCAAACGGACCAGGACCTGAGCACGGAAGACCTCATGGAACTGGTAAAACGCTTCAAGAAGGCCGTCAAGGAACAGACCGGTCAGGATTTCCCGGAAGATCCGTGGGAGCAGCTCTGGGGTTCGGCACTGGCCGTTTTTGAATCGTGGAACAATCCCCGGGCCACCTATTACCGGAAGATGCACAACATCCCTGCCGAATGGGGCACGGCCGTGAACGTACAGGCCATGGTCTTCGGCAACATGGGCGACACCTCCGCAACCGGGGTCGCTTTCACCCGGGATGCCGCCACCGGAGAAGACATTTTCAACGGGGAGTACCTGGTCAATGCCCAGGGAGAAGACGTGGTAGCCGGCATCCGCACACCACGGGAAATCACCCGGGAAGGCTCGCTCCGCTGGGCCAAACTGCAGGGGGTCACGGAAGAGGAACGCCGCAGCAAATACCCCTCCCTTGAAGAATTGTTCCCCGACCTCTACAGGCAACTGGATGAACAGCAGGCAAAGCTTGAAAAGCACTACCGCGACATGCAGGACCTGGAATTCACCATTCAGGAGGGCAAGCTGTGGATGCTGCAGACCCGCAACGGCAAACGCACGGGTCCCGCGATGGTAAAAATCGCCATGGACATGCTGCGCGATGGCATCCTCAATGAGGAGGAAGCACTGCTTCGTGTAGAGCCCAACAAACTGGACGAGCTGCTCCACCCGGTTTTTCATCCCGGGGAACTGGCAAAGGCAAAAGTCATCGCCAAGGGCCTGCCGGCTTCCCCCGGTGCATCCACCGGACAGATCGTGTTTTTTGCCGATGAAGCAGCCGACTGGGCCGCGGAAGGCAAGAAGGTAATCCTGGTGCGGGTCGAGACCTCTCCGGAAGACCTCAGCGGGATGGACGCCGCCGTGGGCATTCTGACCGCCAGGGGGGGGATGACCTCCCACGCTGCCGTGGTTGCCCGCGGAATGGGCAAATGTTGCGTCTCCGGGGCAGGCGGGGTCAGGATCAACTACAAAACCCGCACCATGCAGGTGGAGGGCAAGGTATACAAGGAAGGGGATTTCATCTCCCTGAACGGCTCTACCGGGGAAGTCATTGACGGAAAGGTCCGGACAGTCGACCCGGAAATGAGCGGGGACTTCGCAGAGCTGATGACCCTGGCTGAGAAACACACCCGCATGTACGTCCGCACCAATGCCGACACCCCGAAAGACGCCAGGGTGGCCCGTGAATTCGGGGCAAAGGGCATCGGCCTCTGCCGGACCGAACACATGTTCTTTGAAGGGGTACGCATCAAGGCCATGCGCGAAATGATCCTCGCCAATGACGAGGCCGGTCGGCGCAAGGCCCTGGAAAAACTGCTCCCCATGCAGCGGGAAGACTTCGAAGGCATCTTCGAAGCCATGCAGGACCTGCCGGTGACCGTGCGCCTGCTCGACCCGCCGCTGCATGAGTTCCTGCCCCACGAGGAAGCCAACCAGGCCGATATGGCCAGGGAAATGGGGATTACCCCGGAGGAAGTAAAATCCAAGGTGGACTCCCTGCATGAATTCAACCCCATGCTGGGTCACCGGGGTTGCCGTCTGGGCAACACCTATCCCGAGATCTCCGAGATCCAGGCCAGGGCCATCATCGAAGCCGCCCTCAACCTGAAGGGGAAAGGCATCCGGGCCATTCCCGAAATCATGATCCCCCTGACGGGCACGTTCGAAGAAATGAAGCTCCAGGAACAAATCGTTCGTGATGAGGTGGAAAAGGTGTTCGAAGAGCGCGGAGAACGCATCGACTACCTTGTCGGCACCATGATCGAGATCCCGCGCGCTGCGCTGATCGCAGACAAGATTGCGGAAAGCGCCGAGTTCTTTTCATTCGGAACGAACGACCTCACCCAGATGACCTTTGGGTATTCGCGCGACGATGCCGGACGTTTCCTGCCCATCTATCTTGAAAAGGGGCTGTTGAAGCATGATCCGTTCCAGGTCCTCGACCAGGAAGGCGTCGGACAGCTTGTGGAGCTCGCCGTGGAACGTGGACGCAAAGGCCGCAAAGACCTCAAGGTGGGCATCTGCGGAGAGCACGGAGGAGAACCCAGCTCGGTTGAATTTTGCCACCGGGTGGGCATGGACTACGTCAGCTGCTCTCCTTTCCGCGTACCGATTGCCCGCCTGGCTGCTGCCCAGGCCGTGGTCCGGGAAATTCTCGCAAAAAAAGGCGGTGCCGGCTATACCACCGCCTAAACGGCCGGCTGGCCGGGTAGGAGTTCCTTCCGGCCCCGGCATGCAAAAAAAGGCGCCACGGAATCTTTTCCGCGGCGCCTTTTTTTATTCCGGACACAAAGGAATCAAAGAAAATTCCCGGGCCGTCGTGACCTGATAAAATCCAGGGCTTTTTCCATCTCATCGTGCATCACCTTGTCATTCTCAATGAAAGGCACGGTGGCGACAAAATCCTGCATCAACTGCCGCAACACCGGGGAGGTACTCCCTGCCTCCCGGAATCCCATGGCCTGACAGGCATTCATCAGTTCGATGGCCAGGAGGCGTTCCAGGTTGGCCACGATCTGCAGGGTCTTGGTGGCCGCATTGGCGCCCATGCTGACATGGTCCTCCTGACCCTGGGAGGATTCGATGGAATCCACCGAGGCGGGCGTGCATAACTGTTTGTTTTGACTGACGATGGAGGCCGCGGCATACTGGGGGATCATGAAACCCGAGTTCAGTCCGGGATTGGCCACCAGGAAGGAAGGCAATCCGCGTGCGCCGGATATAAGCCGGTAGACACGCCTTTCGCTGATGTTTCCCAGTTCGGCAAGCGCCATCCCCAGGAAGTCGAGCGACAGGGCCAGGGGCTGGCCGTGAAAGTTGCCGGCAGAAATGATCAGGTCCTGGTCCGGAAAGAGGGTGGGATTGTCGGTGACCGCATTCATTTCGGTTTCAAACACCGATTCCACATAGGCGATGGCATCCTTGCTGGCCCCGTGTACCTGAGGCATGCAGCGAAAAGAGTAAGGGTCCTGTACATGTTTCCCGGGAAGCTCCATCAGGCGGCTCCCCTCCAGGATCCGCCGGATCACCGATGCGGTCTCCATTTGCCCCGGATGGGGTCTGACCCGGTGAACGGGCTCCAGGAAAGGCTCGATGCGCCCGTTGAACGCCTCCAGCGACAGGGCCCCGCAAAGATCGGCCCAGCGGGACAACTCCTTGGCACGCAGAAGACAGTAGGAGCCGATGGCTCCCATGAACTGGGTCCCGTTGAGCAGGGCAAGCCCCTCCTTGGATTCCAGGGCCAGCGGAGGCCATCCGAAGCCTGCAAGGACATCGCTGGATTTCCTTCGCCGGCCCTTGTGGACAACCTCTCCCAGGCCGAGAAGCGGCAGGCTGAGGTGGGCCAGGGGAGCCAGGTCTCCGGATGCCCCCAGGGAGCCCTGACTGAAGACCACCGGGTAAATGCCTTCATTGAAAAAGGCAATCAGGCGCTCCACCGTCTCCTGACGGATCCCGGAGTGGCCGTAAGACAGGGACTGTATCTTTAAAAACAGCATCAGCCGGACCACCCTGTCCGGCAATGGGTCGCCGGTGCCGCAGGCATGCGACATGACCAGGTTTTGCTGAAGCCGGCCCAGGTCGTCATGGGAAATGCTCGTGTCGCACAGGGAGCCAAAACCGGTGGTCACTCCGTAGATGGGGCCGGACTGACTTTGGATTTTCTGATCCAGGTACTCACGGCAATGCCTTATTCTTCCCAGGGCCCCATCCGACAATGACAGCGTGCAGCCGTCCCCAAGGACCTGTTCCAGGGTCTGTAAGTTGATGTGGTGCGGACCGATCTGATAATGCCCCATGTTTTTTTGGCTTGAGGGTTTAAAAGTTTCTGAAGGATCCATCCCGGACCAGCCCGGGGATGTCTCCCGGCGGCAAGGTTAACTGCTCTCCGGTGCGCATGTTTTTGACCGAGAGGCGGCCGCTGCCCATCTCTTCTTCTCCGGCCATCAGCACGAAAGGAATGCGGTTCTTGTCGGCGTACTGCATCTGCTTCCGGACTTTGACCGCTTCCGGATACAGCTCACAGCTTATTCCTTCGGCCCGCAAAGCATCCAGAACCGGGATACAGAACCGGGCTTCCTGATCTCCGAAGTTCAATGCCAGGACCTGCGTGAATCCTCCTGCCGATTCCGGGAACCCACCGCACTCCATCAGCACGTCATAGATGCGGTCGGCCCCAAAGGACACCCCGACTCCCGAGACCCCGGACAGTCCGAAAATCCCGGTCAGGTCGTCATAACGCCCGCCCCCGCATATGCTGCCCATGCTGACATCCCTGGCCTTGACTTCGATGATGGCCCCGGTATAATAGTTCAGTCCGCGGGCAAGGGTCAGGTCCAGTTCCAGCCCACACCCAAGCGGAGTGACGGAAGCCAACCCGAACAATTCCCTGAGCTCTTCCACGCCCTTGCGCCCTGCCTCTGAATGTGCCAGGAGTCCTGCCAGAAAATCCAGTTTTTCCGGGCTGCCTCCCTTCATCAGCAGGACCGGCTGGAGTTTGTCCACCGCCTCCTGCGGGAGGCCGCGCTCCAGCAATTCCCGGTTGACCGCCTCCAGTCCGATCTTATCGATCTTGTCAATGGCCACGGTAATGTCCGTCAGGCGGTCTTCATGGCCCATATACCCGGCCAGCCCGGCCAGTACCTTGCGGTTGTTCAGCCGGACATCGACACGAATGCCCAGGGCAGCAAACACCTCGTCGATGATCCGGATGAGTTCGGCCTCGTTGTGCAGGCTGTCGCTGCCGATCACGTCGGCATCGCATTGCATGAATTCGCGGTACCTGCCTTTCTGCGGCCGGTCGGCACGCCAGACCGGCTGCATCTGGAAGCGCTTGAACGGGAAGGCAATCTCATGCTGGTACTGCACCACGTAACGGGCAAAGGGCACGGTCAGGTCGTAACGAAGGGCCCGGTCGCACAATTGGGAAGACAGCCGCTGGGAATCCTTCCTTTTCCAGTCATCATCGGATGCCTTTGCCGCAAAATCCCCGGAATTCAGGATGCGGAAGATCAGGCGGTCACCCTCTTCACCATACTTGCCCATCAAAGTAGAAAGGTTCTCCATGGCGGGGGTCTCAATGGGCCTGTACCCATGCAGCTGGAATACCTTGCGAATGATGGAGAATATCCATTCCCTGCGGGCCACCTCCAGCGGACCGAAATCGCGGGTCCCTTTGGGAATGCCTGGTTTGTCCTTGGCCATAACGGTTGTTTTTACGCCACAAAATTAAGCCCTTTTTGGACACCGGGCCTTTCAAAAAGACAAAACCAGGGATTCTGGGGGATCATTGGCTGTTTTTTTTTGTCCAGTCATCATTTTATAAGCAATTTTTTGTATCATTCGGAAAATTTTATTCAAATCAATCCATCCTCATCAATCCATCCTCATGAATCCAATCAGAATTTCCGTTCTCATGACCACCCTGTTCCTGTTGACCGGCTTCGGCCTGCATGCACAGAACGCAGCGGTTTCAGCCCAAAGCCCTTACCGCAATGTATTCAAAATCAACGTCAGTTCCCTGGCACTGATGAACGGCTCCTTCCAATATGAAAGGACCTTCGGGGGAAGGGTGTCCTTTGCGCTCGGCATGAGCTATATGCCCACCACGAACCTGCCATTTTCCGGTGCCCTGATCGAACAATACGGGGACAATGCCGACGCCCGGCACGGCATCGAGATCACCGAGATGTCCATGATCACTGTAACACCCGAAATCCGGTTTTACAGCGGACACAGGGGGGCCCCCGACGGTTTTTATGTGGCCCCGTTCATCCGTTACACCCAGATGGAGCTGTTGGAGAAGGAATACAGCTTTACCGCAAAGAGCGGGAACAGGTATTATCCGGACGTTCAGGGGAGCCTCAGCTATATCGGGGCCGGCCTGATGCTGGGCTACCAGTTTCCCCTCGCACGCCGTTTCAGCCTGGATATCTGGATTGCCGGACCTTACGTCGGAAGCATGAACGGCAAATTCACCGGGTTCGACGCCACCGGGAACCTGTCCGCCGCCGACCAGCAAAACCTCAAGGAAGACATCGAATCCTTCCGGTACCCGCTTATGACGGTGGAGGCGACCGTGGGGCCGCAGGAAGCGGAAGCCATTCTTGGCGGGGGAATGATCGGGATCCGGGCCCTCGGATTTGCCTTCGGGTTCCGTTTCTGAGCTGGCGGGGCATTCCGGATGGCCGCCCTCAGCCCTTGATGACGGCCAGGGGTGCCAGTTCCACCAGAATGTCCACCAGGTCATCCTGGTTTCTCATGACAGTGGCGATGTCCTTATAAGCGCCGGCGGCCTCCTCCAGGTCGCCTTTGCTGCGCAGCGCATGCAACACCCCTTTGCGGTCAAGCCTGTGTATTTCTTCCTGCAGGTCCAGGCTGCGGATGGCCTCTTTGCGGCCCATGATCCGCCCAGCCCCGTGGGAGCAGCTCTCGAAACTTTCCGGATTGCCTTTGCCCCGGACGATATAACTGTTGGCCCCCTGGCTGCCGGGAATGATTCCGGTGGTGTCCCTGGAAGCCTTGGTGGCTCCCTTGCGGTGTACCACCACCTCGGTGTCATGATGGACCTCCAGGGCCGCATAATTGTGGGCGATGTTGATCATGGGGGCCGCCTGAAGGTCCTGCCCGAAATGACTGCCCATCACTTCCAGGATGCGGTCCATCATCAGCCGCCGGTTGGCAAAGGCAAAGTCCATGCAATAGGCCATCTCCATCAGGTACTGCCGCCCCCCGGGACTGTCGAGCGGCAGGTAGGCGAGCTGGTGGGCCCGGGGGACAGGCCAGCCCCATTGCTGGTTGAGGTTCATGGCCAGGCGGTTGTAATGGTCGGCCACCTGTTTGCCCAGGTTGCGGCTGCCCGAATGCACCATGACCCAGACATGCCCATCGCTTCCCTTCTGCAGTTCAATGAAATGGTTGCCACCGCCCAGGGTGCCAACCTGCCGGGTGGCCCTGTCAAACTCGCGGCCCACCACCGGCATGTCTTCCGGGGAGGACACCCCGGGCATCCGGTCCGGGTCCTGGGCCTGTTTGTGGTGTCTGAAGCCCAGGGGAATCCGCTCCCTGATATCCGACAATACCCCTCTTAACAAAGCCGGAGCAGCCTCCTGAAGGGAAGTCTGCACGGCACACATGCCGCAACCGATGTCCACGCCCACGGCATTGGGAATAACCACCTCCCGGGTGGCCAGCACCCCCCCGATGGGCATGCCGAACCCCTGATGGCAGTCGGGCATCAGGGCAATGTGGTGAAACGCAAAGGGCAGGTTGGCCAGGTTGCGGGCCTGTTGCATGGCGCCCGGCTCCACTTCGTCAAGCCACATCTTGATGGGCAGCCGTTCGGTAAGGATTTCCTTCTTCATAAAATAAAGGTACGAATTTCCCCCCATCCGGAAGCCCTGGTCCCGTGCGGGCATCGGGTGTTGGACTTTGGGTGTTGGACTTTGGGGATTGGCTGATGAATCAACAAGGAAACTTCTGGACTCTTAAGCCCATAAATTGGTACCTTTGCAAAAAAATTCTGAGACATGGCATTAAACTGCGGAATCGTGGGTCTTGCAGGCACCGGCAAGACCACCCTGTTCAACTCCCTCTCCGGCGGAAGAATGGCCGACACCCAGATGTCCGGCAAGGTCAACATCGGCCAGGTGGAGGTGCCCGATCAGCGCCTGGACGCCATTGCGGCCATTGTCAAGCCTGCCAAGGTGGTCCGGACCACGGTCGAGATCATAGACATCCCGGGCCTGGTCAAGGGAGGGGGTTCCCAGAAGGGCGCCGGACAATTCCTGGCGGAAATCCGGCAAACCGATGCCATCATCCACCTCCTGCGCTGCTTTGAAGACGACACCGTGCCCCATGTGGACGGTTCTGTCAACCCTCTGAGGGACAAGGAGACGGTCGACCTGGAACTGGTGTTTAAGGACCTGGAGACCCTGGAAAAGAAGATGCAGCGTCTGGACAAGCTGTCCAGGGTGGGCGACAAGGACGCCAAACACGGGCTGGAGGTTCTGGAAAAATTAAAGGCCCATCTGGAAGAAGGCCAGCCCGTACGCACCCATGCCGTGCAGGATGCCGACCGCAAATACATGGACGATTGTTTTTTTCTGACCGTCAAGCCAGTCATCTATGTATGCAATGTGGATGAATCCTCAGCCCTTCACGGGAACCCTCATGTGGAGGCCGTGCGGCCCGCCATCGAGGCCGAAGGCGCCGAATTGCTGGTCATTGCAGCCCAGGCGGAAGCCGAGATTGCCCAGCTGGAAGAGGCGGCCGACCGGGAAGCCTTCCTGCAGGACCTCGGGCTGCAGGAGCCGGGTGTCAACAAGCTGATCCGTGCCGCCTACCGCACCCTGAAACTGCAGACCTTCTTCACGGAGGGTCCCAAAGAGGTCCGGGCCTGGACGATCCGCGAAGGCACCCTGGCCCCCCAGGCCGCAGGGGTCATCCATTCCGATCTGGAGCGGGGCTTCATCCGGGCAGAGGTCATGCGGCACGAGGATTTCATTGAGCTGGGCTCCGAACACGCCTGCAAGCAGGCCGGCAAGTTCCGGGTCGAAGGCAAAACCTATACGGTCCGGGACGGGGACATATTCCACGTCCGCTTCAACGTCTGATGCTGAAAAAAGCCTACAATTCAAAAAAATCGCACAGCGATTGCAGGTAGGTGTCTTTCCAGCCGGTCACCATGTCTTCATAGGCCTCATCGGGGATGCCCGTCTGGTGCACCCAAACCTGGGTACGGTCCTTGTCCGGGAACAGCCGGATGGTCACCTCCGACTCCACATCCTCCCCGAAATACCAGACTTGCCGGATCTCGGCATTGGGTTCAAAGGACAGGTTGCGGCCGAGGATATGCCCGTCGAGCAGGCTGAACTCCGAGCCTGGCTCCTCGCTCATCACGGCAGGCTCACCGCTCCAGAGTTCGATGGTGAATGGGTTGGTCAGGGCCCGGTACACCTCTTCGGGCGTGGCCTGGATGCGCCGGCTTGTTTTGAATTCCTTGGACATGGCATCTGGATTGTTTGATCCGGCTTGCGGATTCAGGTTCTTTTAAAGACCAGCCCGCAAAGGGCAGGCAGGTACAGTTGCATCACAGGCGATCCGCTCCCTGTTTTATCGTCGGATGGGTAATCGATGGAGGCGTCCAGCCGGTCGTACCCGCCGAACGCAGGAGCGTCGGTATGCAACACAAGGCGGTAGGTGCCCGCCGGAACACCCACACTGTAACCGGTCAAAGAGCGGAACGGGTTGAAATGGAAAACAAAAACCCAGGGGCCCCTCCCAAAAGCAATGACCTGGTCGTCGATATTTTCGAAGTATTTCACCACCCCAGCCTCCTCCAGCAGCCGTTCCCTGCGAAACAGCTGCACCATCTCCCGGTCGAATGCATCCAGGAAACGGTAGCGCAGTTCAGGCTTGTCTGCCAGGCTCCACTGCCGCCGGGCATAATGGTAGGACCAGTTGTTGTGGCGGCCGGGAAAATCGATCCATTCGGGATGGCCGAATTCATTGCCCATGAAATTCAGGTAGGCATGGCCGGCGGTGGCCAGGGTCATCAGCCGGATCATCTTATGCAGGGCCATGCCGTTTTCCACCACCAGGCTGGGACGGTCCACGTGCATGTTGTCGTACATCTCCCGGTCCATCAACCAAAATATCAGGGTCTTATCCCCCACCAGGGCCTGGTCGTGCGATTCAGCATACTGGACCACACGCTCATCCGGGCGGCGGTTGGTCAGCTGGTAGAAAATCTCCCCCACATGCCAGAACTCCACCCTGACCTCCTTGATGGTTTTGATCCAGAAGTCGGGCACCCCCATGGCCAGGCGGTAATCGAACCCGAAACCACCCAGGCCTTGTGGTGTGGCCAAGCCAGGCATCCCGCTCATTTCCTCGGCGATGGTGACGGCCCCGGGGCTGACCTCATGGATCAGCTTGTTGGCCAGGTGCAGGTACACGATGGCATCCTCGTCCTGGTTCAGGTTGTAGTATTGTTCGTAGCTGGAGAAGCTGGAACCCAGCCCATGGTCGAGATACAGCATGCTCGTCACCCCGTCGAAACGGAACCCGTCGAAGCGGAATTCTTCCAGCCAGTAGCGGCAATTTGACAGCAGGAAGTGCACTACCTCAGGCTTTCCATAATCGAAGCAGCGGCTGTCCCAGGCGGTATGATCGCCCCGCGGTCCGTCGTGGAAGAACTGGTAATAAGAACCGTCATAGCGGCTGATGCCCTCCACCTCGTTCCTGACGGCATGGGAATGCACCAGGTCCATGATGACCCTGATTCCCCGCCCATGGGCCTCATCGATCAGCCTCCTGAGATCATCCGGGCTGCCAAAACGGCTGGATGGGGCAAAAAAGCTGCTGACATGGTAGCCGAACGAGCCGTAAAAAGGATGCTCCTGCACCGCCATGAGCTGTATGGTGTTGTAGCCTCCGCTTTGCACACGGGGCAGCACCTCCCGCCGGAAATCATCCCAGCTGCCGACCCGGTAGTCCTCGGTCGCCATGCCGGGATGGGCCTCGTAGATGAGGGGCGCCTCCTCCTGGGCGGGGGGATCGTTTTGCCACTGAAAAGGCTCCCCGGGCGCCCATACCTGTGCATTGAAGAGGAGCGTATCCGGGTCCTGAACGACCCGCCGGGCCCAGGCCGGGATGCGGTCGCCCTGGCCGCCCTCCCAGCAAACCTGCAAACGGTAGGGGTCGCCGTGCCGCAAAATATCCCCGGGCAACTCCAGTTCCCAGCAGCCCCCCTCCTTCCGTTCCAGGGAGAATTCCTCACGGGCTTGCCAGCCGGAAAATTCGCCAAGAAGGAAAACCTTCGTGGCATGAGGGGCCCATTCACGCAGCACCCAGCCATCCGGAACCCGGTGCAGGCCAAAGTGCAGATGCCCCAGGGCAAAGTCCTTCAGCCCCCCCGCACCGGCCAGTTCCTGCTCCCTGTTGAATGCCTTGCGCAGGCGCCCCAAAATCGTCGGCAGGTGCGGTTTCAGATAAGGGTCTTTCTTGACGAAGTCGGGCTCCAGCATGCCAATTCTTGTTAAATGGAGAAAAATCAAACATAGTAAAAATATCCCATTCCCGAAAATAATATACCTTTGCGGTATTTGTAATCAATCTGAATAAAAACAGCTACAGACAATCCGTCCCATGACCTTGCTGGATTTACGGAATGGCGAACATGGCATCATCATCAAGGT
>Ga0334898_1002368_pt1 | contig 17596 bp, 28 predicted proteins | sample GraSluR3_MG_10_FD_207228 | JGI IMG/M metagenome (GOLD analysis project Ga0334898, IMG submission 207228) | Sludge microbial communities from methane-producing bioreactor in Wageningen University, Netherlands - Granular Sludge_3_08-R3 | ecosystem: Engineered > Bioreactor > Anaerobic >... | reverse complement strand
TCGTCCCGTCCTTTGGCTGAGTAGGCGGCGGCCGTGGCGTTGTAGAGCCTCAAAAAAGCGTCCCGATACAGGGTATTCTCTCTCTTCAATCCCTCGATCTCTCGGAGGAGATCGGAAACTTCATATTGCTTAGGCTGACTAGTTCTACCTGTCATTTTAATGCACCAACTTTAAAATGACTCAGAGAGCGGCGGCGGCTTTATGAGGGTTTTTGCCGCTCTCGTTAACCATCATTTTATGCAGACAGTATTCAATAGCGTGCGATCTCGAAGCAAAACGCTTAGCTTCAACCTCTTTATCTATCCAATTTAATATCTCTTCATCGATAGAAGCCGATATTATAGGTTTTGGAGACATGCTTTAGCTATTAGAGTTTATTCTATATAAGGCTTAGTCCTCCAAAAGCATTAAATACTATTAGTCCCTATTAGTACTTGGTGCATTGAAATGACAACAACCACAGCAGAACCGAAGGAGGCCGCGGGCGATCTCCCCGACGGCTTGAACCACAGAAGGGGCGTCGAATACCTGGCGGCGGCGGCTGGAATGGAACCGGACCAGCTCGGGGCCGTGGCGATCTTCGACGAGAGGATAGGATTTAGTCAGCCAACAGCGTTCATAAAATCCAGTGACGGGCGCGGCTACTACCGGACGACCTTGACGACCTGCACGTGTCCAAGCTTCAAGTTTCGAGGCGGGCCGTGCAAGCATCAAAAGCTCCTCTCCGAGAGGCTGGAGCGAAAGGCCCGAATCGACGAGCGGAACCGCCAGAGGCGAGAGGAGAGGGCGAGAGATCCGAAGCCCTCCACCTCCAGCGGCAAAGGCTTCAATCTCCCTCCAGATGATGACTTCCCGGTGAAGCTGGCGGTGGCGCCACTATGAACCACCACCTCTCCACCCATCAAGTTTTTGGAATCTTGGAGCTGTTGTACCAACAATACCCGGATGCGGTGCTCCGGTGGTGCTGTTGTCTCTCGGAAAAACGAGGCGAGGACGTGACGGGGGGCGAAAGATGAAGGCTTTTGCCCTCCTCCTCCTTCTGGCGGTGGTCTCTGTGGTGGCGGGTGGCGATTCTCTCAGATATCATAGCTCTGAAGGCGAGATCTCTCTCCACGGCGACGACCTCAAAGCGTTTTATGGGCCTGGCTGCGGGTTCCCGGAGGTCTCACTCCAGAACGCGACGGGCCGGGCGGTGCTACCCGGCGGGCTGGTGGTCGGTCTCTTGGGTGGCGACGTGTCTATAAAATTTGTTAACGTGTCGTTCAATAACACCACCTCCTATAATACGGTTATCGAGATCGGAGGCGCGGATATGATCGACATAAGGGCGAGATCTAACATAACCGACATTCAAACCTTCTGTCTCGGCAACTTCGATCTCCTCCTCAACACCTCGGCGGGGTGGTGGGCGTGACCCATAGCCGGATGAGACGGCGACGCCAGAGGCGGGCCCGGGCGGTCCACCACGCTTTGGATAGATATCATCGACAGGTACGGATAGAGGAGGAGCTGGGCCGCCTCCTCTCGGAGGTACTGGCTGAGGTTCAAGAGGCGATAGGCCGGGGCGAGGCGCGGGCGGGGCGGTGATCATCGCCACCTCTCCCTCTGCTATTTTTATTCGACCTCGATTTAAAAAGCTCTACGTGGCTTCTGGAGGGTGTCGGTCCTGGAGGTCCTGGACTATCTCCGAGGCGGCGATCCGGCGCCAGAGGCCACGACGACGAGCTTTTTTCGTGGTGGTGGGTGATCCTCTTCGACTCCCTCCACCGTCCGGGCTGGTTCTGTGATATCTCACCTCCGATCCTGAAGGGATATCACAGAACTACACTGGAGGATATGCTTTTGCCCACCGACCACCTCCAGCGCCGAGGGCGCAGCGTGGCGGTTTTGTGGGTGGCCCTCTTTTGGCTGACTACTTCGGGCCGTGAAGCGACATGAAACGCTACGGATTTTCTCCATACTCATAGTGTGTAATTATCCCAGAGCCGAAGTTGTCAACAACTCTTCTTTTATCCCGTCTCTATATTCGGTGACGTTCTATATATCTCCTCTAAAATAAGCATCGGGCGACTTCTGGCATATCGAGAATAAGATAAAATCGGTTGTATAGTGGCGTGGTGGATTGAAAAACGAGGAGGTGAAGCTTTCCGTTTTGGGGGATTCTCGATTTTCAAATTGCATGTCGAAGCGATGGGGCGAAATTCGGATCAGATTAGCCATCAAATAGTGGATTCTATAGACATACATACTTTATTTACGGCTTCAAAATACCGCCAAAACATTGTAAAATGTTTATACAATTCAGAAAATCGCTAATAGATAGCTAGCTAGCTTAGATAGCTTAGATAGCTTAGATAGCTTAGATAGCTTAGATAAGTTCGGTATTATGTTAATCCGAGGTTTTATATAGGATGCGGGCTACATCGTGCTATTATATGGCTAGAGAGCATTTCGCCCACTTTCGACTTGCAACTGACGAAGTTGAAAGAGTAAAGAAGCTCTGTGAGGACGAACACGTACCAAGAGGCACGTATCTTCGAGGATGCGTCCTAAAAGATTTAGCGAAGAGAGGCTACTAAATGCAGAAAAACCAGAGAAAAGGGCCACTGGCTATTTTATCCCGAGAGCATATATATTTTGCGATCGGGGCGGCAGATAGCGATCTCCGGGGGGGATGGGATGGCTGAAAATCGTAAGGCCCGAGGCGAGGGTGGCCGCCCTCGCCGCGGCATGTCGTCGATATTAATTCTCCTCTTTTCGATCACCGCCTCAGAGGCGACGCCCTCAATAAGGAGGCGGTGTCTATAACCCCATTCAACCCTATTTTATATAAATCTTTTGAACGGGATTTCGACCGTAAAATTATAGACAGTATCAAGCGGTTGCATCTCGCCCGAAAGTGGATCACCGTTACTTCGGTGGCGATGGATGCAGGTTTTTCATCGTCCGATGTTTCCCGCTACTTCAGAGATCATGGTATATTTTGGGACAGTTGGAGGCGAGAGTGGGTTGTAGCCGTCCCCGAGATTGCGGCGCCGATCACGGCGAAGTTGCCACCAGGGGCGTTTCCGGTCGCGACGTGGCTTCGACCTCGGTGGTTGGCTGAGTACAGGGAGACCGTCGCGCAGGGGGCGGGGAGATGACCGACCTCCTCCTAGACGCGGCCCTTGAATATGCCGCCAGAGGGTGGCCGGTGTTCCCTCTTGAAGGTAAAGAGCCGATCACCTCCAGCGGGGTCAAGGATGCGACCACCGACGAGGGCAAAATAAGGGAGTGGTGGAAGGCTCACCCTAGAGCTAATATCGGGCTGGCTTGTGGTGAGGCTTCGGCGGTCGTGGTGGACGACGACGGGCCACTGTCCAAGCCTGCGATTGCGGAGTATGCCCGCGTTCATGGGATCGAGACCGCCGACGAGGATCTATCCACTGTCAGGGCGGGGACCGCAAAAGGTGAGCATCTTTACTTCGGGTGGTCCGAAGGGTGCGAGAAGCTCAAAAATTGGACTAAGCCGATTCCCGATACCGATATCAGGACCACGGGCGGGTATGTCGTGGCTCCTCCCTCCATTCATCCCGACACTGGCGAGCCGTATACCTGGATAATCTCGCCAGATAACGGGAACCTTCGACCTTTCCCGAGCTGGCTGGTAGACCTCCTCCTCGAAGCGAAGGCCAAAAAGAGGACCGAGAAGCTGGAGAAGATCACCACCGCGGCTACTCAGCAAAAGGTGGCGCGGTTAAAGGCAGACGAAGGCCACCCCTACGGCAAAGCGGCGCTGGAGTCCGAGATATCAGAACTTCGGGCGGCGTCCGAAGGCGAGCGCAACGACCGGCTGAATAAAGCGGCGTTCTCCCTCTTCGGCTTGGTCAAAGGCGGGGCTCTTGATCGTGGCGAGGTGGAGAGAGAGCTTGCCAGGGTGGCGCGTTCTCTCGGGCTGAAGGATCCCGAGATAGAGAAGACCCTCTCGTCTGCCTGGACCGGGGCGGCGGCGAGGGAGATACCCGACGACGACCGAAGGACCGGCGAGACCGAGGCGCGGGAACTCTTGGAGATCCTGGAGACAAAGCTTGTGGAGGATCCCGAGGGATGGGCGCAGGATCCCGACGTTAAGCGGTTTCTGGCTTCATATCGAAAGCGTGATGCAGTCGGAGCCGAGGCCCTGTTGAAACGGGCGGGCGTCCGGGGTGCTCTGAAAGCTGCTCTTATGACCGACCTTAAAAGAATCGACTCTGACGAGGGGGACGACGAGAAGAGCGGGCGCGGCCCGTCTATGGCTACTCGGATCGTAAACCTCGCCCTCGCCAGCGGTGCGGAGTTCTGGAAGACCACCGAAGGGGAGCCCTTTGCCACTATCCCGAACGAGGCGGGCCACAAAGAGAATCATCCTCTCAAATCGAAGGCGGCAAAAACCTGGCTGAGTGGTCTTCTTTTCAAGGCAGAAGGGAAAGCCCCGAAAGGTTCCGCCGTGGCCGATGCCCTCGCCGTCCTGGAGGGAAAGGCGACCTTCGAGGGCGAGATGTTCCCGGTATTCGTCCGGTTGGCTGAGCACGGCGGGCGGTTCTATCTCGATTTGGGGGGCGATGACTGGCGAGCGGTGGAGATCGGGCCGGATGGGTGGGGGGTGATCCCATCCGAGGCTGTACCCGTCAAATTCAGGCGATCAAAAGGTATCTTGGAGCTTCCAGAGCCAAAGAGCGGGGGAAACCTGGAGATCCTGAGGCGGGTCCTGAATATTCCCGAGGGGGCGCCGTGGGTCCTGGTCCGGGCGTGGCTGGTTCAAGCGTTCAAGCCTACCGGGCCTTATCCTCCTCTGATAGTAGACGGGGAACAGGGGAGCGGGAAGAGCTGGTTAGGCCGGATCCTCCGATACCTGATCGATCCGAATAAAGCAGCCCTTCGCCGGCCACCCCGGAACGAACACGAGCTAATGATAGGGGCGACAAATTCGTGGTTGGTCGCCTACGATAACCTCTCGGGGCTCCCTGGCTGGCTTAACGACGCCCTTTGCGTAGTCTCTACTGGTGGCGGGATGAGCACAAGAGAGCTTTACACCGACTCCGAAGAGGCCCTTTTCGATATCCAGAGGCCGATTATCCTTAACGGCATTGATGCCTTGAACGCAAAGGGTGACCTCCTAGGGCGAGCCATCCTCCTCCACCTCCCACGAATCGAGGACGGGGCGAGGAGGACCGAAAAAGAGATCAAAGCCGAGCTTGACCGGATCCGGCCCGGCGTGCTGGGGGCCATTCTCGACGTGATCTCTCACGGGCTGAAGGAGCTTCCGAACGTTCGGCTTGAATCTATGCCGAGGATGGCCGATTTTGCGGAGTGGGTGGTTGCCTGTGCGGGGGCGCTAGGCTGGGAAAAAGGCGAGTTCCTAGCAGCTTTCGAGGAGAATCAAAACGAATCGAAGGCGGCCCTTATCGAGAATGACCTATTCGCCCTCTCCCTGGTGGAGTTCATCAACGGTCCTGAAGAGCCCGTCGTCTTCGAGGGTACGGCGGGTTTCCTTCTGTCGATCCTGGAGGCGCGGTCGAATATCACCGGCGGCAACATGCCCGCCGGGTGGCCGAAGACCGCGAAGGGGACCGGAAACAAGCTCAGGCGCATCATTCCAGCGTTGCGGGCCGTCGGTATTGAAGTGGAATTTCTTGATAGGGCGCACGGCGGCGTAAGAAAAATCAAGATCTGGCGCTGTGGTGACGATTGTAAAAACGATAACGTCACCAAAAAACCGGAAGGCAGCGACCCTGGCGGCCAACAGAAGAGAGAGGGGAAAAGATCAATCGTCACCATCGTCACCAAAAAACCAGCAGCGGGTGACGATGGTGACGATGGTGACGATGGTTCCCTAATTTCAACCCTTGATGAAGAAATAGAAAAAAGAGAGAGAGGGGAGAGAGAGGGGGAGAAAAAAGAGGGCGGAGAGAGAGAGGGTAAAGTTACGAAATCACCGTCACCACAGTCACCACCGTCACATGATAACGGTTTTGTGGTGACGATTGGTGACGATGGTGACGATAGTGAGGAGCTGGCTGGAGACTCCGAGCCCTCCGACGACTACCAGAGCATAGCCGAAGGGCTGGAGGAGGCCGCCAGAAGAGAGGCCGCCTACCTGGAGAAGTTCAAGACTCCAGAACCGAAGGCGAAAGGGAGACGGCTTGAACGGCTGTACGATGTTCCAAGGTACGCCAAAAACTACGGGATACTGTACCAGCCCGCCGGCAAAGCCCTGGAATATTCCCCGTGGGCGGCCAACGTGGCCAAATCCTGCTCGCATGGCTGCGAGTACTGCTATGCCCCTGCGGTGGCTCGCAAGACCGGGGACAAATACAGAGACGTTCCCGATCCCAAAACCGACCTTATCAAGAGAATCAACGCGGGATTGACACGCGCACTGGAAGACGGATGCAATATCCCGAGAGTCCATCTTACTTTTGCCGGCGACTTTTACGACCCTAGGGCAATGGAAGGGTCGGAGGAGTTCTCCTCCTCGGAGGAGATGACACGGGCGGTAATCGAGGCGATCCATTCTCACGGCGTCGGGGTCCAGATCCTCACCAAAGGCAGGGAGGCAGCGCGCGACTTCGACCTTCTCGGGCCGCGTGATCGGTTCGGTGTTAGTCTCACGTTTTTGGATCCTGAAAAATCGAAAGAATGGGAACCTGGCGCGGCGCTACCAGATGAACGAATCGAGAATTTGAGGGGCGCTAAAGAAAAGGGGCTCACTACATGGGTAAGCCTAGAACCCGTGATAGATCCCGCCGCGACTTTAGAGCTTGTCCGGCGTTCGGCTGAGTACGTTGACATTTTCGCAGTCGGTAAATGGAACCACGATAAGCGGGCCGATTCGATAGACTGGCACAAGTTTGCGGCCGACGTGGTGAAGCTGCTGGAGTCTCTTGGATGCGACTATTACATCAAAGACGACCTGAAGCGCTACCTCCCCTCCGAGCGATCGGAGACAAAAAAGGTGGTGGAACGTTCCACCACAAAAAACGATCTTTCAGAGGAGGGGGGAGACGGTCGGATTTTCAATCTATCGCAGCCGTACTGGCGAGACCTGGCGAAGCAGCATCACGGGCTGAATACTCGAGTTCTGAAGGCCGAGTTAGGCTATGATGACCTGAAGGCGGGGATGTGCCTTGATCTCCTCCGAAAATCCGGCTGGATAACTGACTACCTGGAACGGCTACAACCTCCAGGTTACAACGACGACGAGGAGGAGGTGGCGGCGTGAGCTGGTGTCTCTTCTTTGCCGGGGTGTTCTTGATGGGGGCGGTGGTCTCCCTGGTGGTTACGGTGGGGCTGATCCTGGAGGTGATCCTGTGATGCAGTCTTCTCTTTTTGCTTTCGAGCCGGGCCGATCTCCTCCCCGTGGCGTCGTCGATGCTGAGGAGCTGGAGGCCGTCTCGTCTCTCTCCCCGACACGGGGGCGGCGTTGCGCACGTTGCGGCAAACCTCTCGGACGTGGGGGGCTCTACGCCAGCGGGTGGGGGCTTCTCTGTTGGTCATGTTTCACCAACAAAAGCCTAGGCAGACGAGACGGAAGGAACGACCTCTCCAGTGATGCGAGCGGTTCCCGAAACAGCGGCTATAATCTGCGGAGGTAATTATGGCAACGAAAGCGGAGGAGCTGGAAAGGTTGCACGGCTGGCTTGGAAACCTAATCGAGGAGCTGGAAGAGGTCCGGGCGCTGGTTGCCCGGCTCTATGCAGACGAGGAGGGGAGATTGTGAGGGGACTTCGATCTTTCGAGCGGCGTCTTGACCGGCTGAGTGCGCAGATGAAGGCAGACGAGGAGGCGAAGGCAGCAGCAGCGGGGCCAAAGGAGGAGGTGGCGGGCCTGGAAGAGGTCTTGGAGCGGTCCGAGCCGTGCGCCTTCTGCCTGGCGATCATGCAGAGAGAAAAATCGAGGTAGATATATATGAGCGAAAAAGAAAATAAGACTATGGATAAATCAACCGAACCGACAACGACCGAACCGACCGACAAGCAGAGAGGCCCTCAATTCATCCCTCGGATGCTGGGTCAGAAGGTGCTTTGCCGGATGGTGGACGGGCGGCCCCTGAGTGCGATTTTGTCAGGGTACAACCCGTACGAAATTGTATTCGATCTGGGGCATAATAAACGCATGTTGGTGTTCAAACATGCGATCTCTAGCATAGAATTTGTGGAGTCAGGCGAGGACCGGGGGGGTCCGGGATCTTTTCGATAAGTGGAGAGGTATAAATGACCGAGAATAAAAAGGCAAAGACGCGCGGGATCAGCATCAAAAGCCCGCAAGACGTGCAAAAAATTTGCAGAAGAGTCATAGGAGCGATCTTCGAGGGCGGGTCCGAGGTCGAAGACGCACAAAAAATTAATCAACTGTGCCTAACCTGGTTGCGGGCCTGGGAACTTTTGAAAGTCTCCGACCTGGAGAAGCGGGTTATCGCCCTCGAAAACGATAGGAGGCGAGACTAAATTGGCTTCGAAGAACGGGGGGGACCCGGAAGGACTTAAGAAATATCTGGAGGCCCGGGCCACCTCCTCTCAAAAACGCCCTCCGATCGGCGACAAGACGGGCGTGAGCAAGCTTGGATCTCGGTTCCGCGTCTCCTCGGAGGACGTCCGGGAAACGTTGCGAAAGACAGGATGGGAGCTGGAGACGAGGCCCGCCAGTGGGGGCCGGTTCTGGCGACCGCAAAGCTAAAGTACTATGATGACCGATATATTATAGTTAGAACGTGATTATAATATTCGGGATGTCATTTATCTACTGAAAGGGGGGACGGGGCAAAAATGCAACTCCCTTGTCTCGTCTCCCCCAGGAGGAGGATTCAATTGGTACAGCGTGGCGCTGGAATTACGAAAGCCGAGGATGAAGGGCCCGTTTTCAGGGTGGTGCTCTTCGGGACGACGGCGAGCGGTCGGATAGTCCCGGTGCTGGTAGACGACGACGGGAAAGTGATATTACATGCTTAAAAATTTAGAGCGAAGAGTCGGTGCGATGGAGACCGGGACCGAGCCCGATCCGAAATTTTCGATACCGGCGGCCATGTTTGCCGAGTCGATGGGAAAGATAGCGGCGACCGTCCCGCCAGATCTGGAGGATAAACCATCTCCAGAAGTCGAAGAGGTCATGAAGATGTTGGGGAAAAAAGGGTAGGTGATATTATGGAATTTCTGGAAGATCACAGGATATTTTACAACGCCAGATTAGATGCAATCGATAGCGGCGACGAGGAAAAGCTTTCAGATCCAACGGTGCGACTTGTGCTGGAACATAAGAAGCTGGTGGATGGGATCAAGAAAGCGAGGCGTGAGACTTACGATTGCTGTCATGTAGCAATCGATAGCGAGCGAGGCAAAATCGAAGTCCACGATATCCCGCGCCTCCAGCAGATCGCCGCTTCCATCTCCTCGATGCAGTCGAGACAAGAGCACCTGGAACGGATCATAAACGAAATTTCTTTCCTAGGCACAAAGCTTCTCTCCGACCTGGAGGAGGAGGCGATGGAAGGCCGTAAGGATAGCTTTTCGGCACCTAGCGGCGAGGCGTTCCGGGCTGGAGCGAAGGCGAATAAGATGATTAGTGATGCGAGACTGTCTTTAAAAAAGGTGGGGATCGAATGATAGCCGAATCTCAGTTTGAAGAGCTGGCGGGGGCGCTGGCTTCCATCTCCCCGGCGCTGCTGGAGCACGTCTCCAACAACCCTAGCAACGTTATCGTCAGTGGACTGGATAGCGCGCAGTTAAAAACCGTTTTTGGTGCGCTACCTGCTGGAGCGTGGCCCGAATTCGTCCTGAATCAAGAGCCTCCAGCCAGACTAAAGAACGCTTGGAGCTTGCATATCATCATATTCAAGAAGGACACGAAAGCAAAAAAATAACGAGGAGGTGAAACAACTATGGCATACGAAGACTGGAAAGATATAGAGCCTCAGGCGAAGGCAAAAGAGCAAGCTGCGAGGGTTGCCAAGGTGAAGGCAGACAGAGACCGGCGGCGTGAGATGGTGGACAAACTCCAGCGAAAAATGGGGCGCGTTCCTGTTGCCGTACCTGCGACCGTTGAAGGGCTGAGGGCAATGGCCGCGTCCCCGAAGGCAGCGGACAGATTCGAGGCGAGGCGGCAAAAGGTGCAGGCAATCCTGGATCGAGCGCACGGGGCCGGTATATGATCGATCCTGAGAAGCTTACACTCGTCGTCAAGCTTCATGATATCGAGGAGGATAGGCGACGGCGACGGCTGGCGGGGGAGTCTCGCGTGGCGGTCAACAACCACGCCCACGACGAGAGAATACGCGCGGTCCTGGGCGTCTCCGAGCTGGGAGGCCTGGCGTTGCCGGATGAGTGTTGGCCGGATGGTCGGGGGTCCCTGTCCTTCGGTGGCGGGGAGCTGGAAGAGGTGGATCCCGACAAACTGACCATCCTTCGCAGGCTGGCGACGATCGAAGCCGAGAGGAGGAGGCTCGTCGAAAGCGGCGCGGCGCGGGCCGTTGTCGACGACGAGGCCGAGATCAAGCGGCAACAGCTGATCTTGCACGTTTCGATAACCACGCTTCGCCAGCTGTACATGTCGTCGGAGCTGCCTGAGCGGATCAAGCCGATGAACGCGGGCGGTCTGCCAACGCCTCCCCCTCCACCACGCAAACCACGACGTCGAGACCTCCGGCGCTAGATTTTCTTATGTAACATAAGAAAATCCCGTTCATTTTTATTGCGATTGCTTATTTTAATTTCTGGCGGCGTTTTTCTGGCGGGGTGGTGTTCTAGTACCTTCTGCCTATCCACCCGTCGGGCTTATCCGTCCTGGCGTCCCTGTGGTGATTATGACCACAAGGAGAGTTACCATATCGGAGGAGGTATATCGAAGCCTCCGAGCCGAAGGGCTGGTTACTGGCGAGAGCCCTGGCGACGTTCTGGCGAGGGTGGTAGGTGGAGGGATAAGCCCGAAGGCGAGAGAGATCTTAAGCACTATCGGCGAGACCTCCGCGACGGAAAAGAGGAAAATCGGCGATTTGGAGCATAGGGCGCGCGCGCCAAAACGCCAGTTAGCCAAAAATCCCGAAGCTTTAGCAGAAATAAAGAGGCTGTGGCGGAGTGGCGAGAGAGATCAAGCCAAAATCGGCGAGGCGGTAGGCTATGCGAGGAGCACGGTGGGGGGCCGGATCCGGGCGATGCTGGAGGCGGGGGAGCTGGAAGAGGAGGTGGCGGAGGGCGAAGCAAGGGGAGCACAAGGGCAATCAATACACCATAGAAGTGGAAAGTAGCCAACCTGACTACATTCCAACTAGGACCGTCGAAGTCGTCGCCGAGGATTACGGCGTGAGCCCGGCGAAGGTGCACCGGGCGTTTCAGTTTGTGAAAGTGCTGAGAGAGATCGGGAAAGCCTACGACCGCCAGAAGGCGAAGGTTACGAACCCCGAAGGGCATAACCAGCATACAATTGAGGTTAAAGGTCAACCTGACCTTCAACCAAACACCTACGAAGTCGTCGCCGAGGATTACGGCGTGAGCCCGAAGAAGGTACAGAGGGCATTTCAGTTTGTAGAAGTGCTGAGAGAGATCGGGAAAGCCTACGACCGCCAGAAGGCGAAGGTTACGAACCCCGAAGGGCATAACCAGCATACAATTGAGGTTGGTGGCCAACCTGACTACCAACCAGAACCCAAAACCGTCGAAGTCGTCGCCGAGGATTACGGCGTGAGCCCGGCGAAGGTGCACCGGGCCACAGATCGATATGCGCGGTGCCCCTCGCAATTGGCAACGAAGGCAGGGGTGGATTGCTACGCAAGACTGAAACGGAAATAATTTCCTTTTCAGATGCTTGCAATTGGCAACGAAGGCAGGGGTGGATTGCTACTTTATGGTTGACCGGCTTCGGCCTGTCTTTTGGGTGGTGTCATCAACGAAAGAAGGGTGGCTAAGGCCAGAATCTGGCTTTAGGCGAGGCTTTGCTTGATATGGCGACCGTGGCGAGTCGTCACGGCTCCGAGAGAGAGACGAGAGCAAAAAAAGAAGCTAAAAGAGCCAGAACCGAACCCGCCAGAACGACATATCCACGACTAGACCAACACACAACGACATACGAAAGCCGGGATATCGTGTTATTTTTTACTCAAGTTTCTTGGTCGCCCTCGATACGCGGGGATAGATCCTCCCCTAATCCATCCCATCCCAGGGGACCCGGGCCCTTCGTGGCCGTGGCGCGGTGCTACGATCCCCACCGCCTCCGACGGCGACGGGCTGAGGGCGCCCCCCACCTCCTCCGGGCCGATCCTTCGACGGGACGAGAAGGCGGAGGACTCCTCCGAGAAGATCAAGAGAGGCCCCCAGGTAGTCCCGGGCGGCCCTCAGAGCCCTCCAGATCGCCTTTCGATCTAGGGGCCTATTCTCGGCGGTCTGGAGGACGTGGCGGGCTTCCTGCGTCGTTATGGTGGCTTTTCCCGTCCTCTCCATGTAGGCGATGAGAGCATCCCGGCGGCGGTCGTTGAGGTTGCGGAGATCGTACCTGAGGGGGTCCGGTCCCTCTGTGGTCCTGGCGGCGACGGCTGGAGGTTCGGCGAGGGCTTCAATCATCACCTCGCCCATCGATGCGAGATACCCGGGGCGGTCTTCGGGGTCCATCCCTTCGACCGTCCGGGCGTATTTGTCGGCCCTCTTTTTCTCGTCCCGTCCTTTGGCTGAGTAGGCGGCGGCCGTGGCGTTGTAGAGCCTCAAAAAAGCGTCCCGATACAGGGTATTCTCTCTCTTCAATCCCTCGATCTCTCGGAGGAGATCGGAAACTTCATATTCCTTCGATGGGTCATTTACCATAGTGTAACACCTCTTCGGGGGGCGTTATCGGATCGGCGGGTGGTTGTGGTTGACCGTTTTACCGCCGGTCACAAACTCATTCAATTTTCAATAATCCCGTCTCTCTTCATCTTTTCGACTATTGCATCACGGCAATAGGGCGACATTCCCCTAAGCGTCCCCGTGGTCTTCAAGACGAACTCTTTTAGCTTCATCGCAACGTCCGGTTCAAGGTAAACTGCGATTTGTGTCTTATCAGGAGCATCCATATTTTAGCATATTATATAGCAATAGCATTTAAAGCTTATCCCGTTAGCTTTAAATAGTTATATGGTAAACTGTTAACTATGATAGCAACCACAACCACAGAACCGAAGGCGGCCGCGGGCGATCTCCCCGACGGCTTGAACCACAGAAGGGGCGTCGAGTACCTGGCGGCGGCGGCTGGAATGAAACCGGACCAGCTGGGGGCCGCGGCGATCTTCGACGAGAGGATAGGATTTTCAGAGATCACGGCCTTCATCAAAAGCAGCGACGGGCGCGGCTACTGGATGACTACTTTAAATGAGTGCTCATGCCCTGACTGGAGATATCGCAAGGCGGGGACGGGAAAGCTCTGTAAGCATCAGGAGCGATTAGCCGAAGTCCTGAAGGCGAGGGGGACCGCCTCCCTCCCTTCCGGCGTGGTGGGGATGACCTCCGAGGAGTTAGCAGAGAGGGCCGATCGGATAGCCGCCAGAAACGCGCGACAGGCAGAAGAGAGGGCGAGGAGGGCGGCGGCGGTCTCGCCGTCGCGACGAGGCTTCAACAACCCCGGGGAGGTGGAGGCGTGAGGGTCCTCCTCTTCGCCCTCCTGGCGGTGGTCGCCCTGTCCACCGTCGGCGACGGGCCGCGGGACCCCTTCCCCCTCGGTGGAGACGGGGTGATGTGGGCGGCGTGGCGGCCGGCCGTTCCCGCCCCCTCCCTCGTCTTCGAGGGCGTGGTGATCGGCGAGGGCTACGTGTCCACCCGGTTCTACGTCCGGGGCTCCCCTCTCGGTGGTCGGTGGGCGTGACTCGCCACCTCTCCCCCTGTCAGGTGGAGGCGGCCCTAAACTCCCTCCTGGCGGCATATCCAGAGGTGGTCTCCCGGTGGGCCGTCGGGCTCGTGGCCGAACCTCCGGCGGAGCTGGCGGCCTGGCTGAGGGGGGGCCGATGACGGCTTGCAAGATGCGTCGGAGGCGCCGGAGGCGATCGGCGGCGGCGGATCGGTGTCTCCGCCAGTACCATCGACAGGTGGCGATCGAGGAGGAGCTTAACCGCCTCCTCCTCCCCGCTCCGACAGTCCACAAGTCTTTTGTCTCCCTCTTCCTCCCTTTCATCCGTGGGCTTGTGGGCCGGGTTTGCGGGCCTGGTGGGTCCGATAAGGTGAGACTATGGCATGTAAGCACGAAGTTTTGAAGGCCGGCGGCTATGTAGAGTGCGATCTTGAAGGGCCGGGGGTGGCGTGTATCGCCTCCGCGGAGTTCCCGGTAACAAAGTGCGATTGCTACGAAGTGGAGGAGGATTAAGGATATGGCAAAATTTCAGGTAGAAGGGGCGGTCTTCGACACTGAGAAGGCCCAAAAGCATTGGTCCGAGGCTTCGGACTGGAACGGATCAAACCATGTTTCACGGGCGACGGGTTCCCAGTGGAACCACGAAGAGCTCTTCCTGAGCGCAAAAGGCCGCTACTACGTGGTGCGGTCGTCCAACGTCCAGGGGTCGCAGGACGAAATGGAGATCTTGAGCTCGAGGGAGGCGGCGGCGTGGTTGATCTTGAACGACTACGGCGACGACCTCCCCGAAGACCTGGCGGGGCTGGCGTCCGAGGTGGTCGAGTGAGCACCAGAAGTAGGATAGGGCGATGGACGGAGGAGGGGGCGATAGAATCAATCTATTGCCACTCTGACGGCTATTTGGGGGGCGTGGGGGCCCTCCTCGCCGATTGCTACGATTCAGAGGAGCGGGTCCGGGCCCTCCTCGCCCTCGGAGATCTCTCGGAGCTGGGGGAGATCATCGGCGATAAACACGGCTTCGACGAAAGGTCCTGGAACCCATCACCGAGGGGCGCGGGCTGGGTGGACAGGGCGGTTAGGTGCGCGGCTTATGACCGTGACAGGGGCGACGGGGGGCGACACGCCAGAACATCGGCGAGCTTCGACGACCTGAAGAGGGAGCACCTGATAGTCTCATTTGGCCCCGAGCACCTGTATCTGTGGCGATCTGGCGAGGGCTGGCGGTGGTTCCCGTATCCCTTCTTTGAGGATAAGGGCCGTCTCCTCTCCGAGGTCCTGGCTGAGGTACAACAGGGGATAGATGCAGACGAGCCGAGGGCGGGGCGGTGATCCTCGCCTATTCCATCTCTCTTTTTTATCTACGATTGATTTAAAAGCCCCTAGAATCGATTTTCTCATAGCGGGGGCCCTAGACTATGGGGCCGGGGCTCCGATCCTCGCCAGGCGGGGCTGTGGAGAGGCCGCCCAGGTGGTGGGGGCGATCTCCTCCGAGCTGTCCACCGTCCAGGCCGGTTCTGTGATATCTCGCCTCCGGCCCTGAAGGAATATCACAGAACTACACTGGAGCGTAACCTTTCCGACCTCCGACCACCTCCAGCGGCGAGGGCGTGGCGTGGCGTTTTGACGAGGGGGTATCTTGTGGCGATATAATCAATCCTGTCAATCATGGGTATCGGCGACGAGGGGGCCGTATTCACTATGTCACTGTAACGATTGAGTTAACAAAAACGCTCTTCTGGCGTCACGAAATGCCGTGACGTGCTGGAGATCACCACGGGAACCGATAGCGGGTGGCTTCTGGCATATCGGAAATAAGATAAAATCGGTTTTATAGTGGCGTGGTGGATTGAAAATATGAGTGGCGAGGCTTTCCAGATTGATGAAAATTAATCCATAACGATCAAACCATAGTTTGATACATATATACCACTCAGTATGGTAAAAATCGTATAATAGAATCCAGAACCATAAAAGGCGAAGATATAAATACTTGGCTGACAATTGAGGCCTATGGCGAACCGAATAAACGTCAACGAACGTTTGACTTTTCGGGTGAACGAAGCCGACAAGGAGCGGATATTTCTGGCGGCGAGCGCGGAGCGGCTATGCCCCGCCACGTTTGTACGGCGGCAAATCATGAAGACAGTTGCGGCGAAGGGGTTTTAGAAATGCAAAAAAGAGTAACAAGAGAGCCACTCTCTATTTTATCCCGAGAGCATATATATTTTGCGGCCGGGGCGATAGGTTGCGAGCTCAGGAGAGGATATCGTGATCGATAGAATAAGTAGCGGAGGGCGTTGGCGCGCCCCTCCTCAACCAAACGTCTTGCATCTTCTCTCAGAACGCCAGCAGCAGCAGCACCATAGAGGCGACGCGCCGGGGGCGATCTAATGAGTAGATCGGCGCGTTTTTTATATATACCTGTTGGATGGGATTTCGATAATAAAATTATCGAAAGTATATCTCGGTTACATCACGGTGGAAAGTGGATAACCGTTACGGCGGTGGCGATGGATGCAGGTTTTTCATCGTCTGATGTTTCCCGCTACTTCCGAGATCACGGGATATTTTGGGACTGTTGGCGGCGAGAGTGGGTTGTCTGCATACCCGAGCTGGCGGCGCCGATCCTGGAGGGGCTCCCTGTTGGCGTTTTCCCGCTAGCAGACTGGTTGAGGCCGCGGTGGGTGGCGGGCTACGTGGAGACCTTCGCGAAGGGGGCGACGAGATGACCCTCACGATTGCCGGCAAAGCCTTCAAAAATAAGACGGCTGCGAAGGAATACACAAAGGGTATTCTTAACCAGTACAAACCGGGCGATGTGGTGAGCTCTGAAGATCTGGATTTTCTCACCGAAGCGCTATTGCTGAGGGGAGAGGCCGGGCTTGATAAGATCGGATGCGGAATATTATGCATCCGAGTTGCGGAAACCCGATATGGCAATCAGGGGTTCATTCTCCGAAGGTTCGACGGGTCCGAAACCGATTTCTCATATATCAAGTGTTTCCAGAAGTCAAACGATAAGGCGAACTTCATAGCAGCGTGCAGAACGGCAATATTGAGAGATAAGCCGTTTAAGGCGGCTGGCTATCATGTCCACCACCGCGGGAAACCTTTCAAGGATATTGTAAACGGATTTATCGAGGAGACCGGCTTAGATCCATCGAAGGTAGAGATAGACGGCTTAGGTGATATGGGGATCGAAAAGAGTTTCAAAGATCCCGAACTGTCGGAAAGGTTCCGGCAATATCACGGAGAGAGGGCGGAACTAGAAATTTTATCGGTTGAAGATCACAAAGCCGAGCATAGGGGGCGGCGTTGACCTCCGCCGATCCGAGGACGAAGGCGGCGCGGTCGATCCTCGAAGATTGCGGCAACGGCGCGGTGGCCGTCTCCAAACCTGTACGGGGTGGCTTCACCACTTCGGCGGTCTACGCTGCTGAGGAGATGGGAAAGCGGTTACTCTGCATAGCTCCGACGACACGAATTTTAAAAGAGACTGTCGGGGCGGCTTCTGGTGGCGAGGCCGTCCGGGTTCCCGGTAACGTTGAATGTCTTCTGTTGACTGAGGAGATCAGAGAGTTCCCGATCCTGGCCGATCTGCCTTTATCGTTGCCCGATTGCTCAAAATGCCCTGGTTATGATGGTTGCGCTATAACGGAGATCCTGAGACGGCCCGACTTCGAGGTTGCGGCCCTGACTTATGCGAAGGTTCAGGCCCTGATGCTGTCGCCCTCGAAGACCTCCAAGAAGATCAAGGCGATTCTCCAAAAGGCTGACTACG
>Ga0334898_1002357_pt1 | contig 17642 bp, 18 predicted proteins | sample GraSluR3_MG_10_FD_207228 | JGI IMG/M metagenome (GOLD analysis project Ga0334898, IMG submission 207228) | Sludge microbial communities from methane-producing bioreactor in Wageningen University, Netherlands - Granular Sludge_3_08-R3 | ecosystem: Engineered > Bioreactor > Anaerobic >... | reverse complement strand
ATAGCTGAATAAACTAGTCAATGTCTGTTCTCACCCTTATATTGGGTCCAATGTTTATATATATCTATTAAATTGGGTGGGTTTAGTTTAGTGATACCTTTTTTAGGCATGCACCTCCTTATTAGCAACGAATTCCTAAAATATTTTCCAGTTTTCACTTGACATCACACCGCTGCTCTTTTTGTTTATTCCATAAACCCCTAGTATTTACTTACTGGTTTTACCTGTGCTTTATCAAGCCCCCTCTCGTTATTAGTCGTTTTACCGCACTTTTTTATTTGACCTCATAAAGTCTTTCAGCATTTTTTCTATATACTCTTCATCCTGTCCCGGGATATAGACCGGAAGGTATTCTTCATTTTCTTCAATCGGCTTGGTAGCATCTATTCCCATTTTTGAACTGGCCCTTGCCATGGGCGCCGATGGATCGAGGGTCGGGCTGTACATGGTCGGCAATATGATTACGTCCTTTTCGGCCTGCACTCTTGTATTAACAGCCCATTCAACCATAAGCATATCGTTTACATCTATATCTTCATCAACAACAACCACCAGCTTTATCCCTATATTGGCCGCCAGTAAGGCAGTTATAATATTCCTTGCTTCGTATTCATGCCTTTTCCTGATAGATATCACAAGATGATGCCTTGACGTTCCTCCGGGTGTCATTCTTATTCCTTTTATGTCGGGACAGATTTTGTAAGCCTCCTGGTATGCTATGGCGGTTGCGGCAAGGTCCATCATCCAATGATTTTCCGTCATCGGCATACCGGTTAATACATTTTGATATATGGCATCCTTCCTCATGGTGATGGCAGTCACTTCTACTACCGGTGCCTGCCTGACCATACTGTAGGTGCCCGGATACTCCCCGAAGGGTCCGTCGCCTTCACGCCTTCCGGGTATGGTTCGTCCTTCTATAACTATCTCTGCTGTAGCAGGTACTTCCACATCAATTGTTTTACATTTAACCATTTCTACCGGCTCTCCCCTCATTCCACCGGCTATGCCCAGCTCATCGGTCCCGAGGGGAGACCTGCACTGAGATGCAATAGGTATAATCGGATCCATTCCAATAACCGTTGCTATTTCAGTAGGCTGGTCGTTGTCCTCATTTCTGGCTATGATGGTTCCAAGCTGACGTCCCTTTGGAGCATAAACCGTCAATAGATTTGGACCGAGGTACAGCATCCTGTGCATGGAGGAATTCCTGCTTCCTGTGACAGGGTCCTTGGCAATCTGAACGCCGGCTGTTATATAGGGCCCTGCATCCTTTTCGAAATTGGTTATAATAGGCAGTTTCCGAAGGTCTATATCGTCTTTTTCCCATATTACTTCATGCACCGGGCCGTCATCTACCATCTTGGGTTCTAAAAATTTACGCTCTTTTTTTATATACTCCTGTATAAGGTCAGCTTCATCACACTCCAAAGCCATGGCAACCCTTTTCCTCGTACTGTACAGCCCTCCCAGGACCGGCATTTGTGCACCCTTTACCCTGGGAAACATAAGGGCCGGGCCGTCCAGATCAGACGTCTTCCTGGTAAATGCAGCTATTTCGTAGCTGGGAGAAACTTCCCTGTCCACTACAAATAAATCATTTTCTCTTTCCAGTTCCTTTAGAAATTCCCTCAAATCTTTATAAGGCATACTTCTACCTCCCCATCAAATTGTATATATTAAGAATTAAATGAAATTAATAAGTGATATTTACACATGCTCCCTGAAGCTTCAAAGCTTCCGATGCCTCTGAAGCGGCTTTCTGCATTGAATGCAATATGTTATCAAAATCTTCATCTATTCTGCTGCCAGGGCCTATAACGGCAATGCTTGCAAATACTCTGTCCCTTGCATCAAAAATTGGCACTGCAATGGCTTTGCTTCCCATCTCAATCTCATTGTCGCAAACAGCGTAACCCTGTGATACAACTCTTATAAACTGCCCGCGTAGTTCATCTTCACTGCTTATACTGGCAGGTGTGTATCGGATGTATTTAATATTGCCCATATATTTAATTTGTTCAGCCTCAGGCATGAATGCAAGTAGTATTTTAGCAGGCGCGGAACCGGGTACGGGCAGCTCCTTGCCCACCTGCGCATAGTACCGCACATTCCTTCTGCCATCAACCTTTGCGATACACACAAACTTTTTATTTTTAAGAACCGACAAAAAAACCGTTTCCCGGGTCTGCCCGTTAATTTCTTTCAGGTAAGGCCTTATTAAGGGTACAAAAAACCTTGCCTGCTCCTGCTGAAGGGCGGTAGCGCCAAATTGTGCCATTCTCCACCCAAGTCTGTATTTTTTTGTGTTCTTGTCCTTTTCCAGCAGATTATCCTCAGTAAGGTCATTTAGTATCCTGTAGGCCGTTGCCACTGGTATATTCAGTTTGTCCGCCAACTCTGCCACACCCAGTTCATCCTCATAACTTAAAATATTCAAAACCGAAACAATCTTTTTTATCACTTTCACTTTGAAAATCTCCTTTAATTAATTATTAATTGATGCTTTAATTTCAAAAACCGCATATGTGTTTTCACATTATGGAAACTGTTTTCATTTTAGTTGTAATAAACTTATTCTTCACAAATCCACAGATTCCTCCTTTGAATTTTATTTTTTTTTCAATCACCAAAAGCCTGAAATATACCAATATATAAATATCTGTCAACGTGAAACTAATAAATTTCCCTTGGCAGGAAATATTAATCCTGTATCGCCTTAAAAGAAGCATACCTTTATAGCTTCCGATGATATGGGCATATGCTTTAAGACTTTTCATATACAGGAGGTAGTATGTAAATATGACCGAGACCGTATTGGAAAAAACCGAAGGTCGTGTAAGCTATCATGATTCGGTGGAAGAAATGCTAAAGAGGATAAGGGATGATGGTTTAACCAACGCCTTTGACCGTTGGAGTGACCAGGAAAAACTAAGATGCAAGTTCTGCCTCCAGGGGCTCAGCTGTCAGCTGTGTACCCACGGGCCGTGCAGGGTCAATGAAAAGGCAGAAGTTACAAGGGGAGTATGCGGCATAGAGGCTAATGCCATGGCAATGCGGAACCTGCTCATGCGCAACATAATGGGAGCCGGAACATACAGCCACCATGCATACCAAGCCTTCAGGACCCTTAAGTCAACCGGTGAGGGTAAAACCCCCTTTTCGATAACCGATGCCGCTAAGCTAAAGTGGATGTGCGAAAAAACAGGCATTGATACAAACCAGGATATAAACCAACTGGCTATGCAGCTTGGGGATTTTCTTGAAGAAGAACTGCACAAGGATTACGACAGCCCCAGCAGGATGGTAGAGGCCTTTGCTCCGCAAAAAAGGAAGCAAATATGGAGGGACCTGGCCATATATCCGGCGGGGGTTGTATATGAGATTCAGGATGCCATAGCCAGCTGCCTTACAAATGTCGACGGTGACTACACGTCTTTGGCAAAGAAGGCCTTAAGGCTGGGGCTTGCCACCATATATACGGCACAGATAGGACTTGAGATGGTGCAGGATATACTATTCGGGACGCCTATGCCCCATGAGGTGGACGTGGATCTCGGTATAATGGACCCGGATTATGTGAACATAGTATTCAACGGACACCAGCCCTGGGCAGGGGTTGCCACCCTGCTGAAGGCAAGAACCAGTGAGGTACAGGAACGGGCAAGGGCAGCCGGCGCCAAGGGGCTTAGGATAGTGGGCTCCATAGAAACGGGCCAGGAGCTGCTGCAGAGGTATGAAATGGATGACATTTTTGTAGGCCTTATGGGCAACTGGCTGGCCATTGAGCCGCTGTTGGCAACCGGAACGGTGGATGTATTCACCATGGAGGAAAACTGTTCTCCCCCGGCAATAGGCCAATACGCCGACAAGTACCAGATAGCCATGGTCAGCGTTAACGATATAGTAAGAATACCCGGCCTTAAGCATACCTATGACTATAAGCCACCCGAGGCCAACTTCATAGCAGACAGGCTTATTGAGCTTGGTATTGAAAATTTCAGGAAAAGAAAAACTGCGGTAAGACCGGTGGTGCCGTCAATAAAACAAAAAGCAATAGCGGGCTTTTCCACAGAAGCGGTTCTTAAGGCCCTGGGTAACAGTCTGGACCCTCTTGTAGATGTGATATCAAAGGGAAATATCAAGGGAGTGGTGGCCCTGGTTAGCTGCTCCACCCTTCGAAACGGTCCCCAGGACTTTGTAACAGTAAACGTGGCCAAAGAGCTTATTAAGAGGGATATACTTGTGGTTAGCGGTGGTTGCGGAAACCACGCCTTAGAGGTGGCAGGTCTTTGCAATACCGACGCTGTGGAACTGGCCGGCCAGAGCCTTATGTCGGTGTGCCAGAGCCTAAGTATACCCCCGGTGCTCAGCTTCGGCACCTGCACCGACACCGGCAGGATTTCCATGCTGGTAACCGCCCTGGCCGACCACCTGGGGGTGGATATTCCGGACCTGCCGATAGCTGTTACGGCACCCGAGTGGATGGAGCAAAAGGCCACCATAGACGGGTTTTTCGCCGTAGCCTATGGTGCCTATACCCACCTGTCCCCCGTTCCCTTCATAACAGGAGCCCCAGACCTTGTAAAGCTGCTAACCAAAGATGTGGAGCAATTAACCGGGGGTAAAATAGCCCTTGGAGACGACCCCAGACAGATAGCCGAAGATATTGATAAACATATAATGAGTAAGAGAAAAAAATTGGGACTTAACTAGACTCCAACAATAAGCCGGGAAAATCCGGCTTATTTCAATATTGTCTGCACAATCAGTTCCCATCCTCTTTCCGGTCATATTGTCGTTCGTAATTCTCCGGAGTGTCAGCTGTACCCAGCCCCGGCTGCCGGTAAATCAAATATGCCCCCGACAGGACCAGCAGAGCCCCTGCGAACTGCCAGCCCCTAAGTACGCTCCCGAAAATAAGCCAGCTGGCTATAAGGGTAGTAATGGGCTCTATCAGACCCAAAACCCCCGCTTCACCCGCTTCCAGCCTTTTCATCCCCATTATGCTTAAAGTGTTGCCCAGAACTGTGGATACAAACGCAATCCCAACAATCAGCATCATGGATCTCGCGTCCAACTGATAATATACTCTGTCCCGGAAAAATATAAGGGTGGCAAGCATTATAAAAATGCAGCCGAAAAACATAGAGTAAAAAGATGTAATAAAGGGATCAGAGGCAACCAATGCCTTTTTTACATATATATAATAGGTTGCAAAGAAAAATCCGGCCCCAAGGCCTAAAAGACCTCCCAGCAGCATGGCAGGCGTAGAATCCATTGCCCAGGACATAAACATTATCCAGACCCCTGCCACCCCCAAGACTGCGGCTATGACTTTTCTTTTTGTAATGGTCTCGCCGAGGAAAATCCTTGCCAGAACTATTACATAGAAGGGCGCCGTATAAAGAAGTATCACGGCAATGTTTGCCGAAACCATCTGAATGGCTGAAAAATAGCTGAGCTGGTATAACGGCCAGTAGCCCAAACCGAACAAAATAAAAAAATACAGGTTTTTGGCCGGAAGCAGAAAGGCTTTAACACCCTTTTGAAGTATTATTACGGGTACCATAAGGATGCTGGCGATACCCAGACGCAGTATGGACAGAGTGAAGGTGTCTATAACAGGACCTATGGCCTGTACGAAAATACCTATAAAGCCCCAGCAGATACCCCCGGCCAGAACCAAAGCAATCCCCAGCTTCCTGTCTTCTCCCCCATCCCGGGGCTTGTCCCTATTTGTCGTGTCCATAAAACCACTCCTTGACAAATACTCAGCAGACCATTTCTACGTTCCTGTGTTCCCGTTTATTCCAGCCGCCCGGCAGGAATAATCTGAATTTCCCCGTCCTCTTCGATAACCTTCACCATCTCAAAACCGGTACCCCTTATGAAGCTTGATACATTTGTCCTGTAATCCTCAAGCAGAGCCACCCTTTTCCCGGTCAGACCGTCGGTATATTCTCCCAGTATGTAAAGGCCCCAATCACTATTCCATTTGTAATCCTCTTTGACCATCCGATAATACCTGACCGAGAAATCCTTTTGGTCCGGAATGCTGTCAGAATCAGTTACTATTGACTGCAGCAGCGATTGAATGTATTTAATCCGGACAGTCTCACCCTTATCGGCATATTCCACCTCGGATGTCTGGTTAAGCCATAACCAGTGGGCATCCTCCTTAACGCCGTCCCAGGCCTGGTTCCAGTATGCATTGTAATCTGTCAAGAGCCCCAATACTCTGTCGAAATGTCCGTCCCGCCAAAGGAATATATCCCTATACCCGGCATTGAAGAATGAACCCAGCATCTCATCGTGTCTCTGTTCGGCAATAATAAGCTGACTGTCCAAGCAGGCGTTATTAAGCGTTGAAATACCGATAACCGGCAGCAGGTTGGGTATCCTCCCGAAATATTTCAGGCCCCTGCCTTCCCTTTTATATAATGCAACCATACCCTCCTGCGGAGGTAGCGACAGGGCAACCAGTACCTCACTTTCCCTGCCGGAGAGAATATCGGCTTCCTCAATAAGTATATCCAATTCCTCACGGCATCGTTTCCACCGGAGGTACCCCGTATTATCCAGTGTCTTGTCCACAATGCTTTGGGTAGCTTTGCGGGCTGCCGGTTTGAAAATGCTTTGTGAATTTCTTACAGCTCTGTATGGTATCTCGCCCCCATCGTCATCTGCGTTCCAAAGGCTGCCGTAACGGTAATTGGCAAATATAAAGACCACAACTAGTATAACTACTGTAAAAAGTATAAGTATATTTCTCTTATTATACTTGAAAAATTCCATAAAAACACCACCCCTAAAAATCTATTCCCAGGGGCGGTTATTAATGCTATTTTTATTAACCTGATCCTCTAGCGGAGCCCTGTGTCTTTCCGGCCCAACTGCAGTCCAATCTTTGCAATACTTTCGCTGGTGCTGCAAAACAGCATCATATGCAGAAAATCCTAAAAATCCATAATATTTACAACACTATTTTTTTTACAGTATCCTTAGGTATATCAATATTCCTTCTAGCCCGCATAGCGTCAAACTCTCTCTCAACCTCACTCATCACCCTGTCCTTATCCAACAACACCCGTTTTTCCAGAGCATAGTATATTTGCCGGGCAAAATCCATTTTAAAGTGGGTAAAGGCCGGTTCATAGGTAACAATAAAGGCCATAAGCCTTCCCATATCCTCTTCAACAGCCCCTTCCCTACAGTCCTCAAAATCAATCCCGTACAATTTATAACCTACCAGAAAATTTCTAAGGTTAATGTCCCATAATATTGTATCCCTGCCGGTTATCTGAGCTGCCGCTTTGTAAAAGTCATCAAGCCAGCGGGCTATATGTGCCGCAATGCCCTTTATGTTGATATAGTCGAAGCTTTCCTGGGCAATACTTTCCACATCGGTCAAAACATCAATGAGGATTGTGCCGTTTATATACTCCATCACTATCGACCTTTCACCCCTGTAATAAAGCCTGGGGACGCTGATTCCCATTTCATTAAGACCGGTAAGCATATCCGCCTCCCTCGTGATGGAACTGTCCTCCCCTTGGTACTCCTTTACCACAAAGCACTTTTCACCGTCTCCCTCGAGAAATGCCCTTACGAGTTGCACTTTGTTTTTCTTACTGATAAACTGGTTTTCGCATTTATATTCGGTTATCTTCCTTTGGTCAATAAAGCTTTGTTCTAACAGCATCTAAATACCACCTATCCTTATTTCGACGGCTGCGCCCATTTTGTAGCCTTCCAATTCCTTAATAACGCCCTGAACCGAATTATACAAAATTTTCTGCACAAAGGGTACCATATCAATCTCCCGGCCGTCTATTAACAACTTAATATTAGTATCCGAGAGCACACAGTCCTCTCTCTTTGCCTCGTCCTTAAGTATCCTTATTCCCAGTTCTTTGCACGAAAAACCGCATGCGTTGCAGCACTCGGGCGGAAAATCCGGCAGTCTTTCGAATACTTTTCGCTCAACCAGATCGGCCAGCCTTTCAATATCCTCTACGGCGCTTATAACCGGTATGCCCTTGTACTCGATAAGATCGTTAGCAATCCTGCCGGATATAGCGAAAACTGTATCGTCAATCCGCTCATCCAGTTCAACGGTGTTGTGGGCGGTTACAATCTTGGGTACATTACAGTCGGTTACCCCCTCCAGCACCACAAAATCGTGATTGTAAAACCTTAAAATCTCTTCTATCCGAAGCATTCTCTGGAATAAAACATCTGTTTCCTTGCAGCCCCTTGCTGTTACCAACTGCGACCCGGCCATGAGGTGCCGATGTGTATTGGTACCGTCCTTGTCTATGGCAAATTGTTCATAGTGAATCTCCTTGACCGAGCCCACAGAATATCTTCTTTTCCTAAATTCTCGAATAATTTTTTCTATTGTTGTGGTTTTACCCGACTGGGTGATGCCAAAAACTGAAAACACTTTCATAATTAATACCTCCTGTATTATACCACCTTGAAATAAAAAATAAGAGTAAGTATACTAATTGTTAAACTCATAAATATAACGGAATAGTCACCCCTTTGCATGGTTAAAACCATGTAACTGGTTCTTCGGGGATATGCCCTAAATGCCCTGGTTTCCATTGCGGTGGCTAGTTCCCTTGACCTTATCACAGCACCTGACACCACCGGCATTATAAGGTAAGAATAAACCTTCAACCTCTGCCTCACAGGTATTTTGTCGAGCTCAATCCCCCTAAGCTGTACCGCGGTTACCACGTTTTTAATCTCGTCGGTAAGCATCGGCAGAAACCGTATTGCCACTGAGACCATAAAGGCTATTTCATAGGGAGTTTTCCACTGGACAAGACCCTGTACAATCTCCCTGGAATTTGACGTGGCCATAATGCTTGCTGACACCATTACTATGGACATCCTAAGTACCATTGCGATCCCCTTATAAAGTCCCCCTGCGGTGATTAGCTTTATCTGGCCAATGTTCAGCAGAATACGGCCTGAGGGTACAAAGATGCTTTGAATAACAGCTATGGCCACAAACAGCCACAATATCCGCCGGAACTTTTTTATCAACACAAACAGTTGGCTGCCCGATGCAATGGACAGTAGCACTGATACACAAAACACCAGAACAAGAATTATTGCATCCTGTATAAAAACACCGAGAGTGGAAAGACAAAGCACCAACACTAGTTTGGTCCTCGGGTCAAAGTCCTTAAGTCCTGTCATCAACAATCTCACCCCTATGCATTTTGATGGTTCTGTCGGCAAGGCTGCTAATAAAAGCCCTGTCATGGCTAATAACCGCCATGCCCATGCCTTTTTCCTTAAGGTCGCTTATTATATACGAAAGAGCCTTTCTTCTTTCCATATCCAGTCCGGTGGTGGGCTCGTCCAGTATAAGAAAATCCGGTTTGTTTACCAACACCGCCGCTATGGCAAGTCGCTGCATCTCCCCCCTGCTCAGCTTAAAGGGAAAGGCATCCGACCGGTGGGAAAGGTCGAACTCATCTAAGGAACGGCTTACCATTTGGTCGATCTCCTCTTTGCTGTGGCCTTTTAGCTCCAGGACAAATGAAATTTCCTCTCGGACGGTTGGTGCGAAAATCTGAAGGCCTGGGTTTTGGAACAGATACCCGACCTTTTGCCCTATCTCGCCCAGCTTCATTCCGGCGCTGTCCCTGCCGCTGATTAAAACGTGTCCTTTTTGAGGTTTTAAAATCCCAGTCATTATCTTGCCTATGGTGGTTTTACCACTGCCGTTAGGACCGGTTATTGCGGTAAACTGATTTTGAAAAAGCTTAAGCGAAAGCCCGTCTATAACCATTGTATCCTTCTTATATGCAAAGCTTACATCATCAAGTTCTATATACGGTCTTATTTTTCATACCCCCTAATATGACAGCCAACTTGCCTTAAGATTAAGAATACGTTCCTTAATCGGGCTCTGTTATTGAGACTTCAAGGTGTGTCTCCATTCCTCAAATAGCATTTTCGCGTAGGCGGGCTTCCATGGAGCCATAAAATATATGCCTACAAACTCCCCTCAAAGGGGTACAGCATACCATCCCGCAAAAGCAGCACCTTGTCGGCCACATCAAGGTTTCCAAAGTCGTGCTCAATCATAACAATTGTTTTTCCCCGGTTCTTAAGCCCGGCTATAACCTTTTTTATAGCAGTCTTCCCCTGTTCGTCTATCTGGGACATGACCTCGTCGAATATCAGTATCTCCGGGTCAAGGCTTAAAACTGAAGCCAGCGCAATAAGCTGCTTTTGTCCACCAGATAGCTGATAGGGATTGCTGAAGCGGAAGTCCTCCATCCCAACCTGTTTTAATGCTCTTTGTATCCTGTCACCAATCTCACCCCTTGAAAGACACAGGTTTTCCGGGCCAAAGGCGACCTCGTCCTCAACGGTGGGCGAAAAAAGCTGCGTATCCGGCTCCTGGAACACTATCCCCAGTTTGGTCGCAATCTCGGGTATCTTCATTCCAGTAGTGGACGTTCCGTTTATTAGCACAGTACCCTTTAGCTTACCGGAATAAATGTGGGGCACAATGCCACTCATACAATAACAGAGGGTGCTTTTACCGCTGCCGCTTAAGCCCACCACTGCCAGGACTTCACCGGATCCCACGGCAAGGTTTACACCTTTCAGGACATCTTCTCTGCCGCCGGGGTAGCCATACCACAGGTCATGCACTTCAAGGGGCATTATCATTGCAGGTCAATCTCCATCACGAATTTGCACCATCTCTGGCTGAAGGGATCCTTGGCCAGTATAACCTGCAGCGGCCCGCTGCCGCCTTCTTCCTTGGTACCCAGTGGCTGCCCGTCTATTTCATACACCAGATATACGTTATCTTCCTCAAGAACCTCATCCATTCCTATGGCCGATGTGTACCCGTCCACTGCCTTCATTACAACTGTGTCCTTACCGGTGGTGTCGGCCCCTGCCGCCTTCAATACTTCTTTAAGTAAAACACCTGTATAGGCGTGCTTTTCCGGGTCCTTGCCGCTTCTTTTCAGGTTGGCTTCCACATCCGCAACATTCATACCCTGCAGCTGCTCCAGATCAATCCTTGCCACTTCGCTTCCTCCCGACTTAATTATTACATATGCGTCCTGCTGGCTTGACTGCTTGGCGTCCAGGTCTCCCCGGTTCATGTAGGCGGTTATCCCCACCACCAGCACCAGTATTACCACCACTATCATTACTGTCTTTTTCATCTGTCTCCCTCCCCTTCACAAATAATATAGGGTACAATAATGTCCTCATACCTGAATTCACCGTGACTGCCTCCCTCTGGTAAGGAGTGCATACCGTGGTCGGCTGTTATTACAGCCTTTCCGCTCCAACGGGAAATTAGTTCCTTTACATAGCCGTCAGTCAGCTTTATCCTTTCCATCGTTTCGGAAGACAGGTCGCCGTAGCTGTGCCCGCTGTCGTCAATACCGTGAAAATGCACCACCATAAGGTTGCAACCCTCGTTCACTCTTTTAAGGGCTTTATCCCTTATCTCGTCGTCGGTACTTCCGTTGGAATTTTTGTCTATATTAAGAATTGGTTCAATCTCCAGGTTTAAAATCTTTATATTCCCCTCCACCATAACTGCGCTCTTGCCTCTTTGATCCGCATGCGCAAATATAGAAGGGGTAAGAACGTCCATTTCCTTCCGAGTATGCACTCCGTTCTCAGATGGGGGTCTGCCGGTAAGAAGAGCCGCCAGTCCCGCATTTGTTACCGGAGTATACACCGAAAATGCCATTTTAGCAGGGGCGATGCTCCCAAGGAACGGTGCGTAGCCGTTCTGAACGGCATGGCTGTACTGATGATAGCCAAAACCGTCCAGTACTATAATAAGCACATCCTCGTCTTTGTCCAGGAAATGTACGGCATCGTGGTAAGCATCCATATTGCTCGCCCCGGGCGGGTCGATGATTATACCGGCCACGTCCTCCATCCTGTCCTTCAGGTTGGGGAATACATAGTCAATGCTGTTTTTCTTAAGTTCCAGAAATCCGTCACAGTCAATAATGCTTTGAGAACCGTCCCTTGCCACTGCCATGGGTATGTCACCTTCTGATAAACACACCAGGTCTTTTATCGGGGCCATTTTCCTTCGGGTATAAATGCTGGTCCAGTTCTCTTTTCCGTCATGTTCTATGGTTGACCTGCCCTCAAATATAGGAAAATCAAGCATTGCGGTTTTTTTCAGGCCACCGCGCGTAACAAGCTTTATATTTCTATCCTTCTTTATTATGTTAAGCCCCAAAGGAGCACTTTCTTCTGATGTAACCACAACAATCTCCTTTATCCTTTTTATATTGCTGCTGACCGGGTGCTTTGGGTTTACCGCCTCCCAGGCGTTTTGCTCCGAAAAGGTTATATGGCAGTCGTTAGTGCTATTTCCTTCCACCTCCGCCGTAAGGCCGTCATCCCCTATAAACAGCACGCTGTATGTTTCTGCCGTCGGCAGCGCTTTTGATATAATCTCGCCCAAACTGACAGTTTTGCCTGTTTTTTCGTTTCGTTCCAAGCCTGAATCAGAAAAATCTTCCAGGGTGCTGATCAGCAGGGGCTGCTCCACGTCCCCGGTTACCTCAAAGGCCGGGACAAATCCTTGCAACGCATCCGTACTCCCAGGCCTTAACTGACACGCTCCGAGGATAAAAGCCAACAGAACAAGGGCAAGACTGCCTATAAGTATTCTCCTCTTAATCCTCTCCACCTCCCTAATTCCCCAGGTTCCCTATACTAAACTTCCTGAACTGTTTTATAACGCTGTAGGCGATAATACCTCCTAATCCCCCTGACAGGGCCGCGCTGCTAAGGCTAAGGACAAGCGGTATGAGTGGCAGCCTGAAAAACACAATGTTTACAAGAAAGGTGCCGCTTATATTTGCGGCAATTCCCGAAACAAAACAGCAGCCCAGACAGCAGCCCCGGTGCCGGGAAACAAAAAGCACCAGGTCAACAGCAAGTCCCGGCAGTATATAGGTTATTAGACTCATTATACCGTGGGTGCCAAAGATGCCTATGGATATTACCATAATAGCCTGGACAGTGGAAATTAGCGTTGCGGTTCCTAATCTCCCTACAAGTCCTGCACCCAAAACTATCCACATCATATAGAACCCGCCGGCTATAACTCCACCGGGGATATACAAAGGACCAGTAATTATATGGGTTAAGGGTACCACCACGGGTTTTATGGCCACTCCCAAGGATGCCATCATTGCTATAACCACCAGATCAAACATTGAAAAACGGGATAAAAATTTTCTAAAGGTCATTGCCGTCACTCTCCGATATCATATTGACCGGACCTAATATTTCCTTACTTTGGGCTTTGGTATGGTTTCCCATATTGCACGACCTTTCGTGGTTTCTTCAGTTCTTTCAACAAGCAACACAATCCTGCCGTCCAGAAGCACTGCCTTTACCTTTTCACCCAACCGTATTCTTTCTTGCCCTCCAAGAACCCCGCCATTTTCCTCTCTTATTTCACTTATATTTGTCCTTCGAAGTATTTCATCTGCCGTTAACACTTCATTCTGACACCCAACAAAGTATTTACCCTTGATACGCCCGTCGTTTCCGTCCAGCCTTAGGCCCGCTCCGGCAAGGGCTCCTATTACCCCTCCTCCGGTACCGCCGTGCTCGCTTAAATGGATACCCAGCCTTACCGCCATCTCATAGGCCTCTTTTTTTGTAAGAACGTTTGCCTTGGCCTTTTTGCCGAACCGTATAAGCTCTTTCTCATCCTTTAACGTTTCCAGTTCCACAATGCACAGCCCCGGGTCGGATCCCCCGGCGCTTTCCTTTTCCAAATAGTCTATGCACAGTTCTTTTATACTTATTATGTCTTCGCTTTTCACACCGTCTACCGCAAAGCACATTGCACTGTTGTGGGACGTATAGGGTATGTCATCGTGCACAAAAAGCTGATGCCTGGATATGAATTTGGGCATCCCTAATTTTTGTGCCAATATTTTTCCAGAAATACCGAGGGCATGGGCGCCGGTGCCTTTACTATCAAGATTGTCGGTATCGTCTATACAAACAAGTATTCTCAACCCTGCACCTCCCCCTTTGGCATTCTTAAACCCTCACCGTTTAAAACTTGCTCTATCATTTCCGCTGACAGTTGGTAGCCGAAGAACTCTTTATAGAAGTATTCGACTTCGCTTTTCATGTCGATATGCTCGAATAATTCCGGGTACACCATCTTTGCAGTCCATAGGATGGCCAGCGGCGTTTCCACCGAACCCGGGTGCCCCCACCGGGATATACCCTGGGGGAGTTGGTATACCCTTCCTTCTCGCACCGCCTTTATACCCGACCACTGAGGGTTTCCAAGAATATACTTCACCGCGGTGTTTTCATTGGCTATTATGACCTCCGGATTCCACAGCAGAACCTGTTCCAGCGAAGCATAATAGTCGTTATTCACCAGATTAAGCTTTTCGTCCACCGATACGTTAATTACCCCCGCCGCCCTTGACCAGTCAGCAGGCAGCGCGCTATTGTGTATTGTCCTAAGCGCCTGGTTTTCCGAATGGTACATCCTTGCCCGCCCGCCTTCGGGCATGCCGGTCACAACATCACCGACTTTTTTAATGATGTCGTTATAATAATCGTTGAAGGCTTTTGCCTGCTCCGGGCGTCCGATTAATTCTCCAATGATGGATATGGCCTGCTGCTGTTCTTCTATGTTTGTATAATCAACCACAATATAGGTCAGGTTTGCCTTATCAAGCTGCTCCAGTTCTTTTTCATCATGAGCGGTATCCCCTCTTATTATTACAATATCAGGTTTTTGCCTGAGCAGCTCTTCTATGTTTATCTTTCCGGATTTCCTCGGGACCGCCGCCTTCTCCACCTGCGGTACTATCTCCATAAGCATCACATCCCTCTGCAGGCCGTCAGGCACCGCAACCAGGTCTTCCCCCCTGCCCAGAAGGCTTACAGCATAGCCCGCAAAGGAATACAGGCAGGCGATGTTTTGAACCTCATCCGGAATAAAAACTTCCCTGCCGAAACTGTCGGTTATATAAAAACCGGGTACCTCTTCCGGTGCGCCGGATACACCCTGCGTTCCGTTTTGTCCGCAGCCGGTAAGAATTATCGATATCAGAATTATACCAACTATGAATCTGTTGCCAAAGCTTTCCATAAAACTCCCCCTTCAGGAATACTATCCATAGGTTCTTATAGGAAAGATCTGTTTAAAGCTCTCCCCTTCCCACTCATGGGATATGAGTTTTGACTTTATATTGAAAATATTATACATATTAAGCTCGGTCAGGACATCATCCGGCGTGCCCTGGGCATAAAACATTCTATCATTCATCAGAGCAACCTGTGATTTGGTGCTGGAGTTCTCAAAATAAAAGGCGTGGTTCGGGAAATGGGTTGCCATCACCACTGTGATTTTTGTGTCCCTAACAAGGCGGACAATGGTTTCCAAAAAAGTCAGTTCGTTTCTGAAATCAAGGTGCGCAGTCGGTTCATCCATAATAAGGACAGGCGTCTTCTGGGTCAGAGCCCGTGCCACCATAACAAGCTGTGTCTCCCCGCCGCTAATCTGAGTATAGGGCTTATCCCTGAATTCTAGCATGCCAACCATCTCCAGGGCCTCCTCGGCTGTTTTTCTGTCCTCTTTCTTTGGCAGCGAGAACAGACCGGTATAGGACACCCTGCCCATCAGCACCACGTCAATAACCTTATAGGGAAAGGGTTTTTCGTGGATTTGGGGTATATATGCCAGTTCCCTGGCGATTTCAACGGTCTTCATATTCCTTATGTCCCTGCTCCTGAGCTTTATTGTACCTGCGCTGGGCCTAAGTATGCCCAGCAGGCACTGTATAAGGGTGGTCTTGCCGCAGCCGTTGGGCCCGAACAGGCAGAATATTTCTCCCTCATTAACCGTGAGGTCGATATTTTCCAGCACTCTCTGATGTCCGTAGGAAAAGGACGTTTTTTTTACCTCTATTATTGACATGCATTACCATCCCCGTCCCTTGGTTTTCTTAAGGAGATATACAAAAAATGGCGCTCCTATTATTGAAGTCAAAATCCCCAGTGGTATTTCTGAACCGGTTAGGGTCCTTGCCACATTATCCACCAGAATTAAGTAGCCCGCTCCTATGGATAAACATGTAGGCACCAGTATTGTATTGTCGTTGCCCACCAGCATCCTTCCCATATGGGGCACAACAAGCCCGACCCATCCGATTATCCCGCTTACGCATACCGCACCGGCGGTCGCCAGCGTAGCAAACAGGATTGCAAGGCCCTTTACAAAGATTATGTTTACCCCCAGGGCCTGGGCCTCCCTGTCGTCCATTGAAAGGATATTAAGCCGCCACCGCATTGCAACAAGACCTGCCATTCCCACCCACATGGGTATCGCAGAAATAGCAATATCCCTGAATCTGGCCGACGCCATACTCCCCATAAGCCAGAAAACTATACTGGGAAGCTGCTCGTAGGGATCGGCAATATATTTCAGTAAAGAAACCAGGGACGAAAATATAGACGACACCACCACCCCTCCCAAAACAAGCATTATGGTGGGAGTAGAAGTATAATTGGTACCTATTACATAGCTTAAAACCACCGCAAGAATTCCGAAACAAAAAGCAAAAACATAGACTAAAAAAGTATCGCCGCCAAACAGAATGATTGCCATTGAAGCCCCGAACCCTGCACCGGCGCTAACCCCCAGCACTCCGGAGCTTACCAGGGGATTCCTGAAAAGACCCTGAAAGGCTGCACCGCTTACCGCAAGGCTGCCCCCCACAAAGGCCCCCAGGATAGCCCGGGGAAATCGTATGTCCCATACAACATTTACATGTATGGGAAGGGAGTCGAAGCCGGGAAATCCGGCCTTAACGCCCAGAACGCTTACAACTTCACCTATCGTCAATGGATACCTGCCTATGAAAAGTGATAAAAATATCAGTAATAACGGGGCTGCAATCAATCCTGCTGCTGTCAGTTTCTTTATCATGGCATTATTTATGGAATAACCACTATCTTGGCGACCTGTTTGATCTGCCAGTTTGAGCCTTTGCCGTCAACAACCAGTTTTACTAATCCATCCTCCTCGCCCAGAAGCTCTCCGTTGCAACTCCAGCCAAGAGCTGTACCTTCGCTGTTTACCAGTTCGGGATCATATTCCCTTGCGTAGCCGTCGGATGCTTCCACCGATACTACTGAGTATTCGCCGGCTCCCGCAAACTCCAGTATGTCCTTAAGTAAAACTCCGGTCCACAACTCTTCTTCCTTTGTAGTATCCTTATCCTTTTCCGCTACTTTCACTTCAACAGGTCCCATTTCCAGTGCGTCCTCGCTGGTAAATTCAATTGTTTCTCCTCCGACAACTTCAACGGTTATGCTCCATTCCTCCATGGGAACTGTACCTCCGGCCGGCTGACTGCAGCCTCCAACAATTAAAACCGATAAAAGCAGTATCAGTACGGGACAAGCCTTGATTAGGTATTTTTTACTCATAATTATATCCTCCTTGTACAATTAGTATAGTTACTTTATCAGTGGTTTTTGCCACTGTTTAAACCTGTTAACATAACGTTCTAACTATTGCTTTTCTAAACATCAAGCACCTCTTTGTGCTTTCTCCTGGGAGA
>Ga0334898_1002354_pt1 | contig 17646 bp, 15 predicted proteins | sample GraSluR3_MG_10_FD_207228 | JGI IMG/M metagenome (GOLD analysis project Ga0334898, IMG submission 207228) | Sludge microbial communities from methane-producing bioreactor in Wageningen University, Netherlands - Granular Sludge_3_08-R3 | ecosystem: Engineered > Bioreactor > Anaerobic >... | reverse complement strand
GTCGTCGAGCTCGTTGCGGCCGGGTACGCCCGCCGTGTGGTAATGGCCGATGTAGTCTTGGAACTCGCGGATGCGGGTGATGATGTCGCCTTGCATGATCTGGACGTGGTAGATGTCGAAGAGGATCTTGAGCCGATCCGATCCGACCCGCTTGCAGACCTCGACGCACCACTCGACCGAATCGCCCATGTAGCCGGGATGGCCCTTCATCTCGACGTCGACACGGCTGTTGAGGACTTCGAAAATGAGGTTGATCTTCTTCTTCTCGGCGTAGCCGATGACCGTCTTGAGGCCCTCAACCGTGTTGTCGAGGCCCATGTCGTCGGGCATGTCCTCGCGGAAGCCCGAGAAGGTAATCACGCTGGGGAACCCGGCGGCGGCGCAGTCGTCGACCGCCTTTTCGATTTTCTCGCGGCACATGGGCCAGTTCTCGCGGTGGTTCCATCCCTTGACGAACCCGTGGCTGTTGGCCAACGCGCAAATCAGGCCGTGCTTCTTCAGCAAGGGCCAGTCTTGGGGATCGACCAGTTCGATCGATTGGAGGCCCAGTTCGGCCGCGTGCCGGCAGAGGGTTTCGAGGCTCATCGGCCCGACCGACGCGTCGCTGACGAAGCACCAGGCGCAGACCGATTGTTTGATGCGCCCGTTCACGACGGCCGGCCCCGATTCGGCCGGCCTGCCCCGCCGCAGGCGAGGGCGCTGGGCAAGGGCCGACGTGGCGGCCGTGGCGGCCACCGCGCCGGCCGCGGCGGTCAACAGACCCCTTCGAGTCAGCGGGCGATCCGGATGAGACTGGCTTGGCGTCATGAGTCGATCCTCTCGGGGTGAAGGTTGTCGTTCGTGGTTGCATACCAACCCCACGATACGCTCGCCGCGCCGGCGATGCAAGGCGCCGTGCCCTCCGTGCGAGGGACGGGCCATGCGGGCGCTGCCGGGGCCGATCGATTGGGTCACGACGGCCCCAGCGGACGTTCCGCGATGAGGTGCTCGCGCACGACCCGCCCGCCGATGAGATGCTCTTGGATGATCCGTTCGAGCACGGGCGGGTCGCAGCGCGCGTACCAGGCGCCCTCGGGATAGACCACGGCGATCGGGCCGCCGAGGCAGATGCGCAGGCAGTTGGCCTTGGTTCGATACACGCCGCCTTGCCCGGTGAGGCCCAGCTCGTCGAGGCGCCGTTTGAGATACTCCCAGGCTTCGAGCGATCGCGCCTTGTCGCAGCAGTTGGGCTTCGTCTGGTCGCAGCAGAGGAAGATGTGGCGACCGACGGCCGGCACCCCCAAACGCCGGGCGACCTCGCGCTGGAAGGCGAGCGTTTCTTGCAGGTCGTCGAGCTGGTCCATGTCGGTCCGTGCTGGTTAGCGCGCGGTCGGCGCCGCACGTGTCGATCGATCGCCGCTTTGCGTATCCTACGCTTTGCCAAGCTGAAGGGCCACCTCGGCCACCTTGCGCCCGACGGCCTTGGCCGCCTCCATGCCCGTCTCGTCGTCCGTCACCTCGCCGTTGCTCTGGTTCCAGACGGCGGCGCCCGATCGGGTGGTCGGGGCGCCGGCCTGCACCACGATCATGTCTTGGCAATAGAGGGCGGCCTGCACCGATTCGACGGCCAGGAGCTGTCCGCCGTTGCGGGCCGCGCCCACGGCAATCACGCCGGCCACCTTGTTGCGAAGGGCGAAATTGTCCTTTCGGAACGCGATGCAGCGATCGAGAAACGCCTTGCACAGCGCCGTCATGTTGCTGAAGTACACGGGCGTGCCGATGACGATGCCCGCCACTTTCGGGTCGGCGAGCTTCGGGACCAGGCTGGGGAAATCGTCGCGCTCGCCCGGCTCCAGCGGAATCCCCGCCGCCAGGTTCGCGTTGATCTTCATGTCGGCCAGCTCGATCAGCTCGACCTCGATGCGGTCGGGCTCGACTTCGCGGGCCGCCTCGAGGGCGACCTTCAACGTGGTCGCCGTCGACATGCCTTTGCGAGGGCTGGCGCAGATGGCGACGATCTTGATCGGTCCCGGCGACGCCTCGGCGCCCGCCGCCTCGGCCGATGCCGCGGCAATCGCCCCGCCGGCGGCCGTGGCCCCGGCCACGCCCAAAAAGCCCCGTCGCGTCAAATCGTCGGCCATAGTGATCCTCCTCATGCTTCGCGATTCCAGGTCGAACTCCGCCCCGGTAGCAGAAACGTCCACGGCACGATGGTAACAACGGGAGACGGGGGTCGCAATGCCCCCGGCCGGCCCCGCGAACCTCGACGCAAGCCGCGTTCTACGGCAACTCGGCGTGCTCGGTGCTGACCATGGCGCCGCGCTGGTCGGTCACGCTCAGATAGTAGACCAGCGGGCGCTCCTCCGGCAGATCGGCCTCGACTCGGCCGTGGCGGAGCCGGGCGTCGACCGAGCGCCACGTTCGATCTTTCCACGGCCCCGTGTCGCTCGTGGAGTGCAGTTGGCCGGCGGCGACGGGCACCTTGGCCGTGAAAGGGGCGCCCGCCTTGCGGTCGGCCGTGGCGATCGGCCCGAGCCGGGGCAACGGGTCGCCCTGCTTCAGCACGCTGTCGACGAACAGGCCGATCTCTTTCGGCTCCCAGCCGTGCTGGTGGCTGTGCCGCATGCGCACTTCGATGCGCAGGTCGACCCGGCCGGGTACCAGGCGGTAGCTCTTCCGGTGACTGTCGAGCGGATAGGCGAAATCGTTCGTGCCGTTGACGAACAGGATGGGGCAACTCACGCCCGGCAGGTATTGCGACGGATCGAAGTAGCGGATCCACCGGTCGGTCTTGTCGGGCCCCATCTTCGCGAAAACGTTCAACCAGGCGCTGTTTTCGTGGAGGAACCCGCACCCGTAAACGGGCACCGACACCTTGAGCCGGTCGTCGAGGCCGGTGACGATCGAGGTCAGGTATCCGCCCCAGCTTATGCCGGTGATGCCGATGCGGTCGGCGTCGACCTCGTCGCGCGAGGCTAGCAGCGAGTGCCCGCGGATGACGGCCGCCACGGCGTGGTAGGTCCACATCTTGCCGACGTTGTGGTCGTCGAAGTCGGCGAACTTCTGATCGTGCCCCTGGTCGGGGCCGCCGTCAGGCAGACGCTTGCGCTCGGGGCCGCATCCGGCCAGGTCCATGGCCAGCGCGCAGTAGCCTCGCTCGGCCCAGAGGGTGGCCCACTCGGCAAAGGCCGTGCCGCCGCCGCCGTGGACGAGCACCATGCCTGGAAACGGACCATCGCCCTCGGCGGGGCGGCCGTAGTAGGCGAACACCCGGGTCGGCTTGCCGTCGAGCGGCTCGCCCGGATAGTAGACCTCCCGCACCAGCCCCGACGCGGCGCCCCAGGCGGCCGGCGGCGCCTGCTTCAAAGCGGCCAAGTCCCAGGGGCCGGTCGGCCGGGGTTTGGCTCGTTCGGCCCGCACCGAGCCGAACAAGGCGACGGCAACAAGCGGGGCGATGAATGCCGAATGCAGCTTCGCGCGGGAACGCATGGCCGCGGGCTCCCGGGGGGCAGGCAGCGGGTTTCGTTGCCGCTGCTTAATCCGAACGTTGCAGAAATCGCTTCGCAGGGCGGATTGGCAATCCGTCCTGCTTTGTAGGGAACTACGGAGGAGTTACTCCAACTGCTTGCTCACCAGCACGACGTCTTCCTCCTGCTCGTCGTTCAGGTGGAAGCCGCGCTTGCGGAAGGTTTCGAGCATGCGGGCGTTGTCTTTCGAGGTCTCGGCGACGACGCGTTTGACGCCCCAGCGCTTGGCCACGTCGCAGCAGTAGTCGGTCAGCAGTCCGCCCAGGCCGTGCCCGTGCCAGCGGTCGACCACGATCACGGCGTATTCGGCCGCGTCGTGGTTCATGTCGGCCACGAGCCGGCCCACGGCGATCAGCTTGCGGTCGCCCTCTTCCTCGACCTCGGCGACGATGCCGATCTCGCGATCGTAGTCGATGAAGCAGTAGCGCGTGGCCATTTCGTGGGTGGTCTGCTTGAACAGATAGCTGAAGCGGAACCACAGCGACTGGGTCGAGCAGCCGGCCAGAAGCTCGTGCCACATGGGCTCGTCTTCGGGCTTGATCGGGCGCAGGACGACCGGCGTGCCGTCCTTGAGCCTTCGCTCGGCCACGAATTCGTCGGGATAGGGGCGGATGGCCAGGTGGGCGTAGGGCCGCACCGAATGGACCATCATCTCGCGGTCGACCACGACCCGGGCGTCGAGGGCGATGACGTCCTCGGGCGTCACCAAGAGGGGGTTGACGTCGAGTTCCTTGATCTCGGGGTAATCGGCGATCAGGTACGAGAATCGCATGATGACCTCGATGAGCCGGTCGATGTTGACGGCCGGTTTTCCCCGGTAGCCCTGCAGCAGCGGCCACGACTTGAGCGATTCGAGCATGCGCCGCGCCAGCGACTCGTTGAGCGGGGGCAGGCCCAACGCGCGGTCGCGAAACACCTCGGCGGCGATTCCGCCCATGCCGACCATGATCACCGCGCCGAAGATGGGATCCTTCTTGGCGCCGAGAATCAGCTCGAAGCCGTTGGGATAGGTGACCATCTGCTGGACGGTCGCCCCGAGGATGGTGGCGTCGGGGCGCCGCTCGGTGGCCCGCTCGATCATCTTCTCGTAAGTGCGGCGCACCGCGTCGGCCGAACTCAGGTTCAAAGCCACGCCGCCCACGTCGGTCTTGTGGGTGATCTGCGGCGAATGGATCTTCAAGACGACCGGATAGCCCAAGCGCTCGGCCGTGTTGACCGCCTCGTCGGGCGACCGGGCGAGCTGGGGTTTGGTCACCGGGATCTCGTAGGCTTCGAGAAACGCCTTGGAGACGTTCTCGGAGAGGATCTCGCTCCCTTCGGTGAGGATCGTGTCGAACACCCCGCGGAGCCGCTGCCGGTCCAGGGGGAACGACACGGGGATGTCGCGCGGCGTCTCGTGGAGGATTTGGAGGTTGCGTGCGTAGGAGACCAGGTGCATGAACGAGCGGATGGCCTTTTCGGGCGTGGTGTAGCTGGGCACGCCCGCCTCATTGAACAACTGCATCCCCTCGCTGACCATCTGGCCGCCCATCCAAGCCGCGAGCACCGGTTTGTGGGCCTTCGAGGCCACTTGGCCGACCGCCTGGGCCGTGGCCGTCGGATCCGTCATCGCCTGCGGCGTCAGGATCACGAGCACGGCGTCGACGCCCTTGTCGTGCAGGACGATCTCCAGCGCCTTGGCGAATCGCTCGGGCGGGGCGTCGCCCAGGACGTCCACCGGGTTGCCGTGCGACCAGAACGGCGGCAGGCTCTCGTCGAGCTTGGCCATCGTCTCTTCCGACAACACGGCCAGCTTGCCGTTGCGGTCGATCAAGGCGTCGGTGGTCATCACGCCGGGGCCCCCCGCGTTCGTAATGATCGCCAGGCGGTCGCCCTTGGGGGGCTGCTGTCGGGCGAGCAGCTCGGCGCAGTCGAACATGTCTTCGATCTGGAAGATCCGCTCGATGCCGGCCCGTTGAAACGCCGCCTCGTACACGGCGTCGACCCCGGCCATCGCCCCCGTGTGCGAGGCGGCGGCCTGGGCCGACTCGGCGAATCGGCCCGACTTGAAGGCCACGATGGGCTTGGTTCGGGCGAAGGCCCGGGCGGCCGACATGAACTCGCGCGCCTCGCTGATCGACTCGATATAGAGGATGATCGATTGCGTCTCGGTGGCCGAGCCGAAATAGTCGATCAGGTCGCCCATGCTCACGTCGAGCATGTTGCCGACCGACACGAAGTACGAGAACCCGATGCCCTCGTCGATGGCCCAGTCGAGCACCGACGTGCACAGCGCGCCCGACTGGGAGATGAATCCGATGTGTCCCTTCGCGGGCGTGGCGGCGGCAAAGCTGGCGTTCAGGTGGATCCCCGGCACGATGATGCCCAGGCAGTTGGGCCCCAGAATGCGCATGCCGTCGTACTTGGCCTGTTCCTCGAGGACTTGCTGTTCGAGCTTGCGCCCTTCCTCGCCGATCTCCCGAAACCCGGCTGAGATGATCACGATGCCCCGCGTTCCCGCCTCGCCGCACTCGCGAATGATACCGGGCACCGTCCTCGCAGGGGTACAGATTACCGCTAGATCGGGTGGGTGGGGCAGGCTGGCGATGTCTTTGTGGGCCTCGATCCCTTGCACCGCCTCGCGCTTGACGTTCACGGGATAGACGACCCCGCGGAATCCCGAGCCGATCAAATTGCGGAGAACCGTGTAACCGACGCTGTTCGGGCTGTCGCTGGCTCCGATCACCGCAACCCGGTGAGGATGGAAGATCTTATCGAGGTTGAGGATGCTCACGAGTCGCTCCTACGGAGAGAATGCCAGAGGCGTCGGACCATCACGGCGACGCGAAGTGAACCAGAACGCTTCAATATAGTACGTCGACGAAAGCCGCAAAAGGGTTGAGGTTTGGGTAGATGTGTAAGAATGCGTAGCCGGTAGCGGTCGATGCGACTGTAGCGGTCAGCCGCGCGGTGCCGACGGCGCGGGCCGGAAGGTGTCGCATGGCTCAACATGGGGGAGTGGCTGCCAAAGGTCTCGTCGACACACGCGCCCGGCCGCCGATCGAGCGCGACGCGCCAATCGGTCTTCCCGCTCGGGCTGCCACCGCTACAATGCGACCGGAAGTGCCGCTGTCTGGCGACGTTCGCTCCCAGGGCGAGCGTCGAGCCCGGGAGTATCCATGACGAAGCCCGTCGACGATGATCGCCACCTGGTCGCCCGAGCCCGAGGCGGCGACTTTGCCGCCTTCGAGGCCCTGGTCGCGAAATACGAGCGGCGGGTCTACGGGGTCGCCCTGCGGATCGTGAGCCGGGCCCACGACGCCGAAGAGGTCGTGCAACAGACGTTTCTCAGCGCGATCGAGAATCTGGAAGGCTTCCGGCAAGAGGCGACTTTCTACACCTGGCTGATGCGGATCGCCACGAATCACGCCCTGCTTCTGCTGCGCAAACGGTCGCGCGGGCCCGCGGTGTCGTTGGACCAAGGCTCTTCGGACGACGGCTACTCCGACGTCCCGCGCCCCCAGTACATCGCCGAGTGGGCCGAAACGCCCGAACAGATCGCCTCGCGGCGCGAGACGCGGCGTTTGCTCGACCAAGCTATGGACGAGTTGGACGAGAAGTACCGCCTCGTCTTCGTCTTGCGCGACGTCGAGGGCCTGTCGACGAAAGAGACGGCCGAGCTGCTCGAAATCAGCGAAAGCAACGTGAAGGTGCGTCTGCTTCGCGCCCGTTTGATGCTCCGCGAGCGGCTCACGCGGGTCTTCGGCGACGAGGCGACCCGGGTCGCGCCGGGACACGATCACGATTGAGTTCGGTCGACGTACGGGGGGTTAACCGGCACCGAGCCGGCCCGCGTCGTCGCCCGCGATCGCTCGCCCCCCCGTTCGTGGGTAAATTGACAGAAGGCCAATCGGTGGGGGATAATCCGCTGGGTGACCGTTGCGCGCCATGGCGGCCGATCGCCCGAGTGTTGGGGACCTTTACCGAAGTTGACTGCCGTGGAGCCGACCCGACCCATGGATCAAGGCGTGCAAATGGTTTCTCCCGTTGGGGTCCCGTCCGATCGGGCGAACTTGGAGCCCATGGACCCTGGCGTTACGTCCATCCAGCCGGGGGGCGGCGTCTGCATGCGGATTGAACTGGCGTGGGGCCGGCTGCGGCGCTGGTATCTGAAGACCTTTCGCCGGCGCTACGTGAGGCGGATGCGGGAGCTGCGGCGAGGCGATCCGTCGGGCTGCCCCCACGAAGTGCTCGATCCGCGCGACTTGAAATTCCACGCGAACCAGACCGACTGCCGCTGGGCCGTCGAGGACGACCCGTTTCGCTGGCGCGACCGGCTGCCGTTCGTGCGCGTGGGGCTGGCCGAATTGACCATCTTCGGCGGTCTCGGCGTGTTGCTCGGCGCGGTGCTGTCTTTCGTGTCCTGGCCCTTGGCGGCGATTCCCGCCGTGGTGGCCGCCTGGGTGGCGTGGTTCTTTCGCGATCCGCGCCGGGTGGCGCCCGACGCGCCGGGGCTCGTCGTGTCGCCGGCCGACGGGCGCGTCGTCGCGGTCGACGAGGTCGACCACGACGAGTTCGTCGGCGGACCGGCCGTGGTGGTGGGCATCTTTCTGTCGATCTTCAACGTGCACGTCAACCGGGCGCCGGTGGATGCCCGGGTGATCGGCCTGCGTTATCGCAAGGGCAAGTTCCTCAATGCCCTGCTGCCCGCCTCGGCCCGCGAGAACGAGCGACTGGAGGCCCGCATCGAGGAAGACTTGCCCCCCTACCGGCGCATGATCGTGCGTCAGATCGCCGGCGCGATCGCGCGGCGGATCGTCTGTACCGCCCGGCCCGGAGACCGATGGGAGCGGGGCGCGTCGTACGGTATGATCAAGTTCGGTTCCCGGACCGAGTTGGTGCTGCCCAGCGAGCCGGGGCTGTCGATCGAGGTCGCCCCGGGGCGGAAGGTCCGGGCCGGCACGTCGGTGATCGCCAGGTACGCACCGGTTGCCACGAATGCCTCGAACGTCGCGGCGGACGCCCCCCCGGACCCTTTGGACGAGTAGTACGGCCCGGCGCACGCGCCGCGCCCGCAGCAAACGGATGAGCGCGAACCTGTCATGAGAATCCCTCGAACCGAGAAGCTCTTTCCCGTCGTGCCGACCCTGCTCACGCTGGGCAACGCCGTGTGCGGGTTTCTGAGCATTACGCTGGCCACGCGAATCGATCCGTTGAGCACCGATTACGGGCCGGTGTTCACCGCCGCCTACCCGATCTTCCTGGCCATGCTCTTCGACGTGCTCGACGGGCACGTGGCCCGCTGGACCAAGCAGACCAGCGAATTCGGAGCCCAACTCGACAGTCTCTGCGACGTGATCAGCTTCGGCGTGGCCCCGGCCTTTCTGATGCTGAAGTTCCGCCCGGTCGATCACCCCCGTCTGCTGCTGGGGATCGCCATCCTGTACCTGCTCTGCACGGTCATGCGTCTGGCCCGTTTCAACGTCGAGACGGGCGAGGAGGATTCGCACGAGTGGTTCGTGGGGCTGCCTTCCCCCGCGGCCGCGGGAACGCTGGCTTCGTTTGCCATCGCCGTCCCCGACCTGGCCCGGCTCACCGACCCCTCCATGCCGGAATTTACCCAGTGGATCGCCAACGGGCTGCTCACCGCCATGACCGTCGGCCTGCCGGCGATCATGTTCGTGCTGGCCTGCCTGATGGTGTCGAAGATACGCTATCCGCACGTGGTCAATCTGCTCGTCCGAGGCCGGCACAACTTTCAGCATCTGCTGCAACTGGTCTTCGCGATCGTCATCGCCGCGGCCGTTCGCGAGCTGGCGATTCCCGTGCTGTTCGGCTACTACGCGCTGGGCTCGCCCCTGCGCGCGACCCGCACGAAAATCGCCGTGGTTTTGCCTCGCCACTCGACGCGGCCGTGACCGCGCGGAAATCGGGTTCCCTCCTTCGCACCACCACCTCGCGGAGAGCGACGTCCGGGAGCGTTCGATGTCCTACCTGGCCGAATTGACGCTGCGACTGGCCGCCGGGGCTACGCGGCTGCCCCAGACGACTCGCCGCCGTCATGCGGGCTTCTTTGCCGCCGGGCAAAACGACGACGGCGGATTCGCGGGGCGACAGGGGCCGAGCGATGTGTACTACACGAGCTTCGCCCTTCGCGGCCTGGCTTTGCTGGGAGAGCTAACCGATGCGATCGGCGCTGCAGCGGCGGGGTTTCTTGGGCGGGATTTGGGCCGACAGGCGTCGGGCGTCGATTTCGTCGCGCTCGTGTCGAGCTGCGTGCTGGTCGAGATGACCGTGGGGATCGACGTCTTCGCCGAGGCGGGCCTCGATCGCAGGCAGACGGTCGCCCACGCCTTGGATCGCCTCCGCCGCCCCGACGGGGGCTACGCCAAGAACGATCGCAGCCCGCACAGCAGCACGTACCACACGTTTCTGGCCGCGGCGTGCCGGCAGCTCGCCGACCTGCCCGTCGAGGAGCCGGCGAAGATGATCGCCCTGGTCGGCTCGCGCCGGCGCGACGACGGCGGGTTTGTCGAGTTGGCCCCGCTCCGTCAGAGCGGCACGAACCCGACGGCGGCCGCGGTCGCGCTGCTGCGTCTCCTGGCGGGCCTCGACGAGCCGATCGGCGTCGGGGCCTCGCGATTCCTTCTGGGCATGCAGGGCGCCGAGGGGGGCTGGCGAGCGAACACGCGGGTTCCCGTGGCCGACCTGCTCAGCACGTTCACGGGCCTGGTGGCCTTGGCCGATCTCGGCGCTCTGCCCGAGGCACGGCGCGGCGAGGCGCGCCGGTACGTCGAGTCGCTCGAACGGCCGGAGGGCGGTTTCCGCGGCGGGGCATGGGACGACGCGGCCGACGTCGAGTACGCGTTCTACGGGCTGGGCGCTCTGGCGATTCTGGCCGCGCCCGACCGCTGAGCGCGCCGCAGGCCATGAGGTCGTGCCACTGGGAGGTTCGAGCTAGCTGTGGGAGGGACTTGGTTTACGGCTGATCGGAGCACCTTCCGGGCTCGTCTATAACGTCGATACTTTACACGCAATCGACTGGTTTTCAACGCTATCTCTGCCGCGTAGCGTGCCGGTTCAGGCTCCATCCGTCGTGCCGCCGGAAAGCACTTCGTGCAGGATCGCATAGACTCGGCCGCCCAAAGGGAAGCACCAAGTCGTGAAGGTTGAGACTTGGGCGGACTCGCGGTCGATGCCGGCTATCAGCAGTACCGGGCAGCGGGTGGCGTAGTTCGGCGACTCGGCGATTCCGCACATTGACATAATATCTCGGGCGCTAGGTTCGGGCGCCTTCTCAAGATGCGAATGCCATTCCCCGACGTAAAGTCCTCGGTTCCCCAATTCACGCGATGCTTTGTCGAGCTGGGATTGGACATACTCGATATCGCGGTCAAATTCCGTGGGAGACTTGACGGCCCTGGGCCCCGGGCCCGTTGCTCGGAAGACGATCGCCCTGCGGTTGTCGTCAACGCAGCCGACGAGTATCCCACCGGTCTCGACGGACACCGAGGAGTGGACCTCCGTCATGATTGCATCGCGGGCTTCTTCCGTGAGGGCGACAGAAGTCACGTCGGGTCTACGGCAAACGGGACAACGGTCATGCCGCGGGAGAGTCAACGAAAGAGTCGAAAGTGGGGCGGCCAAGTGTGTCATTAAGCATCTGCCAAGCGTCGCCATTCGGCGCTACGCAGCAGAGTTCCCTCAACAGGCCCACGCCGTCACGAAACGGCTTCGGTTCGTTCGGGAGAGACCACCAATAGCCGCGCTCAGTTTGGACAGCCCGCGTCTCTCGCTGGAAGAGGCAAAGAGTGCCTTTTGGCATCTGATGGCGGTGATCCGAGAAGTCGGGGACGGGACGTTCTTGTACTGCCCCCTTGTCGTTGAACTGCGGCAGTGACTTGAGGGGAGTCACTATGGGCAGATCGAAGGGAGTCGCCTCGGGGTAGAGCAGTTGAACCGGGTGGCGCTTTGTACCTCCCGACGGTCGAACCAGCAGTTCCCCGTAGTAGCAGAGAATGCCCTGGCTGAGCAGTCCTTCGTCCACTCGGAACTGCGGGTAATACTGAGCTATTCGATTACGCTCTGAGACATACCACTGACCGAGGAAAATGGCCAGGGCAGTGAGGGCAATGGTCGTGAAGGCTGCCGGGAATTGGACCCCGGGCAAGGTGGCTGCTGCGGGGAAGCAGATTGGAATCCAGGCGCAGGGCAGGACGCCCGGGACGAATATGGCAAGCAGGTCGTAAGTGTTCAATTTGTCTGCCATAACGTGGCCTATAGCGACAAGCGTACCCTTCCAGCGGGGGGTGGGGGGGCGGTTGGGTCGCCGCCCTTCCATGCAGCAATTGTAGCGCGAGGCGACTTGTAGGTCAAGTCTTGCCAGAATAGTCCGATAATGGTACTATTATTAAGACTTCGGCGGAAGGACTTGCCCGGGATGTCTGGAATCGGTACGGTCAAGCTGCGTAGACAAATGGAGGGCCGCAGGGGGGGTGAGCTTGCCGGCGAGCTGCCTGGCGGCACGCGCCGACCCTCGGCGGACTCCCGGAGGACGCAATGCCAATCGACCAAGCCACTTTGGGAAAACGACTGAGGGACGCCAGGGTGAACCGCGGGCTCACCCAAGAGGAGGCTGCGGAGCACCTCGGAATCCCCAGAACGGCCGTCGTAAACATCGAGTCCGGCGAGCGCTCGATAAGCACGCTCGAAGTGACCGAACTCGCCCGCCTATACCGGCGATCCATCGCCGAGCTGCTGTCCGAATCCGCCGGGGGCGACGAAGATATCTTCGTGGTTCTCCATCGGATCGACCCCGAATTCGCGGACGACCCCGCAGTCAAGGACGAAGTGGCGCGGCATGTGGCCATCTGCCGGGAGGGGACCGATCTTCGGGAACTTCTGGGCATGCCAACAGAAGGCGGCCCGCCCGAGTACGGCCTCCCCGCTCCCGGGTCGACGATGGAGGCCGTCGAGCAAGGGAACCTCGTGGCGGCCCACGAGCGGCGCAGGCTCTCGCTGGGGACGAGCCCCCTCCCCGACTTGGCGAAGCTGATCGCATCGCAGGGCGTCTGGGCAGCTAAGGCGGCGCTGCCGGACGAGATGTCCGGCATGTTTCTGCACCACCGCTCCTTTGGCATGGCGGTCCTTATAAACCAGAAGCACCCGCTCCCGAGGCGGCGATTCTCCTTCGCGCACGAGTACAGCCACGCGCTGATGGATCGCCGGGCATCGGCCACGGTCACGACTCAGAGGAACCGGAAGGATTTCGTCGAAGTCCGGGCGAACGCATTCGCCGCGGCGTTCCTGCTCCCAGCGGAGGGGGTGCAGTCCTTCCTGAGAGAGCGGAGAAAGGCTCTTCCAAGCAGAGAGGAGCAGATTGTCTACGATGCTCTAACGGAGGATGTCAAAGAGCGCGTTGAGGCCCGAAGCCGCAACGTGGCGAGCTTCAGCAGAGTAACCTACCAGGATGCGGCGTCCCTGTCGCTCTATTTCGGCACCAGCTATCAGGCCGCGTGCTACCGGCTCAAGTCGCTCGGGTTCGTCGACAAGGAGCAGTTGGAGGAGTTGCTCAACAAGGAGGGCTTTGCAGATGCGGTATTCAGATTGATGGACTTGGCCGACGGCGCTGACACCGGCGGCCGGGAGGACAGCCGCGGCGACGAAGATATACTCCGGCTCCAGGTTCTTAACCTCGCCATTGAGGCGTACCGCCGCGAGATGGTCTCCCAGGGGCGTTTACGGGAGATAAGCTCGGTTCTTGGGATCGCGGCCGAGGAACTGCTGGAATTGGCGGAAGCCGCGTAGTGTGTCTAGGAGACTACGGGCAGACTGGGTGCTATGGCTGGCAAGACCGATGTTCTCCTGGATACGTCCGTGCTCATCAACTTCGCGCGGATAGGCAGGATCGGCCTGCTTGCGGCACACCCGGCATACGCATTCTTCGTCACGGACCACGTGCGAGGAGAAGTCCGGAAACACTACGTGCGCCAACGGGAAGCAGTGGAGGCGGCGATCGCCGAGGGAGCGGTCACAGAGCTTAGAGCGGACCGAGCGGAGGAGCTTGAAGACTTCGGGAGGCTGATGGCCCTCAAGACCCTTGGCGCGGGGGAGTGTTCAGCCATCGCCGTTGCCAAGCGCCGTTCAATGACACTGGCGATTGACGATAAGCAGGCCCGGAGGAGGGCCAAGAGTTTTTCTTCGGGCATCGCGCTGCTCAGCACCGAAGCGCTGGTGATTTCTCTAATCCAAGAGAGAATCCTGTCCGTCGAAGCGGCCGACGAAATGAAGCAGGATTGGGAGAGGAATCACCGCTTCAAGTTGGGTTTTGGAAGCTTCTCCGAAAAGCTCTGACTGGCAGAACAGGGGCGCGGGTGGGGGCTTTCGGCGCGGAGGGGAAACAGGCTGAGTGCGACCGGAGCCGGAGAGGGTGCGCTGGGGAGCAAAAGGCTGGTCGCGAAGCGACTCCCCTACTCTTGCTCTTCCCGCTCCCCAGCACCCGGCGGTCGGGGCAGCGGCGGAGGGCGCCGGGCCCCAGCCTGTTTCCCCGGAGTGGGGAGAGCTTGGGGCGGAGCGGTCGCCCGAAGACTGGGGTTCGGGGAGGCGGAGGCGTTCGGGCGCCGCCGGGCCGGTCCGAGCGGGCCTCCTCGTCTTTGAGGTAGTCGAGGGCGGCTCGGACGAATTCGTGGCTGCGATGCCGGTAACGGGAAGTGATCTTGGCCCGCTCGTTTTCTACTGAATCAACCGCAGGTCCGCGGTAGTCGTAAGGGGCCGAAGGAGGGTCGGGGGCGAGGAACACGTCGGGGAGCGACAGGATTCGAACCTGTAACCTTCGGCTCCGGAGGCCGCCCCCCGGTGCGCAAGACCGTCGGCGCGCCCCACGCTCGGGCTTGACGGTGCTACTTGCCCTCGATGATTCGCGTCAGGCGGTGGACCTGGGCACGGGCTTGTTCCAGGTCGGGGTTCAACCGCAGCGCGCGTCGGAAGCATTCCAGCGCCGAGACATGGTTGTTGAGCTGCAGGTAGGCGTGTCCCATGCCCGAGGCGGCGGCGAAGTGGTAGGGGTTCAGTTCGAGCGTCTGGTGGCAGTCGCGGATCGACTGCATGTAGCTTCCCATCGCGAAGTGGGCGATGGCCCGCTGATTCCACGCTTCGGCCAACCAGGGGGCACGTTTGACCAGTGCGGAGGCCCGGCGACCGGCCTGCTCGAACTGCTTGGCCACGTTGAGTTGGATGATCGCCTCGAGATCCTCTTGATCGGAGGCGCTGCCCGACCGCTTCCACACGTTGCGGATCCCGTTGTCGGCGAGCATGCGGACCGTCCGGTCGTCGTCGTGCAGGGCGCGGCCCATCACGTGGTTGGCCCCGAAGTCGCCGAGCATGCCCAACGCCAACACGGCGGCACGGCGAACCTCGCGCGCCTCGTTCTCCGCCAGACGCTCCAAAGTTCCCTGGGTGTAGAACTGCCGCGCCTTGTTCGTGAAATCCTCGGTGTCCTGCTGATCGAGGTATTGCTCGTAGAGCACCAGGAGGAACGGGACTCGGCGCGACCGGTCACTCACGGAGGCGACTCCTCGACGAGATAAGGCAAGCGGATTCAGGCCGCGACCGGCTCGGGGGTGCCGGCCGTCTTCCTTCGATTCTAATTGGGGCCGCCGCCGCGGCCAACGAGAAAACGGCCCCCGACGGCCGGTTTTACCCTTCTCGCGGCGGCCCGAGCGACGCAAAATAGGGATTAGCAAAGACTTTCCCCCTGCTCGACCGATCGGAGAGCGCACCGCCGTGGTTGTCTTCTTGTCGGAACGTCGATGGCTTGTCGCGCTGTTGCTGCCGGCGTTCTGGACCGCCGGCGCCGAGGCATCCGCGCCGGGCGGCCCGACCTCGTGGCTCACCGGCCCGGCCCTCCAACGGCAGCTTGCCTCGCCGGTCGACGTGTACTGGTCGGCCACGCCGTTGCGGGCCGCCCTGGTGAACCTCTCGAACGCGCAGGGCGTCGCCGTGCTGCTCGACCGGCGGATCGATCCGGGCCAGGAGATCGACCTGACGGCCGGTGCCGTGCCGCTCGGAGAGGTGCTCACGCGAATCGCCGACGATCGCGACCTGGCGATTGCCTGGCTCGGCCCGGTGGCCTATCTGGCCCCCCGGCCCGCCGCCGCCCGGGTTCGCACCCTCGCCGAACTGCGGCGGGAGGAGCGGAACCGGCTGCCCGGCGCGCGGGCCCGGGCGCTGGCCGCGCCCCGGGCCGTGGCCTGGGACGACTTCGCCACGCCCCGCGATCTGCTTTCCCAGGCGGCCGACGAGTACGGCATCGCCGTCTCGGCGATCGAGCGCGTGCCCCACGACCTCTGGGCCGGCGCCGATCTGCCCCCGATCTGCCTGGTCGACCGCGTCACGCTCATCGCCGGGCAGTTCGACCTCACGTTTCAGTGGGCCGACGACGGAAGCGCGATCACCCTGGTTCCGATCTCCGGCGACGTGGCCATCGAGCGGACCTACCCCGCCGGGCCCCTGGCCCAGCGTCTGGCCGACGAGTGGACGACCCTGATCCCCGACAGCCGGATTCGCGTGGACGGCGACCAGATCGTGGTTCGCGGCCTGCTCGAAGACCTCGAGCGGATCTCCCGATCGGTGCGGCCTTCACGCCCCAGCCGCGCGGCCCGGCCCGCCCCAGGCCCCGACGAGAAACGCTTCACGGTGCGCCGGGCGGCCGGGCGCTTGGATCAACTGCTCGCCGAGCTCGCCGCCAAGCTCCATCTCGAAGTGCGCTACGACCGGCCCGCGCTGGCGCAGGCGGGCATCACGCTCGACCAGCACGTGTCGTTCCACGTCGAAGAGGCCACGCTCGAAGAGCTTTTCGAGGCGGTGCTCGAGCCGGCCGGCTGCACCTTCGAGCGGCGGGGCAATGCGATCACCGTCCGTCCGGCGCCGTAGGGCCTACGGCGGCAACCTTGCTCCGCCCGCGTACCTGGCGACGGCATCGGGGTCGAGCTCGAGGCCGAGGCCGGGCGCCTCGGGGATGGCGAGCATGCCCTCGCCGTCGAGGCGCCATGGGCCGCCGGCGATCTCGTCGACGTAAGCGGAGCCCGCAAGGTACTCGACGAGGTCGGTGTCGGGAAAGGCCGACGCGAGATGGAGGTCGGCGGCCAGGCCGACCGCCGTGTTCCAGCCGTGGGGAATGAATCGGATGCCGTTTTCCTGGGCCATCCACCCGATGCGCCGCTCTTCGCTGATGCCGCCCACCTTGGTCACGTCGGGCTGGACCACGTCGAAGGCCCCTGCCTGGAGCCACGGCTGGAACGCCTGGCGCCGGGTGAGCGATTCTCCGCCGGCAATCGGCACCGGCGCCGCCTCGCGCAGGCGGACGTAATCGTCCAATGCGTCGGGCTTCAGGGGCTCCTCGAACCAGGCCACGTCGTAATCGGCCAGCATGCGCGACGTGCGAAGGGCCCATTTGTAGCCGTTCCTCCAAAAGGCGTCGCTCCCGCCGGCGTCGACCATGAGAAGCGACTCGGGGCCGACCGCCGCGCGGGCCGCTTGAACGATGCCCTCGTCGAGCGCGTGGCCGTGGCGACCGAAGGGCCCCCACCCGATCTTGAAGGCCCGAAAGCCCTGCTCCCGCAACGCGACGAGACGGTCGGCCAGCGGGCCGGGCTGGCGCATCAATACCGAAGCGTAGGGTTTGACCCGGTCGCGGTAACGCCCGCCGAGCAGCCGGCCCACGGGCTGGCCCGTGGCCTTGCCGAGCAGGTCCCACAGCGCGATGTCGACGCCGCTGATCGCGTGGGTGACCGACCCACCCCGGCCGAGCCACCAGGTATGCTGGTGCAGCTTCTCGCTGACCCGCTCGGGCTCCAGCGCGTTCTCGCCGCGGTAGAGAGGTTCGAGCAGGGCCAGCGCGGCACGCACCAGGTCGTCGCGCGAGAACACGCTGCCCAGCCCGACCAGCCCCTGGTCGGTGATCACGGCCAGAAGCGTATGAACGCAGTCGTCGGGCTTCAGATCGTCCTCCCAACCTCCCTCGGGCGTGGCGCCGCGGAGGCCGACGGCCCGGATTTCGCAAATCCGCGGGATCGACATACGCTCTCCTTCTTCTTCGTTCCCCTCTTGCGCCCCCGCCGGAACAACGACCCGCGCCCGTCGGGCCAGGCGACCAAAGTAGCAG
>Ga0334898_1002345_pt1 | contig 17677 bp, 10 predicted proteins | sample GraSluR3_MG_10_FD_207228 | JGI IMG/M metagenome (GOLD analysis project Ga0334898, IMG submission 207228) | Sludge microbial communities from methane-producing bioreactor in Wageningen University, Netherlands - Granular Sludge_3_08-R3 | ecosystem: Engineered > Bioreactor > Anaerobic >... | reverse complement strand
CCAGAAGAATATCGGTTAGGGTCACACCCACTGCATCATCTGGTCCATTGTTGGTTACACTGACAATGAATATACCAGTTCCACCAACATTTACTGGTGTGTTGCTGGTTTTAGTCATTGTCAAGTTTGCTGCTGCTGGCACGTTTATAGTGGCATTGGCTTCGTTAGCCCAGTTGGTCAGTTCACCTGTTGCATTTACCAGTGCTGTTATGTTTAGTGTTGCGTTGGTGTTGTTTAATAAGGTTCCAACGTTCCATAATCCTGTTATGAAGTCATATGTTCCTTGTGTGGATTGGTATGAGGCGAATACTAATCCTGTTGGTAAGTTATCTACTACCTGCACGCCTGAGGCATCGTTTGGTCCGTTGTTATGTGCTATTACCGTGAATACAATTGTACTTCCGAAGTTTGGTGTGGGGTTGTTCACAGTTTTTGTAATAACTATGTGGGAATGTGGTGGGATATCCAATTGTGCGCTTGCGTTGCCGTATGGTGATCCTTGTGGGTATTCAGGATTGTAAGTGGATTGTGTTGTTTGGAATACTGTGTTGTTTAGGGTGGTGTTTGCTGCTGTTATCTGTCCCGGTATTGACACCCACAATGTATGGCCTGTACCAATAACTGCACCAAATGACCCTGGCCATGTGACGGGAATGTTATTCCAGCTTCCTGCATCAAATTTAGATTGGAAGTAACTGCCGGGTGCGAATCCTGCTGGTAGAGTATCACTTAGAGTGATTGCAGCATCACTAGGGCCGTTATTTGTTGCACTGAAAACAATCCAGACGTTATCCTGGTACTGTGCTGTAATTATTGTTTGTCCGTCTTGGGTAGCTCTCCACTCTTTAGTGAGGGTAAAGATGGATGCAGGTGGTACATTTATTGTTTCGTTGTCTTTGCTCCATGGAAACGGATCAAAGGTTGTCTGGTTGGTTACATAAGCCCAGTTGGTTATGGTTCCCACTTCGGTTACGTTGGCTGTTATGTTCAAGAATGCTGATGTGCCGTTTAATATTGTACCTATATTCCATATTCCAGTATTTGGATTAAATGTTGTTCCGGGTGTAAATATTGATGAAACGTAGGTTAATCCGGTGGGTAAGAAGTCTGTAACCTCTACACCTTGGGCATCGTTTGGTCCTGTGTTCAATGCTGTGATGGTGAATGTTACTAAACTCCAATAATTTGGTGTGGAATTGGAAACTATTTTGTCTAGTACTACGTGTGCAGCTTCGCTTACAGTTATGTTAACGGTTGCGTTGTTGTCCGGGTGCGGATCGAAGGTGGTTGTGGTAACATTTACGAAATTGGTTATTAATCCAGTGGCATTCACTATTGTTGTTATATTTATGGTTGCATTTTGATTGTGGTTAATGGTTCCTAAGTGCCAAGTGTATATGTTTCCTACAATTGAGAATGGGACTGGTGTTGAAGACACAAAGATCAAGCCGGTTGGCCATACATCCTGAACCACTACATTTTGAGCTGGATCCGGTCCTGCATTGCACACACCAATGGTGAAGTGGATGGTATCACCAAAATCTGGTGTTGCACTGTCTACTTTTTTGCAGATTGAGAGATCTGCTGTGGGTACATAGGGGTTTTGGACGAAAAGTTCTATTAAATCATGGTTGTTTAGGGGGTTGGGGTCGAATTCAGTTCCGTTGACGGTGGCTATGTTGGTTATGTTTCCAATGAACATATTGCTGATGGTGGCGTTAAAGATAAGGGTCACTATTTGACCAGAAGTTAAAGTTCCTATGTTCCATATTCCCGTGAGATGATCCCAAGTTCCTTGACTAGGGGTGGCTGCGCCAAATGATGCTATTCCAGTGGGTAGGGGGTCATATGCCATTACGTTATTTGCAGTGTTCGGTCCGAGGTTTGTAACTGTCAGGGTGAAGGTTACGTTTTGTCCAGATGTTAGGTCTTGTGTTTGGTTGGCTGATTTTAATATGGCCAGATCTGCAGCGGGTATTAAATTGCTGATAAACGTTGCATTTTTACACAAAGTTCCATTAACATATGCACTCACTATGTTAGTGAGAGTGGTTGGGGGTACTGTGGCAATATCTACTACTCCTCGAACCCAGAAATTGACAATTTGACCAACAGAAAGGCTTCCGAGAACTACATTCTGCCCTGAAGTGTAAGGACTCCAGTTAACATTGTCCAAAGAGTATTGGACACTAGTATGGACTTGACTAGGTAGAGCGTCAGAAAAGCTTACAATCCAGGCAGTATGGGGCCCATTGTTTCTTATGCTCATTTCATAGGTTAACAAACTTCCAGGCCAAACAGGCTCAGGATTACCCTCTTTAGTCACATTAAGACATGCTGGGAAATCTACTAGGGGAATAGGTAATGTTAAGTTACCGGTGATGTTATTGGGGTCTGTGTAAGTGACGTTTGCAACTACGTTGGTGGGAATATTGAATCCGTTCTTCAGTGACATTAAATTGTAACTGACATTCCAGGATTGTCCTTGACCAAGAGTGGGTATATACCAGGTTAAGGTTCGGGTACCATCCGGGTTTAAAACATTGGTTGTTGGGGCAATGGTAGCACCTATATAGGTCATATAGTCTGGTACAACATCTGTGACTGTGATATTTTTAGCTTTGGTGGTTATACTTTGGAATATCTGGTTATAGATACTGTCAATGACAGATGCATTGTTGGCAAAATAATATTGTGGCACGCCATTTATAACAGATGCCATCTGTGTCAATACAACTGGATCAACATCCGGTCCCAAACCTATGGTATAAACATTGTATCCCAGACTTTTAGCCAGTGTAGCAAAATATATTGCCCTCTGGTCAGGATTGTCGGTTGCATTACCTCCTGCATTAAAGATTCCATCGGTTAGTAAGATGATGTTTCTTTGATTTGCAGGAAGTGACGATGAACTAAGTATATTGATAGATGTTTCCATGGCCAGAGCACCATTGGTTGTTCCTCCGGGAGTGTTCTGGTTCACCACATTAATAGCCTGATTGAAATTACTGGTTAAACCTTGCTGTTGTTTTATTATGTTAGCCCAGTTAACCACACCAACTTGGTCGGTGGTGTTGTTCATTTTGTTTATGAAACTGATGGCTCCGGTTTTTCTAAGTCCAGTGGGGTCACTGGTACTCATACTTCCAGATGCGTCTATGGTAAAAACCACATCCGCAGGAAGTCGGGTTGTGTTACTCGATCCATTCACTTCTATGTAAACCGTGGCCGTATCAACCCCGGTCACTTGGGCAGTTTTATTTGCTTCTACAGGCTCCTCTTGAGCAAATACTGCTCCAGCCATAAAAAGCACCATGACTACCATAAATAAACTTAAAATCAATTTTTTTTGCACTTTCCCCCCCCCTTATGTTTAAATAAGTTTTAAGAATTAGAATTAATGAAATCAATGTATTCCTGAAATCAATGCATTCCCTTTTATAAGGAAAAAAAATGTATAAACAAATCGGGATATTTTGTAGGTTTCTTCTTATATTGGGCAAATTTGATTGTTATTTATACTTATATTGTTTATTATATATTAATATGCCACTAAATGGTTAGGTGGCTCTGTCAAAAACTTGGGGGTTAAGAGTCAAAAACCTTTTTTTGGTTTAGGATTTCTATTCTGATATTTATTCGCGACATTGCGCCTTTTTTAATCTTCATTATTCTTTTAATACTTTTAGGAAAGCTTTTTTGGAATTGATTTTCCAATTTATTTGAAGTTCGTTCAATATTTTCATCTAAAAGATACGAAAAGTATGTTTTGAAGTAAGGCATTAACGAATCCATGATAATTGATTGAATAACCTTTGAATAATCTTTTATTTGATTTAATATTTCATCCATTCGGGTTCTAGCTTCTTTAAATGATTGACTGTTAAATAAACTGAATATATCTAGTTTTTCTTGCCTTATATTCTCTAATTCCTCATAAGACAGTTCATTATCTCGTATGTATTCTTTTATTTTCTTATTTATGTTTTTAAACACATGAAATAAACACCATTGATGCTTAAACTCTAATCCTTCAATTATGGGTTTATATTTTTCATCTAAATCGCTTGTTATTGCTATTTTCTTTTGATTTCTGGTGGATTCCTCTAAAAACTTTTGTATGTTCGTGGAATTCTCTTTGGAGTATATTTCATCAGCAACGATAATATTCTGTTTGCTGTCGAATAAAGCGAAACGGTAATTCCAAAAGCCGTTAAGCTTAATCCACTCCACGTCAAAAATGTAATAACCACTATAACAATTTTTCACTTCTTTTTTAGGGATTTCATATCCAAGTATCCAGTTTTCAATTGTTTGCCTTGAAACACTGATCCCCGTGTCTTTTTTAATTTTATAAGCAATTTTACGGATTGATCCAAAGAATAAACCAGCTAATTCAACGCATTTTTCTTTGAATTCATTTGAAAAGTTACTATTATCATCAACAATGTCTGATATATCTGTTTTAAACTTTTTACCACATTTTTTACACTTGTACATTTGAATTTCAGCGTTAACAACTCCTTCATCATAAAAATAAAGTTTTCTTTCTTTAACTCCATTTTTAATCACAGATTTACTGAAACACTCCGGACAAAAAGAAACCAGCACCTCAATATGAAAAATATCCTTTTTATACCAAGTATTCAACGATTTAAATACATTATCATCTCTTTCAACCGATTTTAAATGATTTTCCTCATATTTCGATAAATCTTCACAAAAATAGGAAAGTTTATAACCCTGATCAGACAAATTACCAACTGGAGCAAGTATTTTTTCTTTAGTCATGAAAATTACTATGCTCCACTTAATATAAAAGCTTTTAGGTTTTTATTTCAGAAAATAAGAAATTTTAACAGAATAAAAAAAATTTATTTATCAAAAATGGAAAATCAAAAACCATCAAGTTTTTGACAGTGCCATAATTACATGATTAAAATATTTGAGAGGATTTCATGGTTTCCAACGATGAAATTAAGTTAAGGCTTGAATGTAAAAAAGAGGGATTAGATCCAGATAAAACCTTGGGAAAAATTCAAGTGCCCTATGAATGGACAGGTGCATCTTATTTATTTAATTTTGGTTCAATGCCTGTTGAGGAAGTAACTAGTCGTATTGATAAATTATTGACTAAACGAGGATATTCTTTGGAAGATGGAACACTTTCACATGGTGTTTGTATAAAATTAACTTATTCAGGGGTATGTGGAGATATACCTAAATTGTATCGATTTGAGTTTGAAATATATTCAAGTAGAGGAAGAACGTATTTTACGATTACCAAATCATTTAAAGGATTAATCATGGCAATGGACAAAATATGGAATGGAAAAAATTATCTTGATAGCGAATTAGAAAAAATAGTTAATAAAATCAAATATTTAAAACCATTCAAAGGTTATCTAGTATGTAATAAATGCAACAAATACTACAAACTACAGTTTGGTGAATCACCTTATGACTTCACCGATAAATGTGAATGCGGTGGAAAATTAAAATATTATGAAAATATAGATTTCCTATTAAAATAAGAATGATGAATCCATTTTGTGGGGATGATTAACAAATTAAAATATACTATAGAGGAAATATTTTTGGTTTTATTTTTATAACAAATTATATTAAACTTCTAAAGATATTGCTAAATTAAAACACATTACTCCACCTAAAGAGGATTAACAACTCCAGAAATGTTTATAAGAATAAAACATAGTCTATTATATGAATAAAACTTAACCTATTTTATCTTTTTGAAGATAAAGCTATATCAATCTGTTATGTTACTAAAACTCGTTACTGGGAGACTTAATAAATGAGAAAATATTACCTGGATAATCTACGCTGGCTTATAATTTTGATCCTATTCCCCTATCACGTGTTACTCATCTACAGTAGCATTGGATCCTATTATTTCCATGTTGCTAACTCAGTTATTGCCAATGCATTCATTCTAACTTTTGCACCCTGGTTCATGCAATTACTCTTCACAGTTGCTGGAATCGCCACCTATTACTCATTAAAAAAGAGAGATGCAAATCAATATCTAAAAGAAAGAGTATCCAAACTCCTCCTCCCTACCGTGGCAGGTGTTATTCTGGTGATTCCAGTTAGTGTCTATTTTGGTTACCTTTACATGGGATACACTGGAAACTTCCTTAACTTCTTCGTAAATCATTTCACCAACTGGATACCTAACTTAGAGTCCGGAATAATTATAGGCCCCTTATGGTTCTTATTATATCTATTTATCATCTCTCTGGCTGCACTACCATTTATCATGAAATATAAAAATGGAAAATGGAAAATCCCCCTAGAAAAAGTTACAGTACCTAAATTATTATTACTTATTATCCCCTTAGCCATTGGAAGTTTTTTCCTGGATTTATATCCAGAAAAAAGCATATTGCAATTCTTCCTACTTTTCGTCTTCGGCTACTTTCTACTATCTGATGATAGTGTTCAGCAAAGATTGGAGGATAAAAGATGGCCACTTTTCATCTCCTTTGTAGCTATAACCATCATTTATCTGTTGTTAAGTGTACCTAACATAGATTCCACTGGAAGTGCTGCCAGTACCTCTGCATTCACTTTCTACACTATTCTAGGTGCATTCATCATGAAACTATTTGAAAACACTATCCTGTGGCTGGGAGTCCTGGGTGTTATGGGAATGGGTAAACATTATCTGGAATTTAAAAACTCTAAAACACTGTATCTATCCGCAGTTTCCTTCCCTATATACATCTTCCACATAGTCTGGATCAACCTGTTTGCCTATTATATCATCAACTGGATACCCAACCTCATGGCCCTGCAGGTAATTCTCATCATGGGACTGAGTTTCGTGTTCACCATAGCCACCATTGAAGTGGTTAGAAGGATCAAGGGAGTTAGATTCCTGTTCGGAATCAAAGGTTAAACCTTATCAGCCCAATAATAAATATTCTCCCTACTTCTTTTTTTATCAAATAATTTGGATAACAACTTTAATTTTATAGCATAAAAACCAGATTAAAAAGTAACCAACACCTCAGGCATGATCTATGACTTTAAAGAAAAGAAGTCCCAGAGAATTTCTGGACAAGCGTTTATTCACCCGTTTACGAATTTTAACTGCACTATTCATTGTAATGTTTGTTGCTTCTGTTTATGAAGTGGCATTTGAGGGTTTTTACATATTATATGCTATTATAAGTATTATTATAGGTGTGGGTGTGGGGATTATAGCCAGCCGGATGTATCACCTGAGCTGGGATGATGAAACCCATAAGGTGGTAAGTAATATGGACAGGCTTGGTGCTATCATCTTTATTTTTTACATGATCTTCATGATCAGCAGATCCATTGTGGTGGGTTACTGGGCAGAGGGAACCACCTACATGGGCATTATTATCAGCATAACCGCAGGAGTTACCTTCGGCCGAATATCAGGCACTAAACATACTTTAACCCGGATAAAAAGTGATCTGGAAAGTATTAAAGAAGCTCTGGTTAATTAGTTTAAAAAAAAAGTAGGGAAAAATTTTATTACCCTAAATTACCCAAAAGTCCACCCAGGTCTGTCCGGTCCTCTGCAGAACTCTGACCAGAGTATTTGAAGAGTGTTTTGGATAGGGAATAAACATTCATGGACTGGATCCATACCTTTCCATTTCCACTCAGTTTGGCGAAGAATATTCCTTCTCCACCAAAGACAATGTTCTTCAATCCCTTCTTGTCCAGGCCTCCAATGAATTCTATGTCATAGTCAATGCTATCTTCAAAGGCCACCAGACAACCAGTGTCCACATGTATGGTTCCCCCATAGTCAGCTGGGTTCAGTTCCATGAAATTCCCACAGGATCCTATGAACAGAGTCCCTTTATCTGAGAATCTTTCCAGGATGAAACCCTGCCCACCAAAGGCACCAGCCCCTAGTTTTTTAGTTAATGCAATGTTGAAGTCTATGGTGCTTTCGGCGGCCAGTAAACCATCAGACTGGACAAACATTTCCTTGGATCCATCCAGTTCCATGGCTATTATTTCACCAGGAATCATCTGGGCAAAGGACACCTTTCCATCTCCATTTCTGGGTGAAAAATGCACAAAGGCCACACCCTCCCCAGCCAGGCTTCTTTTACCCACATCAATAGCTGTACCTATGGCTTTATCCAGGAAACTTTTACCCTCATGTTTCTGACTCCCGAATCGAGTGTCCATATCCACATTGGAAGTTTTCCATAAGAATTTACCAGACTCCCCATACACTTCATCTGATGGGGATAATTCAGTTATAAGCATCTGCATGGCGTTACCAACAATACTGTGTTTTATCATTTACAAATCACCTTTAAAATGAAATACAATCAGGGGATATATTAATAATTTCCCAAATAATTCCAAAACGAAAATTTTAAAACCTTAAAAGTTTCATCAGTCAACAGCTTGCAAAATTCCTTGTTTAATTAGTTGAACCTATTATTGAAAGCCAGGAATCTGTTGAATAGACTGTACAGTTGCTGCCTGGGATGTTATAAAGCTTTGCTGTAGACTATATAGCATATTAGCGAGAAGTATTCCCTGTTCTTGTGCAAGAGACAGGTACAAGTTCATAGAGGATACTGCTGGCTGAGTATAAGGTGAATTATTAATACGGCTGTAGGCTTGTTGAACTATTGGTTGATTAGATACTTCCTTAATCACTTTTTTAGTGGCATTACTAACTGCTGGGTTTTCAGATAGTTCATGAAGCACGTTAGATGTATTTAACTCTTCTGTACGGGTAGTGTTATCTGCTGCAAAAACAGCACTACAAAGTGGCAACATCATTATCAAAAATAAAATAGAAACCAGTAAATCTTTCCCAGTCAAAATGTTCACCTTCCTATGGAATCTAAGAATGTCTTCACCATCATTTATAGACTGTTGTGAAATTTATCACCAAATTATTAAAAGCATCCTTAAAGATTCAAATCTGACCCAGGGTAACCCACTGGTTAATAATAAAGAGGAATGAATTTTCTTCATTTAAAGTGATGATTTCCCATCACCATAACTATACTGCTAAGAGTACCCACTACTCTCTTTTCTACTTTGATGGTTTTCTCCACTGCCACTTTCTCATACTTGATCACAGTTTTTCTCTTGTTTTTAAGTCCAGCCAGTGATAGGAAGGCCATAACAAAACTTAGGAGGGCTCCGAAAAGCACTACCAGGTGCAGTCCACTGGTAAGGTCCTGGGCTGCTTGACCTACCAGTTCTGTAGATTGCATGAGATCTGGGGATATGGCAGTGTGTATCAGGAGTCCGGCATAGCATACTGCAAAGACCATACCCAGATTCCGGGTGGTGGCTATGATACCAGAGGCCACCCCTGCATTTTCTGAGGGTAACTCACTCATCAAAGTCCGGTTGGTGGGTGACTGGAAGAGAGCTGCTCCCAATCCTAGAAGTGCCAGTGAAAAGAAAACATCCCAGGCACTGGAGGTGACAGTTAACTGGGTCATGTAGAGTAGTGCCAGGGCAGATACCACTGAACCCAGGAAGGCCGGTAATCTGGAACCGAATCTATCGGCTACCATCCCACTTATAGGGGATACAGTCATCATCAGTATGGGTGAGGCAGTTAACACTAAACCGGTAGTTACAGAATCCAGATGCAGCACCTTCTGTAAGTAGAAGGGCACTGCGAAAAACATCATATACATACAGATGTAGTTAAAGTGCAGACTCAGGTTAAAGGCACTGAAAGTTCTATTCTTAAATAAATCAAGTTTAAGCACGGGATTCTGGCAGCGTAGCTCCTGATACACAAAACCCAGAAGTGTAACAATCGCCAGGACCCCAGTGATGGTAGCCAGGGGGAAGTCACCATTTTCCACCAGATTCAAAGTATAAACTATTAAAAAAAGACCCACGAACTGTAATGCTGTTCCTGGGAGGTCCCATTTAACTTTCTGGCGTTGGCTGCGTTTTAAAACCCGGAAGCAGAATATGAAGTCCAGTATTCCCACAGGTAGGTTAACCAGGAATATGGCTCTCCAACCCATGAATCCAGATATGGTTCCACCTATGGCTGGTCCCAGTGCCAGGCCAGCGGCTATGGCCACAGCATATATTCCTAGTGCCCTTCCCAGTTCTGGGGAAGGGAAGGATCTGCGTACCAGGGCCATGGAGACACTGATCATCATGGCTGCGGCCAGTCCCTGTAACCCCCTGAAAACAATGAGAGCCTCAATTGATGGTGATAGACTACAAAGTAGGGAAGTGGTTACAAAGCCGGCCAGTCCAGCCAGATAAACCCTTTCCTGTCCATAGAAATCTCCCAGTCGGGAGAATAAGAGTACGAATCCTAAAAGTGTGATGAGATATGATATCAGTACCCATTGTGCTGTGGCCAGGCCCACTCCAAAGAATACGGAGATGGTGGGTAGGGAAACATTGGTAATACTGGCATTGATAGGAACCATCATGGTTCCCAGAGATAGTGCTAGCAGGATCTGCCATTTCTTATTAAAACCAGTAATAGTATCATGACCTGGCAGAATGGTATATGCAAAGGTCGGATGCCTTATATCCACTGACTACTAAGATAACAGTTAAAAAAAACCTGTCTAGAACTTTTAAAAAATTATATTGCGTTTTTATAGTTTTAAAATTAAATTTTTCCCTGAATTTCAACTAAAAATACACCCTCATAATAAAACTTATAGTAAAAAATTGGTATTACTTCCCTTATAAAGGTTTTTATCAGGCAAGAAAAAAAATGAACTTTTTTTAATGTAACATAAAAACCTGGTGGTAACTATTAAGTATCTCAAAAAACATAATATTAAAGCGAGTAACAGTCAGGAACACTGATATGAGGCTGCAGTGTATCCTGGATTATAAAAATTCTGGGAGGATTAACATGACTGAGAAAAAAGGAACTGCAGAACAGATATTTGGTGACATTGTTCAGACCATCAAGGACCGTCAGGTGGAACTGGATAAGGCCATAGCCGAGTACCGGGGTGGACCAGTTAAACCTGCCATGGATGTTATGGAAGATGATGAAAACATCATGGTTAAAACTGACTTACCAGGGGTTAACCGTGAGGATATAAAAATCGATCTCACCGAGGACACCCTGGAGATCAAAGCAGAGCATTCAGAAGAAGTGGAAACTGAAAGTGAAGAAGAAGGAGTAACTTACCATAAAAAAGAGAGACGTTACGCTTCAGCTGCCCGTACTCTGATACTGCCTGCTAAGGTTAAACTGGATGAGGTTACTGCTAAATTCGATAACGGTGTTTTAACCATCACCATGCCCAAATTAGAAAAAAAGGAAACCTTTGAAGTTAAAATAGACTAAAAACCTTTTTTATAAAAAAAATTGTTAATGGGGAGAATTAATATCACAACTCCATTATTTTTTATGGATTCAGTTCCCTAGTTCATGAACCAAATTTGAAATCTTCCAAATTCCTTGATATAGGAAACCCTCCATTATATAATTATATGAAATTATAGAATGTTACATTCCTTAAAAAAGGACGGTGTAATAGGGTTTTTAGATACTTCTGAAGGGGTAAACTCTTTTTTCTGTGTATTCTTTTTTTAACCAGGCTTCTAAGATAGGTTCAGATATAGTATAATGGTTTTCCTTTAATTTTACCAATCCTGTGTCCTGTAATTTGTTTAAAGGTTTACTTAAAGAACCACTGGTAACATTCATATTTCCAGATATGGTTTTTCTTCGCAGGGGTTTATCCAGTAATTGAGTGATTATGCCCTGTTCCTGTAAAGTTAACCTGCTCCACTGATTTATCAAGTGAATAGCCAGATAAGGGAGAGTTCTTTGAAATTCATCTTTAACCTTGTCCTCATCAAGCTTTACATCTCTTTCCAGTAGCTTGGCAAAGGTGTTCACATAAAAGGGTATCCCCTTGGTACAATTATAAAACCTTTCAAAACCAGTTTCATCAAAAACCAGGGAAGGAGACTTTTCTTTTAGATAGTCTTTAACCGTTTTTCTACTGAAAGGATGTACTTCCACATTCAACATCCTACCACCGAATGCCCCCTCTGAACCTGCTATTTTACTGATAACATTGTCAGATGAAGTTAATGAACCGGAAAACACATAGCTCACGTTTTTTTGACTCTGTATCACACTTCGAAGATACCATAAAAAAGCATCCAATCTTCCTCCAAGATCCTTCAATACCTGGAACTCATCAATGAATAGGATGGTGCCTTTTATCTCGTCTTGATGTTCTTCATAGATTGCCTGTGGCAGGTCCAGTACGAAACTGGAAAGTTTTTTATAATTATCAGCAGTTTTTAGAAGGGGTAAGGGTAATCCCCCTGCATCCACTACATCCGCCACACTAAAATCTTTGGTCTTGAAATATTTACTTAACTTCTTGAATGTTGAAAAAAATTTCTTACTTTTATATTCTTCCATGAAACTTTCATAAAAATGTTCCATTATGCCAATTTCAGTTAATTCGCCCATCTGATAACTGGAGGTTGCTGATAGATCAATATAACATGTGAAATAATCATTATTCAAGTCTTTTTTTATTTTTTTAAGCAGAACTGTCTTTCCAATTCCCCTTATACCTGAAACCATAATTGTGGGGGAAGATCCTTTCGATGCACTTTCTAATAAGCTTTTTAATATAGTGATTTCTTGTTCTCTGTTGTAGAACTGCTCATCAGTTAATTCAGCATCAGTTCCCCAGGCAATATCTTCCATTTTTTCCCTCCAAAACCTATTGCTTTTTACAATACACCAAGTTTATATTGTAACTTAGAATATGTATTGTACTCAACAATATAAATAATTCTTATTCCTTTTCACAATATATAATGTTTGTTACAATATTTCATATTATAACCATAAGTTCTTTTCGAAAAAATTCCATGAACTCATATTATATGAATGAAGGTGATAGTACTCTGAATGAAAGGTGATAGCATTCCCCAACACCCTAATAGTATCTTCCAAGAAACTTGCAGTATTCTCATACTTATTCCATTAACTGATAGATATTTTAATGAAACTTATAGATTCATTAACTAAGTGGAAAATTGATTCAATGTTAATTTCTATAGGTAGATGGAGGATGATGTTATTGAATCTAAAACTTTAGATACAGGATAATGTTATTGATTCTAAAACGTTATCTGCCTTAATCTAGTCCATAAAATTGTAATTGGTCAGAGAGTATATGAATAACAGGAGATTTAATACGATTAAAATCAACGAAAAAAAGTGTGTAAAGACTTTTATAGTTTACTCAGCTTAATTTTTTATAAGGAAGATAATCCTTTTATAAGGGGATAAGCTTGGGAAAAGTGTGTATAATGAATTCTGATTTTGAAGATAGTAATGTAGGATCAACTTGCAATGCATCAACTATTAATCGAATGTTTTATTTTGAACTTTTCATGGTGGCACTGGGTGTTTTTCTGGGAATGTTTGCCTATGAATTTCTCAAATCCTATTTTTTACCGGAACTCACCATCTGGCAATCACATTTCATCACCATTGCCTTTAGCACCATCATGGCTACCTTAGCTGCTTACATAATCCTGAAAAGGCGTAACCATTTTACAGAAGAGATAACCAAAAAACGGGATGACTACAAATCAGCACTGGATAAGTTAGAACTCACAGAAAAGAAATTCCAGGAAGTGTTTAACCATGCCAATGACATGATCAGTTTGAATAGTTTAAAAAATGGCCTTCTAGGGAATTTCATAGAAGTAAATGAGGTGTGCATGGAAAAATTGGGTTACACTCGTGATGAATTCTTAAAAATGAAGCCCCAAGATATAATAGCTCCTGATAAACAGTTAAAAATAGCAGAAATAACTGCTAAACTAATAAAGGAAAGAAAAATCGATTTAGAAACTGTAATTCTCTCCAAAGATGGGAAAAGAATTCCAGTTGAAATTAACAACTGTATTTTTACTTTACATGGTGAGGAAGTGGTTATTGCTGTTTCACGTGATATAACTGAACGTAAACAGGCTGAAGAAGAGATTAAACAATCTTTAGAAGAGAAGGAGTTACTTCTTAAGGAAGTTCATCACCGGGTGAAGAACAATTTGGCCATAATCTCCAGTCTGTTAAACCTTCAATCCTATAATGTTAAAGATGAAAAGGCCAGGGATAGTTTTAGGGAAATCCAGAACCGCACTCGTTCCATGGCCCTTATTCATGAAAAATTATATAAATCCACGGATCTTAAGAGAATCAACTTTGGAGAATATATCAGCACTATATCCACGGAACTTTTCCGCACCTACGCTGATCCGGCACGGGTTAAACTCAAAACCAATGTTGAAGATATTTATCTCGATATAAACACTGCCATACCTTTAGGTCTTATCATCAATGAAATCATAACCAACAGTTTCAAACATGCCTTCCCTGGTGCCAGAGAAGGTGAAATCCAGATCGATTTCCATAAGAAGGACCATCACTATGAATTCCAGGTTAAAGATAATGGTGTTGGTTTTCCAGATGATTTAGATTTCAAAAACACTGATACTCTGGGTTTACAACTGGTAAACAGTTTAACTAAGCAGATAGATGGTGAAATATCCCTGAAAAAAGACCATGGTACTCAGTTCACCATTAAATTCCAGGAATAAGATTAATGCAATACTATAATAATATTAATGCAATAAATTCTATTTTTTAATTTTTAATGCAAGAATTATTAGAAAATAACTAATTTAAAAAAAATGGGGGAAAAGGATCCCATTAGATCCTTTTATTGTTTTTTCCGGGTGCCAACTAATCCTCCGAGTACCATTAAGATGGCTAGTATCATTCCTACCAGTGGTGCTCCGGTATTCTGCATTTCAACAGTACTGTTACTGGCAGCATTTACCTGAGTATTGCTACCTGGATTTACCGGACTGTTAGCTGTAATAGTGAGAGGAGTTATGCCTCTGCTGTTGATGTTGTAGGTATTGGATGTAATGGAAGCTGTGAACAGGTAATTACCTGCTTGGGTTGTCCATCCAGTTATATAGAGGTAAGGGTCACCCACGGTGACGTTACCTAAACTCCAGATGATATTGGTTCCATTGATTATCCAGGTCCCATCACCACTAATAGTGGATATTACATAACCATCGGGTATTGGTATGGTAATGGTAACATTCTCTGCAGTGTCTGGTCCACTGTTACCCAGTTTATAGGTGAGTGTGAATGTTTCACCCACACCAGGATTGTTCTTATCACTGGTTACAGTGATGTACAGGTTTGCCTCTGGAACATATAACAGTCCTGTTAGGTTACTGGACTGATACTGAGTATCTCCATTGAATATTGCTGCCAATGTATGATTTCCAGGTGTTTCTATGATTACATAGTTAAATATTGCTGTTCCACTGGTATCTGTAGTGTTTTCTCCAACTTTAACTCCATCAATCCAGAACTCAACAGTTTTACCAGATAAAAGATTACCCAAGTAGTCAGTTAAAACCGCCTTTAAAGTGACGGTTTCGTCTTTGTTTCCACGGGCATCATCCACAGTTAAGTTGGTTGGAATCAGGTTAACCGTTAACGTGCCATTGGTACTAGAAGTACCAAATTGACCATCTCCTGCAAAAACAACGTTTATAGCGTATTCCTGTGCATCCATGTTCTTGATGAGGTAGTTCCATGTTATCTGACCATTACTGTCTGTACTGGCAGTGTATGTTTCACCATTAACTGTAATGGTAACTATTTTATTGGTTATAGGTGTGTTGTGTATGGTGTCGGTTAGTGTGGCTGTTATATCTACAGTGTCTCCGTTATAACCACTGGCATTGTTAACCACCAAACTGGTTGGAGCAACATTTGCAGATAGATATGCAGTGTAATTATCATATCCCTGGTAAGCATAGGAACTCTGATTTACTGTTTCTGCATAGTTGGATACTGTTCCTGTCTGATTGACCATGACTTCAATGGCCAACCATCTTTCACTACCAATCATGGTTGATAGGCTACCTACATTCCAGTTTGTGCCGTTGAATAGATGTTCAGGATCATTTAAAACCCATGCAGATTCTGTATTAGGATAGGATCCTACAGTACGGTAAACATAGTAGTTACCTGTCCAGGTAAGACCATCCAAGAGATCCAAGACATCTACTGAAGAGGTACTATCCGGTCCTGAGTTGTGCACCTTCACAATGGCGTAGATCTTGTCATTGTAGTAGGCTGTGGTTATAACCTCACCCCAGGGAAGATCCCTGAATTCTTTGGTGATCTCCACATATGATGCCAGGTTTATGGTTACAGTTGCTGTGACATTCTGGTTATCTGTGGTGGCATTAATCTCCTGCACACCGGTAGAAGTTGCAGTGAACTGTATGCTAACGGTTCCATTACTGGTGTAAAAGGTTAAGGGTGCCTGTAAAGTTCCGTAGGGTCCATTGATTAAACTGAAAGTTACTGGAACGCCGTCTGGTATGTGACCGTTTGCAGGGTCTAAAGGCCTGGACGAACTACCATCAGAACTGTAGTTGTTGAAACTCACTGTAATCGTACTGGTCTGGGTGTTGTTGATAGTGTCTGGTGTGGCGTTGATGGTCATAAAGAGCCATGGTGAGTAATTCACGAGACCAACTATCTGGCTGGCTGGATTGTCATTGGATCCCCACCAGTTGTAGGTTGCATTCGCTGTTGAACTATAGAAACCAAAAATGGCACTACCTAAGGCTGCTGTGTTTCCAATAATTCTATTGAAATGAACCCCAGAAGTTAGATTTAACTCATGATTTATTGTAGCAGATCCACTATGGATAAGTGGCTGAATATTATAAGAATATGCAGCCGAAAGTCCTCCTCCGTATGTTGCAGTGTTGTTTGCCAGTGTGTTACCTATTATAGAGTTATTAATGGTACAATTACCATCTACAATGGTATTGGCATTGGTTGATGTGGCTTTGAGATCCATGTCACAATAGTCTGAGATTGCTCCTCCGAATGTTGCAGTGTTGTTTGCCAGTGTGCAGCCTGTTATGGTACTATTAATATTACCGTTACTAAGTGCTGTGGCATTACCATTTTCCGATATGGCTGTGCCATTAACTGTACAGTTGTTAGAGATGGCCCCACCTGATGAGGCTGTGTTGTTGGTGAATGTACAATTGGTTATGCTGCTGATTATAGATGAGTAAAGTCCTAATGTAAGATTAGCACCGTTGTAAGCTTCTGCTGTGCAAGAATTGTATATGTAGTTGGAGATTGCTCCTCCATCATAGGTTGCTATGTTGTTGGCAAATGTGCAGCCGATTATGGTGCTGGTAATTGCATAGGAATATTCCTGGACTTCTGTACAACTTCCACTGTACATAATCATGATACCGCCATAAAATACGTTAGCGATTGCCCCACCATATTCTGCAGTGTTACCAATGAATGTACAGTTTTCCACGGTTAGATTTCCCCAGTTCTGTATAGCACCACCATAACTGAAGCTTCCTGTACTGTTTCCATTGACCTGTATCAAATTCCGAAGAACAAGAGTATATCCAGTGTATGGCCCATTGTATAGTATACAATCCTTATTTTCAGCATTGATGATTACACTAATTCCTGTGCCAGTGATCCAGTTGTCCTGGAGTATGGTCATGTTTTTAGTAATGGTTAGTCCTCGGTTGAGTGATCCTGTGTATTCCCCGTTGGCAATGTGTA
>Ga0334898_1002344_pt1 | contig 17679 bp, 16 predicted proteins | sample GraSluR3_MG_10_FD_207228 | JGI IMG/M metagenome (GOLD analysis project Ga0334898, IMG submission 207228) | Sludge microbial communities from methane-producing bioreactor in Wageningen University, Netherlands - Granular Sludge_3_08-R3 | ecosystem: Engineered > Bioreactor > Anaerobic >... | reverse complement strand
CGCCGTTATGGCTGGTGACGGACAAATGGATCCCGAAGAACTTAAAAAAATTTGTTTACCAATTGCTAATGAAGAAGTGGACTATGTTAAAGGAAATAGATTAAGCCACAGATCAGCTTATCTAGTAATTCCCAAAGTCAGATACCTTGGCAACTCCATATTGTCATTATTAACCAAAATAGCTAGTGGTTATTGGCATATATCTGATACCCAAACAGGATTTACTGCCATCTCCCTAAATGCACTAAAAGCCATTAGGTTGCATCAAATATACCCCAGATATGGATGCCCTAATGATATCTTAGTTAAACTCAATATCGCTTTTTGCTCAATCAAAGAAATCCCCATCAAGCCAGTTTACAACATAGGTGAAGAATCAAAAATGAAAATATTTAAAGTTATTCCAAAAATAAGCTGGCTTTTATTCCTATCATTTTGGAAAAGATTATATATTAAATATTTTTTTAGAGACTTTCACCCCCTCTTTTTACTTTATCATTTTGCCTTTGTCTTATTGATATTCAACATCCCTTACACTATCAAAGCATTTCAAGCTTTGTCTCCAGGTATCACTATCGACATTCAAACCACCTTAATATTTATATTTTGTATGATTAGTAGTCTCCAAGCTCTCTTCTTCGCCATGTGGATGGATATGCAAGACAACGAAAGACTACAAAAATTTTAAATGAAAATCTTATTTGATATCGGACATCCAGCCCATGTACATCTATTTAAAAATTTAATTTTTTATTTTCAAAAACAAAAACATCAAATAAGGGTGGTCAGTCGAAACAAAGACATAACTAATATCTTACTCAAACATTACAAAATAAAATACCAATGTATATCAAGGCAAAAAACAACCCCATTAGGTCAAATTTTAGAACTAATCGAAAGAAATTTCAAAATTATTAAATTAAACCAAAAAGAAAAATTTGATATTGCCATAGGAACATCATTTTCTATCGGACTATTATCATTTATCTCACCAACAAAATCATATGTTTTTTCAGAAGATGACGATAAGATAACACCTCTAATGACCTATTTGTCATATCCTTTTGCTACTAAAATTATTAATCCACAAAATATACAATTTAAACACTTTAAAAATAAAAGGGTATTCCACAATTCAAGTCAAAAATTAGCATATCTACATCCCAATCAATTTAAGCCAAATATCAATATTCTTAAAAAATATAAACTCAAACCATACAAATATATAATAATCAGGCTCTCAGCCTTAAAGGCTCATCACGACCTTAAAGCCAAAGGAATAAATCAAAATCTATACAATAAAATTATCAAAACATGCAAAAATTACAAAATAGTTTCAAGCCAAGAAAATAAAATTCATAATCAAATTAATCCTTGGGATATGCACAATATACTCAATTATGCCAAACTAATAATTTCAGACTCACAAAGTATGACTGTCGAAGCAGCCATTCTAGGAACCCCCGCAATTAGATATGGTAATTTTAAAGGAAAAATCTCAATATTGAATGAAATAGAAAAATATAAACTATCTTACAGCTATTTTCCTTATGAAGAAAATAAAATGATAAAAAAAATTATAAAAATAACTAATTTAAAAAATAGTTCAAAAATATTTTCTAAAAGAAAACAAAATTTTCTATCCAAAAAAGTAGACTTTACTGATTGGATGATAAATTATTTTAATAATCTAAATAAAAAATGAAAATTATATCCTTAATCGGCAACAGGCCTCAATTCATAAAAGAAGCTGTTTTATGCCAAGAATTCAAAAAAAATAACATTAACGAAATTATCGTTAATTCTGGTCAACATTATGATCAGAACATGTCCGATATCTTTTTTGAAATCCTAAACATAAAAAAACCAAAATACAATCTTGCAGTTGGATCAGGAAAACATGGAGAAATGACAGGAAAAATAATGACTGAATTTGAAAAAATAGCCGAAAAAGAAAAACCAGACTTAATATTAGTTTATGGCGATACCAACACTACTTTGGCAGGTGCTATTGTCGCTGCCAAAATGAAAATAAAATTGGCTCATGTAGAAGCAGGAATCAGAATGATTCCTAAAACCATGCCAGAAGAAATCAACAGAGTATTAACCGATAGAGTATCTGATTTTCTTTTTTGCTCATCCCAAAAAGCAGTTAAAAATCTTAAAAAAGAAGGTATAACTAAAAATGTATTTTTTGTTGGTGATATCATGTATGATCTATTTTTGAAAATGAAAAAATCCTTCAAATACGATATTTTCAATAATCTTAAATTATTAAAAAATAATTATATTTTAACAACGCTACACAGAGATTATAATGTTGATAATAAAAAGAAATTAAAAACAATTTTAATTCAATTAAATAAAATAAATGAAAAAAATCCCATCGTTTTTTCTCTACATCCCAGAACAAAAAAAATGATCGACCAATTTAAACTTCAACAATACATTAAAAATTTAATAATAACTGAACCATTAGATTACTTAAATCTAATGGGATTATTAACAAACAGCAAATCAGTTATTACCGATAGTGGGGGACTACAAAAAGAAGCATATTTCGCCGGTAAAAACGGATATATTTTAATGCCAGATGCTGGTTGGACAGAGTTAATTGATCACAAATATAATTTTCTTTGTAATGAAAATAATTTATTTGAAAATGTATCTAAAAAACACTCAACAATAAAAGAAAAACAAATTTATGGAAACGGAAAAACCTATCAATCAATTATTAATATAATTAAAAATATAAAATGAAAAAAATATTATTTATATTATTCCATTCACTTTTTGATATTAGATTTTATCCTCTTTTACTATTTATAAAAAATAATAATAAAAAACCCTATTCTTATCTTAAAAAACAACAAGAAATAAAATTAAGAAAATTAATAGAATATGTTTATAAATATATTCCATACTATAAAGAATTATTTGATCAAAATAAAATTAAACCCTCTGATATTAAAAAAATATCTGATTTGCAAAAAATACCTATATTAACAAAAAAAATTATAAATAAAAATATTAATAAATTTAAACCTCAAAAAAAATTTATAAAATATTTGCACTATTTTAATAATTCAACAGGTGGAACAACAGGAACACCTCTAATTTACAAAATTTCCAGAAAAAATAGATTAATTTCAGGAATATTAAAATATAGGGCTTGGCTTAATGCAGGATACAAAATGGGTGATAAGGTAATTATCTTTGCAGGATCATCTTTGATTACAAACAATAAATCCTTAATTGAAACAATAACAACAAAAATTTTCAGAAATACAATTAAATTATCATCTTTTGAAATGAGCAACTCAACAATCAATTCATATATAAAAATAATCAACAATTTTAAACCTAAACTAATTTATGGATATCCATCTTCTCTGTTTTTTTTATCAAATTGGATAGTAAAAAATAAACAAAAAATACATTCCCCTTTAGCAATTTTTACAACATCGGAAAATTTGTACCCATATATGAGAAAAAAAATAGAGAAAACACTTAACTGTAAAATTTTTGATGCATATGGTTTGCACGATGGCGGAATAACAACTCACGAATGCATAAAACACCAAGGTATGCACATAGACACAGAAAGAAGTATTCTGGAAGTAATAGATAAAAGAAATAACCAAATTAAAGAAGGTAATGGTAAAATTCTCGCCACAGATTTAGATAATTATATCTTTCCATTCATAAGGTATGATACTGGTGATATTGGGCAAATAACACACAAAAAATGTAATTGCGGAATAACAACACCTAGAATAACTAAAATTTTAGGACGAAGTGTCGACATTTTAATTACTCCAGAAGGAAAAAAAATACACAGATGGTTTTTTCTATATATTTTTTGGAAATATTGTAAAGGAATAGAAAAATACCAAATTATCCAAGAAAAGATAAATCAAATCAACATAAAAATAGTTAAAAATAAAAATTTTGATAAAACACAAATAAAAAAAATAAAAGAAATAATCAAAGAAAAAAGTAAAAAGTGGAAAATTAAATTTATTTTCGTTAAAAAAATAAAACCCACAAAATCGGGAAAATATAAATTCATAATATCAAAAATATAACATGAATCAATATATCTATTTTTTTATAGAATTCTTTATGTCAACAATAATACCTTCATTGGCAATTTTAGGCATTATTCAAATAACAGTTAAAAATAAATTCAGTAACTTCGAAAAAATTATATTCTCTTTTGCAATTGGACCAGCATTTAACAATTGGATAACAAATATATGTCTATTAAACATACAACATCTATCCACAGTAATATATTTAATAATACCTCTCGCTATAAATATATTACTAATAATAATATTAAAAAAATATTTAATTGATACATTTAAAACAATAAAAAAAACAAATAAAAAACAATCCATTAATATTTTTATAATTATATTGTTTATAATAGGTGCCACCTTTCATTTATATAGTATAAAAAAAATTTCAATAGTAAATTCAGATCAATTAGTTTATGCTCAACAAGGAAAAATAATCGCCAAAAATAAAGCAACCGAATACAAACCAATTTATTTTGATAAAAACACTAAATTCTATTACATTGCACATCATGGACTAAGTTATACATTATTTTCAACAACCAACTATCTTTATAACTACTCCTTTAATTTCAAGGGAGATCTCTATTTTAAAAACGTTAATAACTATTACTTCCTGATTATTGCATTAATAATATACAGTCAACTCATTAAATTTTTACCCAAAAAATATAAAAAATATTCAATCTTAGGACCAGCCCTATTTTTAATATCACCTGCTGTAGGAATATTAATCTACTCAAGATCAATTGACTCCTTCAGAATCTCTTTACTCTTAATATCAATTATTATCTTTAATCAATTTATTAAAAAACAAAATATTTCTTTACTCATAATATTAGGAATAATTTTAGGATTCAGTTCAAATAGTCACATAATAGGATTTATCTTTAGCATAATATTAATATTATCTTTGTTCTTAACAAAAAACAAAATAAAAGAAAAAATAAAAACAATATTTTTTCTCACTTTCATAACACTAATCTTTGGCGCATATCATTATCCATACGAAATATTAACAGGTAATGGTTCGATATTCGGTAAATTTTCAACAGCCAACTTAGAATTAATAAACAATGCAAACAAATTCTTAAACATTAAAGATGCAAAAAAACATTATACAATTCAAAAAAATATTAGAATAAGCGAAGAAATGAGAGAAATGGAAACTAATGGAGAAATGAGAGAAATTGAAACTAAATTCAAACTAATAAAAAACGGTATATTGGGTATTTTGTTTAGATTTCAAGCCTTCGGAATAATTAACTGGCTGCTACCAATATTTTTTCTAATATATTACATAAAAAAAAATACTATTGATAGATCTCAATTTATAGTATTTGCTAATTTTTTTACACTATCGTTAATAATATGCCTGAAGGGTTATTCCAATTATAGATATCAACTCACACTTCACCCTATGTTTCTTACCCTAACAATACTCTACCTTTTTAAAATATTAAAATTATACAAAATTCCAAATAAAACAACTAAAAAAATTATAATCATTATAATAATAGGAACAGTTATTAATACAACATTCACATTCAAAAACTACCTAAACAAATATATTAAAAAATATACATCATCTATAAATATTAATAATAAAACACAAAACAAAAATAATACAAATATGTCAAATCTGATTAAGTCTAAAAACACTTCAAGTATAATAGATTTTTTAAACAATCCCAATACAAACCTAGACTCAAATTATACATTCCTCACAACAGGCACACGCCTGGTAAATTATTACACTAATTTACCAACCTATTTTTTATCCATTTCTAATAAACTTTATACAGAAGAAGGTCCTGTTATTCTTTGCACAGACAAAAATGAACCTCAAGGTACTATAAATAAATTAATTGAAAAATATAATATTCATTACATTATACACAGAACTACCGATTACCGAAAACCAAGTTGCTTTGATGATATTTTAAAAGAAAAATCAACAAAAATTTTTGATTCGGGAAGTTACCAGGTATTTAAAATAAATAATATTAATTAACAACTCTATTCTTCCTTAAGTCAAATATAAATTGAAAAGTTATCAAAAACAAACCTGAAACAAAAGCAATAAGAACACCCATAATACTCGAATAAGTAGAAACTAATAATATACCTTCCTGAGATACACCTATTTGCGAAAAGAAAAATAAATAAAGCTGTTCTCTAGCCCCAAAACCAGCGATAGAAATAGGTAATAATAAAATTAATGAAATTATGGGAATAAAAACATAAACTGAGATTAAACTAAAATTAACATTAAGAAATAAAGAAGTAATCCAAACAGGGAAAATACTTACAATTTGAACAACCAAAGAAATAAGAAAAACTTTTAATAGTGTTTTTTTGTTCTCATTTTTTAATATATCCATTATATTAAATATCCTTTGAATAAATTTAGATTTCACCCCAATTTTTTCAAAATCTAAAAAATATAAAACTAAATAAAAAACAATTACTCCAATACAACCAAAAACAAAAACAAACCATAAATAATTTGGAAAATTAAAATTCAATATTTTTCCAATTATTGCAGAAATTAAAGCCACAGGAAAAAAAGCACTTGCCCCAACAATACGATCGATTAAAACTGATCCCGCAATTTTAGTCTTACTTAAATTGGGATATTTTTTAATCAAAGGTAGCCACTTAACCAAATCACTAGCTAAAGAAGTAGGTAAAACTAACCCATAAAATGCACCTAAATAATGGCATTTAACAAAAGCTGAAATATCATTTAATTTTGGTTTTTTTAAAAGAATAATACTCCAACGCCAACTTGAAATCATACTAGCCAAAAAACCATAAACAAAAGTAAATACAATCAAAATAATAGGAACATTTAACAATCGAGTAAATAAATTTCCTACATGAATTTTACTAAAAGCTAAATAAATTAAAATCGCCGAAAATAAAAATTGAAATATCTTTTTCATCTAGTTTAATTTAAACGTTTTTATTTTCTCTCCAATGTAATTAATTTTCTCTTTGTTTATTTCCGCATAAATCGGTAAGCTTAAGACCTCTTCGCTTACTCTTTCAGCTACCGGCAAAGATCCTTTTTTAATATTCAGATAATCAAAAGCTTTCATTAAATGCAAGGGTAGGGGATAGTAAATCATTGATGAAATACCCTTACTTTCCAAATATTTTTTTAATTCATCCCTTCTACCATTTTTCACTTTAATTGTATATTGATGATAAACATGCCTTGTATCTTTATCTAAATCATATTTTGGCACTTCAATTCCCTCAACCTTACTCAATATTTTATTATATTCATCCGCAATTATTTTTCTCTGTCTATTCCACTTATCTAAATATTTTAATTTAACGCTCAAAATAGCCGCTTGTAGACCATCAAGACGACTACTAGCTCCAATTTCTTCATTAAAATACTTTATCTTAGAACCATGATTTCTCAACATTTTTATTTTTTCAGCAATTTTTTTGTTATCAGTTACCACCATTCCACCATCACCATAAGCATTTAAATTTTTTGAAGGAAAAAAGCTAAAACAACCAACATCACCTAATGAACCGATTTTTTTATTTCCATATTCTGAACCAATTGCCTGACAAGCATCTTCCACTACATATAAGTTATATTTTTTAGCTATCTTGTTTATTTTATCCATATTCACAGGTAATCCAAACAAATGAACTGGAATTATAGCTTTTGTTTTCTTCGTTATTTTTTTTTCAATTAAATTTTCATCAATATTAAATGTATCTGGATTTATATCAACAAACACCGGTTTTGCCCCTAATCTAGCAATTACCTCAGCTGTAGCAAAAAAAGTAAAAGGGGTTGTAATCACTTCATCACCTTTGCTAATACCCAATGCCCACAATGACAAATACAATGCGTCAGTGCCAGAATTAAGACCAATTGAGTACTTGGTATTGCAATAGTTAGCCATTTCAAATTCAAATTTTTCCAAATAAGCACCACCAATAAAAGCCGTATCAGTTATTACTGATTTTATCGCTAAATCTATATCCTTTTTAATTAATTTATACTGAGCTAATAGATCAACCATCGGAATTTTTTTCATTTTATTTTCTCCCCATATTCATCAACAAAAGCTTTTACTTTGGCCGGATTACCATAAACTAAAGCATTATCAGGCACATCCTTGGTTACTACACTACCAGCCCCAATCATTGACCCCTTACCTATTTTTATTCCACAAACTATTACCGAAGCAGCTCCAATAGTCGCCCCTTGACCTACAACTGTTTTTACAAAATTCCTATTTTTAGGATATTTAGCCCTAGGATTTAGGTCATTGGTAAAAGTCATATTTGGACCACAAAAAACATAATCAGCCAACTCTACACCTTCATAAACATTAACATTGTTTTGAATCCTACAACCATCACCAATCACACCAGCAACAAAGCAATTTTGACCAATTACACAATTCTTTCCAATCACTGCTGTAGGCATAATATGAGCTCCATGCCAAATTTTTGTCCCATCACCAATCTTGGCTCCCTCATCTACAAAAGCTGAATCATGAACAAAATAATTACTCATCTTCCAATTCCTCTATAAATAATACCCATTTTTTTAATTTTTTCTTTATCTAAACAATTTTTTCCATCTATAATAATTTTGACTTTAGACTTTTTCAAAATCAAATTTAAACCATTCAAAAATTCTTGATGACCCACACCCAAAATTATTGCCTTATTACCATTAACTGCATCTGCCAAATTACTATAATCGCCCTTTACAAAAGGATCATAAACTTTACAATTCATCCCCATATCTTTCATAATATCCCACATTACCATGGATGGACTTTCTCTAGTATCAGCTATATTTGCTTTGTAGGTTAAACCCAAAAGAAGAACAGATGTTTTTGCAAGAGACATTTTTTGTTTTTTCATCTCCTCGACTAATTTATTAACCGTATACAAAGGCATTCCATTATTAATTTCACGAGCAATCTTTAAAAACTTATGATCAAAACCAGACAAAGCCGCTCTTTCAATCAAATAATAGGGGTCAACGGCAATACAATGACCACCAACCCCACAGCCTGGCCAATGAGGTAAAAAAGAAAAAGGTTTGTTAGATGCCGCTTCCAAAGTTTCTTTAATATCAATCCCCATCTTGTCAAAAGACATTGCCAATTCATTTACATAAGCAATATTAATATCCCTAAAAGTATTTTCCACAATTTTAGTTGCTTCCGCAATTTTCAAATTCGACACTTCATTAATCTTTGCTCCCGTAATAAATGCTCTATAAAAATCCGCTATGATCTCATTAGATTTTTTATTAATCGAACCAATATTACGATTAATGTTATAAACATTGAATCTTTTATCACCTGGATTAATTCTCTCAGGGCAATGAGCTACATTTATATCTCTACCTACCTTGTAGCGTGTATTTTTTTCTATAATTGGAACCAATCTCTCCTCACAAGTTCCAGGATTAACCGTTGACTCCAAAACTACATGAGCTCCTTTTCTTAAATAAGGACACACCGATAAAACTGCACTTTCCACCAAAGAATAATCTGGTTGGTGATCATTGCTAACCGGAGTCGGTACACAAATTATAAAAACATCACAAGCTTCCATAATATCTTTGTTGGAAGATACCAACAAAGAATTATCCCTTAAATATAAAGAAATATCTTTATCATTCAAAAAATCAATTCTATTTTTTATATCCTTTATTTTCTTTTTATCCAAATCATAACCAACCACCTCACAGACACGGCTTCTGGCAATCGCCACCATTGTTGGCAAGCCAACATACCCCAAACCAACAACAACTGCTTTTTTTATATTTTTCATATTTTTTAAATAATATTTAATTTAGAATTAACCATTTTTGTTGACTCAAAAGATTTTAATGGTAAAAATACATTTTTGCCATCTTTGTGTGATTTATAAATAGCCAAAATAACTTCCAACGCTTTTTTACCCTCAATACCATTAATAAGAGGCTCTCTTTTATCCTTAATAGACAAAACAAAATCTTTATAAAGTAAATTATGACCAAAACCATAAATATTTGGAGGAGCTTCATTACAATTATCCCCAACTACACTATCTTTAATTTTCCATAAATTTATTTTATTAACTGACTTACCTCCAATTTCAACCACCCCATTTTTTCCAAACACCGACAAAGTCTCTTCCCAATTTTCTTCATAAATATCCACTGTCCCTTCGATAACTCCCAAAGAACCATTTTTAAACTTCAATATCGCTATTCCCAAATCTTCACCCTCATTGTATTTGTGATTATTGTTCCTCAAACACCCATAAACCTCAACAACCTGACTCACCATCATCCAAAGCAAAAGATCAATATTATGAATACATTGATTCATTAAACAACCACCGTCAGTAGCCCATTTGCCACGCCAACTAGCTTGTTTATAATAATCTGCATTTCGATTCCACCTAATATTAGCCACACCATAATTAATTTTACCCATCTTTTTTTTATCTATCGTTTGTTTAAGCTTAGAAATTACTTTATTGAATCTATTTTGATGGCAAACAGCCAACTTCACTTTATTTTTGCTAGCAATTTTTATCATCTTATCAGCATCCTGTATTGACAAAGCCATTGGTTTTTCTACAACAACATGAATTTTTTTGTTAAGGCAATCAATCGCAATTTTTGCGTGGCTTCCACTATCTGTTGCAATTCCTACAAAATCCAATTTTTCTTCTTTTAACAAATCCTTATGTGACGAATATAGATTAATACCTTCCAGGGATAAACCTGTTTTCTCTGCCAATATATTTATTTGTTGCAAATCAATATCACACAAAGCCACCAAATCAATATTTTTATTTATCAATATAGCCTTAATGTGATTAACAGCAATCCTTCCACAACCAATTAATGCATACCTTAATTTCATTCTTTTTTAATATTTCAAAAATATAATCTAGTATACATTACAAAATACTTATTTTCTACATAGCTTATATTTCAAACAAATATTCTTATTTTTAAGTTATAATTCAATCAGTATGAATAAAAAATTTCCTATTATTTTCTTCACTCTTCTCTTTCTCCTAATTTCCCTACGAGCTTTTCTCTCCGAAAACATTCATACTAAAACACTTTATGATTTTGATGAAGCTCGATACGCCGAAATCGCCAAAAATCATATTCAAACTAATATTTGGCTAATTCCCCAAGCCGGTGGACCAGACGACTCTCAAACACTTTTTTATAGTACCCTTGAAAGTGGGGAACAACTTAGCCCTTATTTTTGGAAACCACCACTCCATCCATGGATTATCGCTATCTTTTTTAAATTATTCGGTCAATCAGAATTTATCGCCAGACTACCCTCACTCCTTTTTTCATTTGCTTCCTTAATTTTTATTTATCTTATCTCCAACAAACTTTTTCCAAAAAACAGAGGAGTAGGATTATTGTCCACACTACTACTAGCCTGTACAAACGATTTCTCTTTTATATCATCTCAAGGCATTGCCGAAAGTCAACTGCTTTTTTTGTCGCTAGCTTCAATTTATTTTTTAATGAATAAAAAACCAAAAATTTTTCTTTCTGCTATTTTTATATCACTAGCCTTTATGACCAAATCATTTGGTACTTTTTGGTTATATCCCTTATGTCTCCACTTAATCCTTAAAAATTCAAATAATAAAATTTCAGATCTTGTCAAATGGTTGATCATTCAAGTAATTTTAATTTTACCGTGGCATCTTTATATGTATCTTTTATTTAAAAATGAATTTATTACTAACTATTTATTAGTAAACACTATTGGCAGAGGAACTGGTCAACAACAAAATATTGCTCCTATCTATTGGTACATAAAATATGCCCTATTTAATTGGAAATACTATTTCATTGCTGGAATTATCTTATTTTTACCTCTTTTAAAAAATCTAAAAAAATATTCTTTCCTCATTCTTTGGATGTTAGTTATTTTTATCTCTTACAGTTTAATCAAATCAAAAGTTTGGTGGTATATATATCCTTTTTGGATTCCCTTTTTAATCCTTTTTTCCTCACAATGTCTTTATTTATTTTCAAAATACAAAAAAATAACTATTCTAGCCTTATCTGTCATTATAATTTTCACCAATATTAATACTTTCAAAAGAGCTACTGAACGAACCGATTGGAATAGGGGAATCAAAATTATCGCCTCCAGAAATCAAAAATTATCAAAACTTTCTGTCTACAAAATCCCCTACGAAACCCCTCTTTATTATTTCAATACCGGACGAATAAATCGACAAATAACAAAAGATACTCTATATATTATCACCAATAAAGATTACAAAAATGAACTAATCAACAACAACCAATGGCAGATCCTCGACCAAAATCATGATTTTTATCTTCTCACTTCTCCACCCAGAGCAACAGAAACCCCAGATTCAGAGGTAATGTGTACTATGGATGTCAAAATATGCCCAGACGGATCTTATGTCGGTAGGGTAGCACCAGATTGTGAATTCGCCCCATGTAAGTAAGGAGTAAATGCAATAAACCTTTTCTTACTTCTCCACCAAATCCTTGACCGATTTAACTCTTTTATTTTCTACTCTTGATAAAGAAGTCAAATAAGCATAAATAGTACCCAGATCAAGCCATTACATAAGCCGAAGAAGGACCCAGTCATTCATACTTATTTTTCAACTTTTTAATTCTAGTTTTAGCGATACCAATACTAACTGATGGAGATAAAACCTCCGGCATAGTACCACCTAATTCCTTGATAGTTTTTCTCACTTTTTAGCACCCTGACCTATTTTGACCATATCGAGGTAATCCTCGAAATGTTCAATTATCGGCTGTTTCGAATTAAAACAAGACTCCTTCGCCTTTTCAATAACTGGCAAAAAGTGCCTATATTCTGAATATCCAAGAATATTTCCTAACTCTCTAGCTGACCAAAATTCTAAATTATGCTTGTTTATTTTTTTAACTTTTTCAAAAACAGTTATTGATTCATTTGTCATAAAACAATCATACACCGAAGATAAAGCGAATGTAAAGATATCAAAATCAATTTGCAAATCGCGCAATAATCGCGCAATAATCGCGCATAAAACACTGGGTTAACTTAAACTCATATAAACTGTTTATCAGTCCAATATGTATCGCAACTTATTCATTTATTTTCTCAGGCTTTACTACCATTGTTAATATTTTTTGAAAAGCTTCGACATTACCGAGAGCATCATGAACAGGATTATGATCATGTTTGGTAATACGCCACTTCTTCCAATTGGTCGAATCGAAAAAATCTCCTCTTATTCCCGCGTAGAAATCAGATATTCGCCTAGCTGAGTGACCAAAAGGATTGCAACCTAAAAATTTATGAAAGTAATAATTAACAAATTGCCAATCATAGGCTGGATTATCACTAATAAAAACAACCCTACCCTTAAATTGACTTAACCATTCATAAAATTTATCAAACGTTTCTTTTGTTCCGCCCTGACCATGAAAAGACTGTTTTGATTTATAATCCACAGCCCCAAACTCAAATTTACTATCATTATTAAGAGTAGGAGCCGGACCATAACCCTCACAATCAACAAAAATTAAATTGTAATCATTCATATTTATTTTTTAATTTTTTAATTCTAGTTTTGGCAAGAGTAAGGATGTGTAAGGAAGCTGAATCAAAATCATTGTCTATATTTTTTGCTTCATTCTTTTTGTATTCATCAAAATTCTTTTTGGCTATTTCTATAGCTAATTCATGTGATATCTTACCAGCATCTTTTAAAATATCTTTACTGTTAATCTGCAAAAAAGCATTTAATTTATCTATCCAATCATCCATATACATTGGGATTCTTTGTATTGCCTGTCCTTGGGCAAATACTAAATACTGCTCAACAAGATTATTTAAAACTAAAAGTTCTTCTTCGCTCAAATAATTTTTAGCAACAACAACTTCTTCTTTGCTTGGCTTACTACCACGAAAATTTGTCAGACCTACGTTTGGTTTTTTACTATCTACCCTATTGGCAATTATTTCCGCCGCAGTATTTCCGGTAATAGCATAATGAACTTTGTTTTGAACTGTTTTGAAAAACATAATACTTCTTTTGTCACTTGGATCATAATCGACACTAGTAGCATAAATATCGGTAATTTTTCGATAAAATCGTTTTTCAGAAGTGCAAATATCCGATATACGACGAGTTAGTTCTTCAAAATAATCAAATGGTAAATCAGGATTTTTTAATCTTTCATCATCCATAACAAAACCCTTAATAATATATTCACGAAGTCGTAAAGTCGCCCATTGACGAAATGCAGTAGCGATGGAGCTTTTGATACGATAGCCCACAGAAATAATAAGATCAAGATTGTAATAATCTATTTCTCGTTTTATTTCACGATTACCTTCTTTTTGAACTGTAAAGATTTTCTTTACAGTTGAATTTTCTGATAATTCTTTTTCATCAAAAATATTTTTGATGTGCTGACTTATGTTTTGCTTACTTGTTTGAAAAAGTTTAGCCAAATCACTTTGAGTTAACCAAACAGTTTCATTTTCAAAACGAACGTCAATTTTTGTCTCACCTGTTTCTGTTTTATAAATAATCATCTGCGATTGAGAATTTTTGGTCATGAGTAATACTAACCAAATAAAAGGCGAATGTAAATATATCAAAAATATTTTTGCGGGTTCAAAATGGAAACCGAACACCTGAAGTAAAATAAGGTCATGCAAATACAACCGAATGAACGAGATAAAATTGCTTTTTATCTTGCCAATAAATTAAGTATCAGAATGATTGCCAGACGACTTAATCGTAGTCCTTCATCAATCAGTGATGAGATAAGAAGGAATAGCTATCATGGTGTCTATAGTCCTATTAAAGCTCAAGATAGAGCTAATTTTAGAAAAAAAATGGCAAGAAAAAGACACTATCTTAAGAACAAAGAAACTGCCCAATATGTCATTGATAAATTAAAACTTGGCTGGAGTCCAGAACAAATTGATGGCAGATTGAAATTAGAAAAAGGTTATCGAGTAATATCTTATGAATGTATTTATCAATACATCTACTCTAAAAACAATAAAAATAAGAAACTTTGGAGATTTTTACCTCTAAAAAGAAAGAAAAGACAAAAGAAACTAGGCAGAAAAGTTTTAAAAAGTAAAATACCAAACAGAATTCCTATCCATCTTAGAGACAAATCAATTGAATTAAGAAAAACATTCGGTCATTACGAAGGTGATAGTATTATTGGTAGACAAACTAAAGGAAAAGTAATTCATACAGAAGTGGAGAGAAAAACCAGATATCTCTTTGCTCAAGTAATTAATGCTAAAACAGCTCAAGAGACTCTTAATGCTCAAATTAAAATATTTAAAGATTACCCTGCCTTTTCAGTTACCACTGACAATGGGACAGAATTTACTAAACACTATGAATTAAGCAAACTTGGTATCAAGACTTACTTTGCTGATCCTTACTGCTCAGGACAACGAGGAACTAACGAAAATACTAATGGACTAATTAGAAGATATCTTCCAAAGAAAACTAGTTTTGATAATCTTTCCCAAAGAACGCTAGATGCTATAGTTTGGAGAATAAACAACAAACCTAAAAAAGTGTTAAAATTTCATACTCCTCAAGAAGCCTTTTCTAAGCAGTTATCAATTAATAGTGTTCGGAATGAACATTGAATCTAGTTTTCACCAATCGCGCAATAATCGCGCATGAAACACTAGACTAGACAAAAGAGGGATGTCGAGCATAATTAACCTAATATAAGGAATAACATTCCTTATATTTGACAAAATTTAAGGAATATGCTATCTTTACCTATGATTAAACGTATTTATCAAGATCTAGGCTCCTTTCTTCATCCACAAGAGGTATTGATTTTATATGGCCCCAGACGAGTGGGGAAAACCACTCTATTAGAAGACTATCTAAAAAAATCAAATTTAAAATATAGACTAGAAACAGGAGATAATATTCTCATCCGAGATGTTCTTTCTTCTCAAAATTTAACTCGTATTCATGAATATCTCCAAGGCTATGAACTTTTAGCAATTGATGAGGCCCAATCAATCCCAAATATAGGAGAAAATCTTAAACTTATTATCGATAAAATACCAGAAATTAAAGTGATTGCCACTGGCTCATCATCCTTTGACCTAGCCAATCAAATAGGAGAGCCACTTACAGACAGAAAAACGACTCTGACTTTATATCCTATTTCTCAACTTGAACTACTAAAAGATTGCAATAACCCATTTGATCTTAAGCAGAAATTAGAAGAGTTTTTGATATTTGGTAGTTATCCAAAAGTGATCACCGCCAATAGTAGAAACGAAAAAATTAGACTTATTGAGGAATTAGTTGGTTCGTATATTCTTAAAGACATTTTATCTCTTGAAAAAATAAAAGGGTCAAAAATTATTCTTGATTTACTCAAATTATTAGCCTTTCAACTTGGCAATGAAGTATCTTTAGGCGAATTATCACGACAACTTTCTATCGATGGAAAAACAGTGAGAAGATATTTAGATTTGCTCGAAAAATCATTTATTATTACCCGCCTTGGTGGATTTAGTCGCAATTTACGTTCTGAAGTAACCGATAAAGCTAAATATTATTTTCTTGACAATGGTATTCGTAATGGGATAATTTCCCAGTTTAACAGTCTCGATACTCGAAATGATATTGGTCAATTATGGGAAAATTTTATATTTACAGAACGATTAAAAAAACGATCATATCAACATCTTTATGGACAATCATATTTTTGGAGAACATATGAACAACAAGAAATAGATCTTATCGAAGAAAGAGATGGAAAATTATTTGCTTATGAATATAAATGGGCAATAAAGCATAAAAACATGCAGGCACCAAAAAAATGGAGAGAATCTTACCCGGATCAAGAATCCTTTCAAGTGATAGATCCAGAAAATTATTTGGATTTTATTACCTAAACTCCTTAACCTTCCCGCAGCCCCCTTGCCACACTTACTTCTCCACCAAATCCTTGACCGAGTTAATTCTTTTGTTTTCTACTCTTGATAAAGAAGTCAAATAAGCATAAATAGTACCTAGATCACAAGATCTTTCACCCCAATCCCTGTTTGTTTCATTTTTAACTGCCTTAGTAGGGGAGATGACTGCCGAAAAATCAAAAGCAATTTCACCTTCTTCTTTTGCTCTAAGATAATACAAATTATCTTCATAGCATACTAATAAAATTTCATTTTTCTTATAATTACCACTAATATATTCACCTGGATTTAAATTAAATTCCCCACATTTATCAAAAATTGATTTTGATGTATCAATAAAAAAATTTATAGACTCCTCAGATTTTGAATCTTTTGGTAACTCAATACTATTCAAAAAACCACCAAACATTCCAGCCTCTTTACTTGGCATTATTTTCCTCCAACATACCAAGAAGGGTATTTATAATTTGTTGATAATATTTTTTATCTTTATAATCTTTTACTTCTTCACCCAAAACTACTATTTCGTCAGGTTTAAGCTCCGCAAGAAATTTATCTTTTACTTCACCGTCTTCATCCATACTTGTAATACACAAAGA
>Ga0334898_1002343_pt1 | contig 17680 bp, 13 predicted proteins | sample GraSluR3_MG_10_FD_207228 | JGI IMG/M metagenome (GOLD analysis project Ga0334898, IMG submission 207228) | Sludge microbial communities from methane-producing bioreactor in Wageningen University, Netherlands - Granular Sludge_3_08-R3 | ecosystem: Engineered > Bioreactor > Anaerobic >... | reverse complement strand
CCACATCACCACCGGCTTCTTCTCTCCCGAGAACCTGATCATCTCGTCGGGGACGGGCCCTTCCGCCCCTTCTGCTCTCCTGATGGAGTCCCAGACCGTCGCCTGGTCCGCCAGGGCCTTGGAGAAAATAATCATCCTCTCCTCCTCAGCTCTTCCAGCATGGCACCGAAGGTGTACCTATCCGGCATCACGTCCACCCTCACCCCGAGTTCCTCCAGAACGGCCCTGGTGGGGGGGCCGATCGCCACCACCTTCGCCTCGGAGAGCCTCTCCCGGAGGCGGTCCTCGCCGCCGAGCTCCTTCGACCTCGCCAGGAGGTTTCTGGCGGTGGAGCCGCTGGTGAAGGCGAAGACGTCCGGGGTCCCCCGGAGGATCAGCCAGTCGAGCCTGGAGTCCCCGGAGGGGGCGATGTCGTAGAGGTGGACCTCGTCCACCTCCACCCCCGCCTCTTCGAGGATCTCCACCAGCTCGGGGCTTCCCTTGGCGCTCCGGAGGAGGAGGACCTTCTTGAACCGGGGCGCGAGAGCGAGGGCGAGCCCCCGGGAGCTGAAGCTCTCGGGGACGATGGACGCCGAGAGACCCCGTTCCGCCAGGGCCTCCTCCGTCCGGGGTCCGATGGTGGCGAGGACCGACCTCCTCAGAAGGGACGCGAGCCCATCGTCCCGGAGGGCGATCTCCGCCCCGGTGGCGCTGGTGAAGACGACGCATTCGGCCGCCTCGATCCTCTCGGGGAGGTCCTTCGGCAGCGGAAGCTCCAAGAAGGCTATGGAGGGGGCGAGGATCGGCCTGAAGCCGAGGGATATGGCGATCCTCTCGGACTCCTCCCCCCGGTTGTCCGGCCTCAGGATGGCGATCGTCGGCTGCCTCAGCCTCTCTGATAGGGAGACCACCTCCCCCACCACCAGGATCGCCGGGGCCTGGACGTCCTCCTCCTTCGCCCTCTCGACTACGTCTCCAAGGGTCCCGACGACGACCCTCTCCTCGGAGCTCCACCCCCTCTCGATGAGGGCGGCCGGGGTCTTTGGGCCGCGGCCACCCCGGAGGAGGGCGGAGACGTTCTCTGCGAGCCTTGATACCCCCATCAGGACGACGATGGTCCCGCCGACCCGGGCCAGGGCCTCCCAGTCCAGCTCCTCCTCCTTCCCCGGCTCCTCGTGGCCGGTGACGACGGTGAAGGCCGTCGCTACGCCCCGATGGGTGACGGGGATCCCCGCCCCTGCCGGGACGGATATCGCCGAGGTGACCCCCGGGACGACCTCGAAGGGCACCCTCGCTGCGGCGAGGGCGAGCCCCTCCTCCCCTCCCCTCCCGAAGACGAAGGGATCGCCCCCCTTCAGTCTTACGACGATCTTACCTTCCCTCCCCTTCTCCACCAGGAGGGCGTTGATCTCCTCCTGAGAGAGCTTGTGGCGGCCGGGGAGCTTTCCGACGTCGATCATCTCCGCCCCCTCCCCGGCCCATCCGAGGATCTCTGAGGATAGGAGCCGGTCGAACAAGATCACATCGGCCTCTTCTAGGAGCCGCCTCGCCTTCAGCGTCAAAAGCTCCGGGTCCCCGGGGCCTGCGCCGACGAGCCATACCTTCCCGCATTCAGATCGATCCAACTTCCCTCACCGCCTCTTCTGCCAGATCCCGTCCGCCCATCGCCACCAGCCTTCTAGAGAGCTCCCTCGCCCCTTCCAGGTGGTCGGCGGCGGAGATCCGTCCCTCCGCCCTCACCGACCTCGCCCCATCCAGGGACAAGACCTCCGCCAGGACCGAGATCTCGTCCCCGGAGAGCCGGGCGAAGGCGGCCATGGGGACGACGCAGGAGCCGCCGATCTCTTCCAGGATCACCCGCTCGCACTCCGCCTCCCTCCTCGTCGGGAGGTGGTCGATCCCACCGACGAGCTCCTCCGCCCTCCCTTCCGTCGCCACCACGGCGATCGCCCCCTGGTTTGCGGAAGGTACGAACCTCTCGGGGTCCAGGACGGAGTATCGAGGACGGTAGCCCATCCTCTCGATCCCAGCCAGGGCGAGGACGATCGCCCGATACCTCCCCTCCTCCAGCTTCCGGAGCCTCGTCTCCAGGTTTCCCCGGAGGGACTCGATGACCAGGTCGGGCCTCGCCCGCCGCAGCTGCGCCGCCCTCCTCATGCTGCAGGTCCCGACGACCGCCCCCTCCTCCAGCCCGTCGATGGAGACGCCGTCGTCGCTCACCAGGACGTCCAGGGGCGAGTCCCGGGGGAGGACGGCTCCGATGACGAGCCCCTCGGGCCTCTTGGAGGGGAGGTCCTTCATGCTGTGGACGGCGACGTCGATCTCCCCCGCCAGCATCAGGTCGTCGATCTCCTTGACGAAGAGCCCCCTCCCCGAGACCCGGTGGAGGGGGAGGTCGAGGACGTGGTCTCCCTTCGTTTTGACGACCTTCATCTCCGCCTCTACCCCCCTCGCCTCCAGGAGGGAGATGGCGGTCCTCGTCTGCCGCAGAGCGAGAGGGCTTCCGCGGCTTCCTACGATCAGCCTATCAGGTTTGACTTGTAAGCCTCCAGAGTCTCGTTTATGACGTCGTCGGTGTGGGCGGCGGATAGGAAGTTCGTCTCATACTGGCTCGGCGGCAGAAATACCCCGGCCTTCAGCATCCTCCGGAAGAAGGCGAGGTATCCCGCCTTGTCGCACCTCAGGGCCTCAGCGTAGTTCTTTGGAGCGGCGCCGAAGAAGATCTTGAAGATGGAGGCCGTCCCCACCACCGAGTAGCTGAGGCCGAGGTCCTCGACGATCTGGGCGAGGGCCTTCCGGAGATCCTCCCCCACGGAGTCCAGCCTCTCCAGGGTCCTCTCCCCCTCCAGGACGTCGAGGGTCGCCATCCCGGCGGCGAGAGAGACGGGGCTGCCGTTGAAGGTCCCCGCCTGGTAGATCCCGCCGCTGGGGGCGACCATCTCCATCAGCTCACGCCTCCCGCCCACCACCCCGATGGGGAAGCCTCCGCCGATGATCTTCCCCAGGGTGGTCATGTCCGGGACGACGCCGTACCGGGCCTGGGCGCCTCCGAGGCTGAGCCGGAAACCGGTTATCACCTCGTCGAAGATGAGAAGGACGCCGTGCTCCTCTGTGAGCCTTCTCGCCCCCTCCAGGTACCCCGGCTCGGGGAGGACGGGGCCGATGTTTCCCAGGACCGGCTCCATGATCACCGCCGCCACCTCGCCTTCGAAGCCCGTCAGGGCCGCCTCCATCGCCCCAAGGTCGTTGTAGGGGACCTGGATGGTGTTCTTGGCCGTATCCTTCGGCACCCCCAGGGAGTCGGGGACCCCCAGGGTCGTCGCCCCGGACCCCGCCTTCACCAGGACGGCGTCGTGGGCGCCGTGGAACCCCCCCTCCACCTTGACGATCCGATCTTTGCCGGTGTAGCCCCGGGCGATCCTGAGGGCGGCCATCGTCGCCTCCGTCCCGGTGCTGACGAACCTGAGCATATCGATGCTGGGGTAGTGGCCGACGATCCTTTTTGCGAGGGAGACCTCCAGCTCCGAGGGGGTGCCGTAGAGCCAGCCTTGCTCCAGCTGGCGGACTACCCGCTCCATCACCAGGGGGTGCCTGTGGCCGAGGATCATGGGTCCGTAGGCGAGGCAGTAGTCGATGAGCCTTTGGCCTTCCTTCGTCCAGAGGTGAGGGCCCTCGGCCCTGGAGACGTAGAAGGGGTAGGGGGATATAGCCCGGACGGGGCTGCTGACGCCCCCCGGCATCAGCCGCTTGGCGACCTCGAAGAGCTGGCTAGAGGCATCAGAAGTCATGAACCATCCACCGGATGGATGGACCCGCTATAGATAGAAGAACCTTGCGATTAGATCGGATCCTCGTAATAAGATCTGATTATCCCTCATCTGAAAGAGTATAACAATCCAGGAGATGTCAGGGCCTCGACGGATGGGCCGGGACCGGGGGCCGGCCGAGCTCTTCCCAGGCCGCCTCCTCCGCCCTCCTCGCCACCTCCCTCAGAGGAAGGCCTGCCTCTCGCGCGATCCGCCGGCAGTCGTCGTGCTCGGCCTTGATCCGGAGGATCTCCCCATCGATGAGGCTCACCTTCAATCTCACCCTGAAAGGCCGGCCTTCTATCTCGAAGCCGACCTCCCTCTCTTCCCTCTCGGCGACGAACCGGTGGAGGGACGGAAAGACCCTGACCCCGAGGCTTCCCGTCTCCTTCATCACGATCCGGACGAGCCGCTCCGCCTCCTCCTTCTTCGCCAACACCTGGATGAGGCTTGCCGGCCTTCCCTTCTTCATCAGAGCCGGGACGATGGTGACGTCCAGGGCCCCCGCCTCCATCAGGATCTCTAAAAGGCCGCCCAGGACCTCCCCGGTGACGTCGTCGACGTTCGTCTCCAGCTGGACGACCCGGTCGTGGGGGGGATGGGGATGGCTCTCGCCAGGGCGCTTCGGCGCCGCCGGCTCACCGATGACGGTCCGCAGGAGGTTTGGGACCGCCAAATCCTTCGATCCGGCACCGTAGCCCGAGGCCCCGGCCCGAATCAGAGGATATTCGGCGGCGGCCTCGTCGGCGAACGCCGCCAGGATCGCCGCCCCCGTGGGGGTCAAGAGCTCCCCTTCGACCGGCCCGCCCCTCCAGAGGAGGCCGGAGGCGGAGAGGACCTCCAGGGTCGCCGGCGCTGGGACCGGGAGGCGGCCGTGGGCGGCGATGACGGTTCCCGAGCCGACGGATATCGGGAGGACGACGACCCGATCGGCCTTCAGGCTCTCCCAGGCAGCGGCGCTTCCGGCGATGTCCGCGAGGGCATCCAGGGCCCCGATCTCGTGGAACCGCACCTCCTCTCCGGAGACGCCGTGGACCCTCCCCTCCGCCTCGGCCAGGATCTCCATGATCTTCATCGACCGGTCGCGGGCCTGGGGGGCGAGGGCTGCCGCCGCCAGGACCGATCTCGCCTCCGCCAGGGTCCTGTACCTCTTCCCGCCGGCATGGATCCTCACCCTCGCGGCGGAGATGTGGTGCTTCTCCGCCCTGGAGATCTCAAGGGTGCAGCCGACCGACTCGACGGCTTTTCTTACCGCATCAGGGTCGGCCCCCAGGTCCAGGAGGGAGGCCATGATCATGTCGCCGGAGGCGCCCGAGGATGGGTCGAAGAGGAGGAGTCTCATGGGGTAGAGTAAGATGCTGCTTTTTTAAATATGATTGGTCCCCTGACGGGGACCATGGCAGAAGGGTCCCTTCCTCTCTTCACGAAGGGACCTTCTCCACCCGTATGGCGCAGGCTTTGTACTCCGGCGTCTTCGCCACCGGGTCCAGGGCGGCGTTGGTGAGAAGGTTGGTGAGCACGTCCCGGTAGTGGAAGGACATGAAGGCCACGCCGCGGGACGACTTCTCGGTGACCCTCGCCTTCACCCTCACCTCGCCCCGCCTGGACCTGACGAGGACCGTCTCGCCGTCCTCGATTCCCATATCCTCGGCGTCGGCGGGGCTGATCTCGATCGTCTCCTCCGGCCAGACCCACATTATCCCTTTTGAGCGGCGGGTCATGGAGCCGCAGTTGTAGTGCTCCCTTCTTCGGCCGGTGGTGAGGATCAGCGGATATTCGGGGTTGGTCTCCTCGGCGGGAGGCCTGTGCTCGACGGGGTTGAACTTCCCCAGCCCCCGGCTGAAGCAGCCGAGGTGCATCGTCTCCGTACCCGGGTGGTCTATCGATGGGCAGGGCCACTGGAGGCCCAGGCCACCCAGCCGGGAGAAGCTCACTCCGGCGAAGATCGGCGCCAGAGATGATATCTCATCCATGATCTCGGAGGGGTCGGCGTAGCTCATGGGATAGCCCATCTTCTGGGCGATGAGGCAGATCGTCTCCCAGTTAGCAAGGCCACCGAGAGGGGGGAGCGCCCGGTTCACCCGCTGGATCCTCCGCTCCCCGTTGGTGAAGGTACCGTCGCACTCGGCGAAGCTTGCGGCCGGAAGGATGACGTCAGCGTACTTGGTCGTCTCGGTGGGAAATATCTCCTGGACGACGAGGAACTCCAGGGCCTCCAGAGAGGAGCGGACGCGGTTGGTATCGGGGTCGGTCTGGGCGGGGTCCTCCCCCAGGATGTAGAGCCCCCGGATCCCCCTCCCCTCCGCCAGCCGCTCCAGCATCTCTGTAGAGGTGAGGCCGGGATCTGGTGGGAGCCGGACCCCCCAGGCCTCCTCGAACTTGGACCGAACCTTCGGGTCCGTCACCGGCTGATAGCCGACGTGGTTGTTGGGGAGGGCGCCCATGTCGCAGGCCCCCTGGACGTTGTTCTGACCCCGCAGCGGCATCACCCCCGTAGACCTGCGGCCGACGTTCCCCGTCAGCATGGCGAGGTTTCCCAGGGAGATGACGTTGGAGGTTCCGGTGACGTGCTCGGTCATCCCCAGGCTGTAGATGATCATCGCCTTCTCGGCGCTGGCGTAGAGGCGGGCGGCCTCGACGATATCGGCTGCTGGAACACCGGTTATCTCGGCGGCCCTCTCGGGGGTATATCCATCGACCACCTTCCTGAACTCCTCGAACCCCTCGGTCCGGCTGGCGATGAACTCCCCATCCTCCAGCCCCTCCCGAAGGATGACGTTCATCATCCCGTTGAGGAGGGCGATGTTGGTCCCAGGCCGCAGGTTGAGCCAGACCTTCGCCCTATCGACGAGCTCGATTTTGCGGGGGTCGGCGACGATGATCTTTGCTCCGTTATTGAAAGCCTTGATCACCTTCAGCCCGACGATGGGATGGGCCTCGGTGGTGTTGGAGCCGATGACGAAGAGGACGTCGGCGTCTTCGATCTGGTCGAAGGAGTTGGTGGCGGCGCCGCTGCCGAAGCAGGCGGCAAGGCCGGTTACTGAAGGGGCGTGGCAGACCCGGGCGCAGTTGTCGACGTTGTTGGTGCCGAAGACCGCCCGGGCGAGCTTCTGGACGAGGTAGTTCTCCTCATTGGTGCACCGGGATGAGGAGAGGGCTCCCAGGGAGTCGGGGCCGTATTCATCTCTGATCTCGGAGAACCTTCTCGCGACGAGGTCGAGGGCCTCCTCGAGGGTCGCCTCCTCGAATCGCCCATTTCGTCTTATCAGGGGGGTGGTGATGCGGTCGGGATGATGGACGATCTCGTCGAGGCCGAAGCGGCCTTTTACACACAACTGCCCCCGATTCACCGGTCCCTCCCGATCAGGAGTGATGGTGACTATCCTCTCGTCTTCGACCCCGAGCTTCATCCGGCAGCCGACGCCGCAGTAGGGGCAAACGGTGGAGATCGTTTTCTCCGGCCGCGCCCATTTATCGGACCGGACGGATAAGGCGCCGGTGGGGCAGACGTCGACACAAGCGCCGCAGAACTTGCAATCGGAGTCCAAAAGAGATGAGGGCCCTATCCAGTGCATGCGGTGAAAGTCGGGGTTGCTCTTGAGGACCCCCTCCCCCCGGACCTCCGAGCATACTCGGAGGCAGCGGCTGCACATGATGCAGAGGTTGTAGTTCCGATCGAAGAAGGGCTCTCTCAACACCGGCATATTCCTGAAGTGGAGCTGATATCTGACCTTCTCCAGGCCCACGAACTCCACCGCCTCCTGCAGCTCGCAGGAGCCATCCTGGGGGCAGAACTTGCAGCCCACAGTCACCGGAAACTTCCTCATGCACTCCCGCAGGTCGGTGCATTCGTCCTTTCGGTCGCAGAAGAGGCATGAGGTGGGGTGGTTGGTGAGGGCCAGGAGCACCTCCAGGGTGTGCCTTCTCATCTCCTGCAGCTCCTCCGTCCAGGTCTTTACCACCATCCCCTCTTCTGCGAGGGTGTTGCAGGATGTGGGATAGTGATCCAGGCCTTCTACTGCCACGATGCAGAGCTTGCAGGATCCTATGGGCTTCAAGTCGGGATGATGGCACAGCGCCGGCAGATAAGAGCCGGCTTTCCGGGCCGCATCGAGGATGGTAGCCCCCGAAAGGACCGTCACCTCTCGGCCGTCGATGGTAAGGGTTATCTCAGACATCTTCTCAACCGCTCCTGAGAGTGGTTCTATAAATTTTAAGAGGAGGTTTCTGGATGAGGAAGGTCACTCTGAACAGACGCACCACCTCTCCAGGCCCAGGAGGCGGGCGGCCCCTGCAATGGTCGTCCCGTAGAAGACGACCCGGTTTTCGAACCGAAAAGCCAGCTCCAGAAGGGCGTCTATGGTGCCGTTTACGAGGGTGGTGCCTGTGATCAGAACCAGGGGGCAACTCTCAAAGAGGGGCTCAGGCCGGGCTCCGTCCAGGATCTTGACCCCCGAACGGGTTTCACCGGCACTGGCGAGGTCTGAGACCATCACCCTCTCGGGACCGAAGACCTCGACGAGAGACGAGAGGATGGCGGGCTGAAGCCCCACCAGCCCCACCCTGGAAGGCCTCTCTCCCCTCAAGAGCTGGCCCAGGCTTTCGGCACATTCCCGGGGGCCGGCATCCCTGCAGTGGACCGTCCCCTCCAAGAGGCCGAGATATCTCATGACGGCGTTGATCGTCGATACGAGGACCGCCCGCTCGAAGGTGTTATCCAGGGAGAGCTCCAGCACCCCCTCCAGGGTTCCGGCGAAGACGCCCCGGGCGGAGGTGAAGGCCTGGCCGCAGGACCCCCGATAATTCGCCTGCATCAGAACCTCCTTTCCCCTCAGGAGGGGGAAGTCGTCCATCTCGGGGTTTCCGATCGCTTCAGTGCTGCTGAGGGGCCGGGTCGCTACCACCTGGTCATCCAGCTCATCTCTCGGAACGTCCCTCTGGTCGCACCAGCGGTCCAGCTCGGAGATGAACCGCAATCTTGCGACCTCTAAAAGATCCGTCATCCCGGTATTTTCGCCCTTCATTCTCGCCCTCCCTCCCTAAATTCAAAATAGCTCGATGCCATCGTCATAATATCCGCTCCTCGCCAGCGTAGACATAGAGATTTGGCCTCCGGGCGAAGGCTGCCAGGGTCATCCCCAACCTCTCGGCAAGCTCAATTCCGGAATTCAAGGGGCCTGCCCTGCTGACCAGGACGGGGATCCCGGCCATCCCCGCCTTGGAGACGATCGCCGATGAGAGCCTTCCCGTAGTTATAAGAACAGACCTCGACGGATCGGCTCCCGCCATGAGGGCAGACCCGACGGCCTTGTCCACCGCCGAGGATCTGCTGACGTCCTCGCAGAATGAGCTTAAGGCTCCGTCCTCTCCGAGGACCAGAGCCGAGTGGGTGCCCCCGGTCCTCCTCCAGACGAGAGCGGCGTCGTTGATCATGTCGAGGGCTTTAAAGACCGCCTCGGGACTGATCCTCAGGTCTGAGGCCGTAGGACGAGCCTCCACCTTCATCCCACCGCCTCTACCCTCACAGAATATCTCTTTGCCAGCCACCCTAGCAGAGACGAGGTCTTCGATCCCACGGAGGTGGCCTTCGCAGAGGAGATGGCCGACGGACAGCTCCTCAAGCTGGGAAGGGAGGCAGAAGAGCTCCGCCACCATCATGCCATCCAGGATCAGGGCAACCCTCTCCTCGATGGCGACGTCCACCTCCAGGCTCCGCCTCTCGGACCCCGATATCTCAGTGCACCTCACCGTCTGAAAGGCTCCGCCCCGATCGAGCCGCTCGCCCCTCCAGAACTCTTCCGCCTCCTCGACCCTCTCGACGTGCCAGCTCTCCTTCATCCCTCGGGCCTCAAGGCTTCACCGATATTCTGCAGGCGGCCATCTTATACTCCGGAATCTTGGATACGGGGTCGAGGGCGTCGGAGGTGATGATGTTGGTCGCCTGCCAGTGGAAGGGCATAAAGACCATCCCCGGCTTCACTCTTTTCGTCACCCGGGCCCGGGCCTCGGCCTCACCCCGGACCGTCTCCACCTTGACCATATCACCTTCGCAGATCAAGAGCCTCGCTGCATCCTCTGGATTGATCTCGACGTAGAGCTCAGGGTCTCTATCCAGGAGGGAGGGGCTCCGCCTCGTCATGGAGCCGCTGTTGTAGTGGACCACGATCCTTCCAGTGGAGAGGAGGATCGGATACTCAGGGCTCGTCTCCTCGGCGGGGGGCCTGTTATCCGCGGAGGCGATATTCGCCCTGCTGCTGGGGGTGGAGAACCTCTCCTGATGGAGGATCTCAGTCCCGGGATGGCCCTCGTCGGGGCAGGGCCAGAGGAGGCCACCCACCTTCGAGATCCGCTCCCGGGTCATCCCCCCGTATTGTGGGACGTTCCTGTTGATCTCTTTGAGGACCTGATCGGCGCTCTCCCCCTTCAGGTCCAGACCCATCCTCTTCCCGATCTCATTTATGATCCATAGCCCCTCCTTCGCCTCGCCGACGGGAGGGACGGCCTGGTCGATCCACTGGACCCGCCGCTCCATGGAGGTATAGCTTCCGTCCTTCTCCGCCCAGGCGGCCGCCGGCAGGACGAGATCGGCCATCCTGGCGGTGGCGGTCATGAAGATCTCCTGGACGATGAGAAAGTCGAGGTTATCGAGGGCGGCCTTCGTCTTGTTGATGTTGGCATCGCAGGTGACGGGATCTTCTCCTATGATGTACATCCCCTTAATCTTCCCCTCCAGCGCCGCCTCCGTCATCTCCGTAGAGGTCAGCCCCGGCCCCAGGGGGAGGTCCTCCGCCTCCCAGGCAGCCTTGAAAAAGTCGATCGATTTGGGGTCAGAGGCTCTCCTGTAGCCTGGATAAAACTCGGCCATGCCGCCCATATCGCAATTTCCCTGGACGTTGTTCTGGCCGCGCATCGGCCAGACCCCGGCCCCCGGCCTTCCCATCTGGCCGGCGATCAGGGCGAGGGTGGCGCAGGTCTTCACGTTGTCGGTGCCGCAGATGTGCTGGGTTATGCCCATGGAGTAGAGGAGAGAGGAAGCGGGGGACCGGGCATAGATCCGGGCGGCCTGGGAGATCTCTTCAGCGGGAACCCCCGTCATCTCGGAGGCCTTCGCCAGGGAATAGCCTCTGAGGCTGGCAGCGAGGATCTCAAAGCCCTCAGTCCTCTCTTCGATGAACCTCTCATCGGCGAGCCCCTCATCCACGATCACCTTCATCATCCCCCTCAAGAGGTCGATGTCGCTTCCAGGGTTGATCCGCAGGTGGAGGTCCGCCATCCAGGAGGTGGAGGTGATCCGCGGATCGGCGACGATAACCTTCGCCCCGCTCTCCTTCGCCTTCTCTACCCAGCGCGAGACGACGGGATGAGCTTCGGCAAAGTTTGTGCCTATGGCAAAGATGCAGCTTGAGTTTTTGAGGTCTCCGAGGTTGTTGGTCATGGCTCCCGTCCCCAGGACCGCGCCGAGGCCGACGACGGTAGGCGAATGGCAGAGGCGGGCGCAGTTGTCTACGTTGGGCGAGCCGAGGAGGCGGGCTAGTTTCTGCATCAGGTAGTTCTCTTCGTTGTTGCAGCGAGATGAGGCCAAAAAGCCCAGGGATTCCGGGCCGTGGTCCTTTGCGCTGCCGGCCAGGCCCCTTGCTGCCAGATCCAGGGCCTCCTCCCAGGAGATCCTCACAAATTCGTCGCCATACCTCTTCAGGGGATATTCGAGCCTGTCCCCGTTATTCAAGATCTCCAGGACGGCGTTGCCTTTGGGGCAGAGGGCTCCCTCACAGGCGGGGTGGCCTTTCATATACTCAACGCCCATGGCCTTGCCCCTCTCTACAACGAGGTAATAGCCGCAACCTACTGCACAGTAAGGGCAAAGAGATGGCACCAGTTTTGTAGACAATTCCTATCCTCCGGAAGTAAGGGGTTATTCTTCGGCCAGATTTGAAGACTTCAGGCTCTCTCTTACCCGATCGAATATCCTTCGCATGGTATCCTCGTTGCTCTCGGTGAAGGAGAAGGGGGAGGTGGTGAAGGGCCTGAAGTAGATGGGCACGTCGTCGAGGCGGTAGAAGGTACCGTCGCACTCCATGGCGTCTATGACCCCTGGAAGCACCACATCGGAGACGATGGTGGTGGGGGTGGGAGCGATATCGATACAGGCCACCGGGATCTCGGCGAGATATTCGGCGCAGTCCGCCGGAAAGTGGGAGACGAGATCGGCGGAGACTATCAGAGCGGCGTCCACGTCTTTTTCCCGGAGGAGGTCGACGGCGGTGAACTCTCCGGGGTTGTAGCGGGGATACCCCCGGGAGAAGTCGAGGCCGAAGGGGTAGCCATAGAGATAGGAGGCGATCTGGTTGAACCCTGCGACGTTGCAGTGCCCCCTCAGGGCCCCGATGACGAACTTGGTGGTGCCGTTCAGCTCCTTGACCAGGTTGAAGGCAGCCTCGGCGTTCCGGTGCTTTCCATAGGAGGAGGCGATCCCCAGGCCGACGTAGATGACGCCGAAGTTGGACGACTTCATCATCTCCAGCATCTCTTCCATCCGGGAGATGGAGATCCCGGTAATCTCCTCCACCGACTCGTGAGGCCTTTTGCCGTGGAGGAGGGTGAGGAGCGCCGAGATCAGCTCGTAGTCGGTGTTGGGCTTGAGCTGGATGTGGAGGTCGGAGTTCTCGGCGGTTATGGTCCTTCTCGGATCTACGGTGATGACGGTCCGGTCGAACCTCCCCCTCCGAGTCCAGTGGCCTCTTGGGAAGACCGCATAGCGGGACATGTGCCGGGGCATCGACTCCAGGGGGTTAGACCCCCAGTAGACGGCGAGGTCCGCTCGGGATTTTGCCTGGCCCGCGGTGGAGCCGACCCTTCCCGCCTCCTGGATCCCCATGGCCGTGGGGCCGTGGCATACGGTGGAGTTGGAGTCGACGACCGCCCCCAGAAGCTCTCCGAGGTGGAGCCCCACCTCCATCGCCTCGCTGGAGGTCTCACATCCCATGAAGATCAGGGGGCGCATCGCCTCCACCAGGATCGAGGCGGCTCGATCGACCGCCTCGGGGAAGGAGGCGACCCTCATCCGGCCACCATCCCGGATCCTCGGCTCGCGGATCCGATGGGGGCTTGATATCTCCTGGAACTTGGCGTTTCCCATCCTGCAGGCGTTCTTGACCCTTATGCCACCGCCGCCGACCTCGACCTGGATATCGTCACAGGAGGCGCCGCAGACGGGACATATTATATTTTTGAAAGTCATCTTCTGCCTCGCATGTAAACCTTGAGGACGATCTCCTCGGCGCTGAGGACCTCCTCTTCCGTCGCCTCGACCCGGACAGGTGAGCCCTTGTAGAGGGGAGATCCGGTGGAGAAGGTCTCCGAGTCCACCACTACATTCGACCAGATGGCCCGGGGCATGAAGATATGTCCCGGCTCCACCGAATCGCTCGGATAGGCGTAAACGGCGACGCTGTACCTTCCATCCTTCGTCGAGACCAAGACCTTCTCCGGCGATCCGAGCCGGAGATAGTCGTGAAGGTTGATCTCGCAGACCGCACATTCCAGGGTGTACTCCTCGGTCAGCTTGCTCCCCCCCTTGGCAAGCCTCCCCTCTTCGATGGTGCTTCCGGTGTTGAGCAAAAATTCCGAGATCATCTCTTCGATACCTCCCCTTTCATAAACGATATTAAGCCTGGCCTCCACCCTTTCAGACCTCCTTTAGGAGAAGCGATCCTTTCGGATTTTTGAAGGTGGCATAGTCGCCAGTGAACCTCTCAAACCTGCCCATCAGCTCGACCTCGGCAAGGGTCGGGTTCTCCTCCTGCCCTGAAGGCAGAAATCCCGGAGAGATCTGCTCGACCTTCCCCTCCACCGCCAGGGTGCCTCCGCTCATCTCCGCCCCCGCGCCCCGGACCGCCGAGCCCCGGACGACGATCGTCCCGCCGCTCTGGCGGATGCCGCAGAAGTTCTCCACGCCTCCCCCGACGATGATCTCGCCCCCGGTGATCCCTCCACCGAGCTGGCTTCTCGCGTTCCCGCGGATAACGATCCTGCCGTTGGTCATCCCCTGCCAGCTTCCCCGATAAGCCGAGCCGACGTGGTCCCCCACATCTCCGAGGACGGTGAGGAGGCCTCCCGACATCTCCATCCCTGCCCAGGAGCCGACGTCACCTTCGACGGCGATCTTCCCCCCGGCCATTCTTTCGCCGGTGTGCATCCCCGCAGAGCCGCGGACCTCGATCGACCCCGACGTCATCTCCTGGCCGATCCGCTTGACTCGAGAGACGTCCCCATCGATCACTATCCTCGTCTCCCCCGATCCCTCTCCCCGGACCTCCACATCGAAGAACTCCGCCAGGGGATGCCTCTCTGGACCCTGCCAGACCTCCAGCTCTTCGATCTCCCTTATGCCCAAGGAGCGGAATACGTCGGGGGAGATCGCCTCCGCCTCCAACATGATCCCGATCCGTCCCCTGGGGGTGAGCGTCGCCTCCATCAGATCACCTCCTCACCACCGCCTCAAGAGGCCGATTGATGGCGATAGGCACCGGATTTTTCAAGTATCTCTCCGGGACGGGATAGTTGGCGAAGCCGACGGTGTAGTACTTGAACCACTCCTTCACATCCCTCATCATCTCCAACTCATGACCTTCATCGACATAGGGCGTGGTGTAGAATCTGCGGCCTTCCGGGACCGCCACGATCTCGCCCCGGCGGGCCACGACCCTCCCATCCTTCACCGTATATTCGGGCCTTCCAAAGGCGGACCTGATGGCGGAGGGATCGTCGGAGTCGAGGCTGGCGGGGTCGAGGTCGTAGATCGTCACGTCCCCATCCGCCCCCGGCCCCAGGTGGCCCTTCCGGTGGGCGATCCCGATCGTCCTGGCCGGGTTTGCCCGGGTGATCACCGCCACCTCGTAGAGGGAGATCTCCCGATCGACCCCCCCCAGGCTCGATCTGTCGTAGGCCCACTTGTGGCATTCCCGGGCGGTCTCGTCCCTCGCCCTCTTCGACATCAGCCATGCGATAAGATCTGGATATCGAGTGAAGACGCCGCCGTTGGGGTGGTCGGTGGTCATGATCGTCTTCCAGGGATCGTCTATCAGGAGGAGGACCTCCAGGCCGATCGCCCACTGGACCGAGTGGACGGGGCTCGTCTTGAGGTAGAGGAAGGGGAGGACCCCCGATCCGCATTCCATCTCTACATCCGTATTCGACCACTTCTGGCCGGTAATGACGTACAGATCGTGCTGAGCCGGACCGTCACCGGTCATGGTGGTGGCCGGGCCGAAGGGTACTGAGCCGCTGTCGATCACCACGTCCTCGGTCTGGTTTATGTACCTGGCCAGTTCGGGGGCGCCAGAGCAGAAGTCCCTCCAGGACGTCCCGCCATAGGCGTTGAACTGGGCGTGGGCGAGATATACCGTCTGCCTTCTCCTAAAGTCCAATTTCGTCTCTGGACCTTCAACTTCAGATCTGTTCGCAGGAGCGAGCCCCGAGGGGATCCTCAGGGAATCCCTGGCCGTCTCCCAGTTGCCGGGATGCCCCAGGTTGTTGGCATGAAGGTGCAGAGACATGGGAAGCCCCAGCATCTCGTTCACCTCAGCGAGGCCCCGGATCACCTCCCTCGGGGTCACCTCGAAGTGGATGTTCGGCTCGTCCAGGCCGGCTACGTTCTTCGCCCACCCCCAGTTCTCGACTCCGGCGGGGTTGACGCACTTGATCCCGTATCCCTTATGGGTCCGGAGCATCCAGGCAGCATATGCCGCGGCCTTCTCTATGTCGCCCTCCTTCAGATAGCGCATGATAAACCAGTTGTTTCCGAGGACGAGGTAGGCTCCCATGTCCAATATGGGGGTCGAACGCATCTCCTCGTGGGTGTGGCGGGCCTCGAGGGGCGGCATGGCGGCCTCAAAGACGGTGGTGTAGCCCATGGCGACGTAGTCGTAGCCCTGCTTGTAGACGCTAGGAATGGTGTAGCCGCTCCCCGAATGGGTGAGAGGGGTCTTCTCCCGGACCGAACGGTAATGGTCCTCCGGCCTCATCAGCCGGCCGGCGTTCACCTTCGCCCCGGCGACGTGGGCGTGAGAGTCCACCCCACCAGGCATCACCGTCTTGCCGGAGGCATCTATCACCTTCGCTTCCTTCTTCTCCCCGGACCTGAGGTCGCCGACGACCCGGCCATCCCGGATGAAAAGGTCCATCACCACTCCATCCAGGTCGTTTAGGGGATCGAAGACGTATCCGTTCTTTATGATCATATTCGCCGATCGGGTCATGGGATCACCTCCCTTCTCAGAAGCCAGATGGCGTCCACGGGGCAGATCATGCTGCAGGTGGCGCAGGAGCCGCAAACCTCCTGATCTACAACCCTGACGGCGCCGTCCTCGACCTCCAGGAGGGGCTTCTCGTCCAGCTCGTTGAGGTGGCCTGCGGCAAGATACGGGTCGGAGAGGGCGTTGACGGGACAGACGATGACGCAGTTTCCGCAGCCTAGGCAGGCCTCCTCGTCCGTTTCGAGGGTGGAGGTGAGGGTCGGCCGGGGAGCCGGGGTGGCAAGCTTCTTCTCGAAGGCCTTCTTCCCCCTCATCTCCGGAACGATCGCCGTCTTTCTGACGGAGATCGCGGCCACCGGGCAGGCCTGGGCGCAGGCTCCACAGAAGATGCAGGCGTCCCTCCGGTGGGTCACCTTCTCCACGATCTCGCCCTGCCGCCAGGGGCGGTTGAAGAGGGCGTTGGCGGGACAGGTGTGGACGCAGGTTCTGCAGGCCTGGCAGATCTGATCGTCCCGGAAGAATTCTCCGGCGAAGGGCTTCTGAAAAGTGATGGCCCCAACAGGACAGACGGCGGCACACCAGCCACAGTGGACGCATCGATCGAGATCTATAATCGTCTTTCCTTCCAGCCTCAAGCTGCCATCTTCGGCGAGCCGTCTATCCTCGAGCTCGATGCAGTCCCGGGGGCAGACCTCGGCGCAGAGGCCGCAGTGGACGCATCTTTCATTCACCAGGGTGGGACTGAGGGCGAAGTTGAGGTAGGAATCGTCCTTCTCCACCTTGCCGGAAACTCTCACCTCCAGAGCCCCGGTAGGGCAGACCCGGGCGCATAAAGCACAGAAGACGCATCCTCCGCTATTTTGCTTCTCGAGGAACTCCTTATCGATCAGCCCCCGGGCGACGGCCCCCACAGAGCCTATCACCAGCTCTCCTTTGGGACATATCTGGACGCAGGTCCCGCAACCTATGCACTTCTCGGGAAGATAGACCTGGGCCTTCTCCCCCCTCTCTTCCAGAAGCACCTCTCTCATCTAATCCCCGCAGAACCGATCTCAATCTTGCTCTTCGATCGTTGAGCGCAGCTTTTGCAGCTCCTCTCATCTCCCTGAAGGACGAAGCTTTCGCCGCAGGAGTTGCAGACGGCGATCCTCGTCTCCGGCTTTTCTAAAACCTCGAGGTCCACCATCCTCCAGGTGTAAATCCCGTCTTCGGCCCTGATCAGGTCCGAGATCGCCTCCTCATGAGGAACCTTATCGATCTTCATGTACCAGGAGTGAACCCTCGGATAGGAGGCGGTCTTGGCAGGGTCGAGGACGATCCTTTTGCCATTGACCCTCTCCGCACCTCGGGGAGCCCGCCTGGAGATCGTCGCCGCCATCTTCCCCAGGTTCTCGATTCTGAGCCTCTTATTTCCGATGGTGCAACCCCCCAGCACCTGAAAGGCGTCGGGCAGGCAGCTCGAAGTCTCGCAGGTGACAAAGAGCCTCTCCCCTTCCGAAAATCCCAGCGCCCTTCGGGCTATGTCATAGATCTGGATGCCGACGAAGACGCCGGTGCTGAGGTAGCCGTGAAAGGGGACGACCCTCTCGATCTGCGAAAGGATCTCCGGGTCGGTTATCGATCTTATGACCTCCTCCAAGG
>Ga0334898_1002342_pt1 | contig 17681 bp, 14 predicted proteins | sample GraSluR3_MG_10_FD_207228 | JGI IMG/M metagenome (GOLD analysis project Ga0334898, IMG submission 207228) | Sludge microbial communities from methane-producing bioreactor in Wageningen University, Netherlands - Granular Sludge_3_08-R3 | ecosystem: Engineered > Bioreactor > Anaerobic >... | reverse complement strand
AAAAAATGCACACTTAAAAAATATTAATGAAGGTGAAGTTTTAACAATCTTAATGCTATTAGCTATTGCAAAATTTCAGGATGTTAAATATGTTGTTGGCTCCTCTCCGGTAAACAGAGGTCAACTGGAAAAGATTGGAAATTATTTAAAACTCATTTTTGAGTATTTAGATAATAAGCTATCAAGAGCTGAAAAAGCACATAGCGATTATCAAGATCTATTGCTGGAATATGAAAGTATTCAAACAATTATGTCCGCATTTCTAATTGACTGGCCAAATATAAATAGATAACAAATAATTTATTTTTCTTGTAAAATAAATTGGTAGACTTGAAAAATAGCAACAACTAGCGGGAATAGCTCAGTTGGTAGAGTGTCTGCCTTCCAAGCAGAAGGTCGCGGGTTCGAGTCCCGTTTCCCGCTCCATACCGGACAAACATCTGGTTTTTTCGTTTTTGGCCATAAAACCAGGCAAAATATGAGTTCGAGCCACTAAATTTGCTTTGCCTGAAATGTATAACACCGTAGATGGGATTCGAACCTATGTCTGATAATCCAATAATAACCAAGGAAGAACTTGAAGAATTTAAGGAAATTGCTCGTAAAAAGTATGGAGTTGAATTAACTGATGAGCAGGCATTTGAACAAGTTTCTGCGTTACTTAACTTGTTTGAACATGTAATCAAGAAAAAGGTTGAGGAAAAAAGAAGGAAAAATGCGTAAGTCTTTTTGCTTTCCTCATGTATAATTGGATTAATATGGGATTAATGAGTGAATACATAGCTAAAAGAATGAGTTCCCAAGATTTAGAAAAGGAACTTCTTAAATTAATAAAAAAGTACAACAAGATCCGAAATTCTTTTTTGATTGTCTATTCTGGAGCAATAAGTAAGCCAATTCCTCAAATATCCCTAAGCATGGATGACTATTTTACAATTTTCGATATGCTTAAGTCGGTACCCTCAGAAAACCTTGATTTTTACATTGAGACACCAGGTGGAAGCGGCGAGGCGGCAGAGGAAATTGTTCGATTCCTTAGAAACAAATTTAAAAAAGTGTCTTTCGTTGTCAGTGGAGAAGCGAAAAGTGCTGGCACAATTATGGCATTGTCTGCAGATAAAATCTTGATGACAAAAAGTGGGAGTCTTGGGCCAATTGACGCTCAAGTTAAGATTGGTCGTTCTCAACAATCTGCATATGACTACATGGATTGGGTTAAGAAAAAACATAAACAGGCCAATCGTAATGGGAAACTTAATCCCTTTGATGCAACAATGGTTGCTCAGATAAGTCCTGGGGAGTTGGCTGGGGTGAATAATTCGTTAAACTTCGCCGAGGATCTGGTAGTTGAATGGCTCCCGGAATATATGTTTAAGAATTTAAATCATAATGGGAAAAACTTAACACAAAAACAAAAGGAGTCAAAAGCTAAGAAAGTTGTCAAATCTTTAATTAATCATAATAAATGGAGAAGTCATGGACGTTCAATCAAAATTGATGACTTAGAAAAGATAGGTTTACCAATTAAGAAAATAGATAGCGATAAAAACTTGTGCGATATTGTGTACAGAATACAAACAGTGATTAGACTACTTTACGGTAGTAGCAACACTTTCAAGATATTTGCAACTCAAGACGAGAAGATATTTGGCAATGCAACCGCGGTAAATGCACCACCTAAGGTAAACCCTAAAACAGCCGACGTCGTAGAGTTAGGAGTTGAATGCCCTCAATGTAAGACTAAACACAAGCTATATATGAAGTTTGTTAATAATCCTAAGATAGATAGAGATATGAAAGCAAAAGGAAATACGGTTTTCCCTAAAGACAACAAGCTCGTTTGTTCTTGTGGCTTTACGATTGACCTGACCGGTATGAGAAACGATATTGAAAGACAAGTTGGTAAAAAGGTGCTAAATTAAAATAAAGGCGGTTTTATGAAAAAAAATACAAAAAGAAAAATCGCACAGAAGGAAGAGAAGGTTGTTTTGTTGAAATTTCTGAAACGAACAAAGTCTGGTAACTATGGGCCAGTAGAGAAATCCTCACTTCCTTACTCAAGAAGAGAAGACCCTGGTGAGTTTGTTGATACCGAAGAAGTCAATTACTACTATAGTTTGAGTTGATTGGTGAGATCTGCTAACTTGAGAGGAGTGATTTAACACCTAAGTGTTGCCGGAGAGCGTCTATCTCGAATTCCAATTCTGGGGTAATCATAGGTCTTAGGTTCGAGCCCAGTACGGTCACCAGCTCCAGAAGTGACAGAAATAAACAGTAATTTACATAAATCACCAACAAATCACATAGTAAAACATTTCGAAAACTGATAGTATTTAATTATGGAAAATCAACCAATCGCCAACTCATCAGGTACTCCTCCTGTTAATTCAGTACCTATTAATCAAATTTCCACTCCGCAACAAACAAAAACAAATTTGTTGATACCAATGTTATTAACTGTTCTAGTTAGTGCTGCTGTTTCGGCTTTTGGCGGATACTATTTAGGGAAACAATTTTCCGTCAATCAACCACAGAATCTACTTAACCAAAATCAAACAGGAGTTACACCCTCAGTTAATTTATCACCAACAGCGGTAACGACTTCTCCTGCACCTACGCAAAATCCTATGGAGTCTGAAGTTGGTAATGTAGAAATGAAAAGTGCCACAAAAATAATTTCATCTGATGGCAAACACCATGCTTGGCTCGATGGTAAGAACTTTACCGCAACTCAACTTTGGACAAGTAATGTTGATGGATCGCAAATGAAATTAATAGTAATAGGAACTGACAGTTCAGGAAATGCTAAGGTGGGTGACTATTCATTAGTGAGTCCAGTTTGGAGTCCTGACGGTATCCAAGTTGCATACCTAAGAGCAGTAATAGATAACATTGGCCAGCTTGATGTTACTGATAAATTGGATCTCTATATTATTAATAGAGATGGTACAAATGACCACCTTGTGAAATCAAATATATCTACTTCTAGAGGCCAATACGGCAAGACCGATTTAAACTGGACTTCTGAAGGCATCACATATACAGATAATTCTAGCTCTGTACCCGGAGTGAAAGTTACTGTTCAACCAAAGTAGAGATTCAATTATTAGATCTTTTAAAATTCTTAATACCTAAGTGTTTTTTTAGAGCATTAAGCTGAAGCACTAAATCTGGAGTGATATATTTAAACAGGTTCGAGCTGAGTACCGTCCCCAGCTCATAAAGTGACAGAAATAAACACTAATTTACATTAACTGATACAAAATATATCAACAAATATGCTAAAAGAATTAGATCAACAAATTAAAGATATTCAAGCCGGATCTACAAGTGAGTTACCGGCTCAATATGGGCATGCAATAGGAGTTATTGCTCAAGTTGGGCAATTGAAGGCTCTGGATGGTAAAAGTGAAGAAGATCAAATAGAGGCTATGAGAGAAAAGGCAGAAGATAATGTACTTCTTTTTGGACCTAAAATTCTTGAATTTTTAAGACCTGAGTTAAGAGAATTAATTGAACCTGAGAGATTGGACCAGTTAACACAGATTTATGAAGAGTTAAAAAATAGACAAGAATAAGTTAGTTAATTTTGAAATTCTTAATATTAAGGTAATTTTTGAGTTCTTTAAGTTGTAAAATTAAATCGCTGGTGATGAGTTCTCTAAAAATAATATACAACTGAGAACCAAATGGCAGTTCTGGATTTGATTTAAGATATTCTTTGATATAGTCATCCAGATCAAACAGGTTCGAGCTGAGTACCGTCCCCCGCTCCAGATGTTACAGAAATAAACATAAAGTTACACAAATGTATAATAATGACTCAACTTCAAAAGAATGCGTCTGGATTGGTGTTGGTATAGACATCAAACCTGAAGATAGCTATTACCCTGAAATTGTTAAGTTGAGTGAAATTCTTAAGCAACAATACGGGAGCAATTATGAATTCAGTACATCAAATCCCCCACACATAAACTTATATGATATCGATATCCCAAAGACTAATCTTGAGAAGGCAAGTCGCTCATTAGAGCGGATAGCAGAAAAGTGGAAACATTTCTCTGTTAAGCTGGCTTCTATTGATTTCTTTAAGCACAGAGCAGTTTATATTCAATGTGAATTAAGTAATCCATTGAGGCAATTAGAAAAAGAGATTGTGGAAGCACTTGCTGATTATAGAGAAGGTTGTCGTACAGAAGATTATTGGCAACCATGGAGAGAATATAACCAACCACAGATTAATAACAGGAATAAATACGGCAACCCCCATGTTTTGATACGTTTACTCCACATATTACGTTGGGATGTGTTAAGACCAAATTGTCCCAAGCCGTTCAGGAAACCAAGAGGTTTTTTGTTCCAACAGAGTTAAGTGTTAAGCAAATAGATATGGTTATTCAAAATTCGAATGGGGAATTTATTGCCAGAGAGCATTTTAAGTTTGCCTAAGATAGTAATAAAAACTCTTAATACCTAAGTGTTCTTTAAGAAGTTGAAGCTGGAGTTCAAGCTCAGACATAACCAGAGATCTTAGGTTCGAGCAGTTTATCGTTTCCCGCTCACAGTAGTAACGGAGAACGATTTTTGGTAGTTGAACTAAATGAAATGTCAGGACGTTTAAGAAGATAAAAGATATTTTTGATACTACCCTCCAAGCTAATCAAGCTTTATCCAAATCCCTTGGCACTTTTGAATTAATGGTTTAATGTCTTATATCGCTTTAACACTCAATATATAATTAAAAGATTAGTATGATTGTTCTGAACCAATTTCTATGACTTCTAAATTTAAAAAACTTGCTAGCCAAATTCAGAAATCATATTTGTCAAACATAGACCAGTTAGACCCTATTCATCAGCGTCACTTTTTATACAGATTATATTTAAGCAATAAAGATAAAAGAAATAAACAGTTTTTAATTCAAATAGCTGAGCAGACAAATTATTATGGGCTAAATCTGGTCGATGAATTTAATCAGAATTTTCGTTATGGTTTGGAAAAGATTAAACAAGAAATTAGGCGCAAAAAAGCGCACTATCCGCATGAGAATAAACGCTATCAAGTTTGGAGTCAAAACCCCGAATTAGTATATTTTTACACCGTTTTAAGAGAGTGTTTTTATCTAAAATTTTTTAATCAATCTTTTTCTCTCAATCAACAACAAGTTGAACAACTACATCACAAATTAATTAATTCTCCAGAATTCTTAAACGAATCCAGCACTCATAGTTTATGTATAATTTTTTATCTTGATTATCTTAATAACTTGCCGATAAAAATTGATCAAAATAAGTGGAGTTTTGTTAATCTTGTCAAAAAACAATTTTTATCTCAACAGCTAATAACAGCCGAGGCTAAATTTAACTATCTCTATGGTTTAACTCATATTATCATTTGCGATTCTCATTTTTATCTTAAGCAACCAGATGAAAAACTAAAAGGCTATGCTTCGGAAATCCAAGTTCAAATTTTAAATCATTACACTTCACTTAGTTTAGATTTAAAAGCCGAAGGGCTCTTGTGTAGTTTATTACTCAATCAAGTAGATGAAGAGTTTAAAAATAAAGTAATTAACGATTTATATCTCAATTACGATAATAATCTAAAAATTATTGACAACCACAAAACTTCCAGGCCAACACATCAATCCTGCGAACACACTAACGCCCTGGCAATACTTATTGCCAGGGCTCACAATCTCACCCACCAAAATACAAAGCCTCAATTAATTTTGCGTACTGACTAATTTTTCTAATGGCTGCCTGCTGCCTCTTATTAGCAATTTGATTTAAATCCTTCAGTAGACGTTCATTTGAGGCAAAGCTTAAATGTAGTTGTCTAATCGGCAATTTGTCAGGATATCTTTGACGAAATTTTTGGTGGAGACCTTTTAAGTTGGTTATAAAAGAGTCATCCGGCCATTGCCTAAGTATGCCTTTATAACTAATAAAAATTAGATTTAATAAAAGATCAATATCTTTTTTAATTGTATGAGTGTCTTTTAACTTATCATTAATATGTCGATTGAGTTTCCATTCTCCCCTAGCAAAACTATCTAAACCATATATTACCTTTGCCTCCGGTTTTAATATTGTTTCTGATTTTTTGGCAACATAGCAATCAACAACAGTTAAATCACCATTGATATCATAAATAATTGAGGTGGCACTTCCACCCACTGGGCTCCAGGTTTTAGAGTAGTGTTTAACAAGTGCTGGCGAAATTTTATTCAAAACAGTTGGCTGCTTTTTTAAGAACCCTTTTATACTTTTATCACTAAAAGTAACCCAGATATCGATATCAGAAAACTCGTCAGTAAAACCCTTAGCACCCGAACCAAACAAATGGATAGCGATTGGATCGCAGGATATAAAATCAGCAATAATTTTGGCTAACAACTGCTTTCTGTTATTGCATCGTCTGACTTTAAATTCTGCAAGTGTCATATGACTTCAGTCTAAACTGAACATATAAAAAATACTAGCCAGCCACCTATCTTTGTTATAATGCCTTAAAGATAGAAGGATTAAAATGAATTTATCAAGCCGCGATCCGAGACTACAAAAGGCCGTTAGCAATGTTGGCTTAATCACTAGCAATGGATCATTTGGTCATAACATTATGGCTTGCGAATGGACAAATATTTTCTCATTTGAACCCGCTATGATTTCACTGGGTATTAGGCCTCATAAAGCTACTGCCCAAAATATTCATGAGACAAAAGCCTTTGGAGTTAATATTTGCGCACAAGATCAAAATTTAATTTCCAGCGTAGCCGGAAATTACACTGGTAAAGAGATTGATAAAATAGCATTATTAAAAAGTTTAGGCTATTCATTTTACCAAGCAGAATCTGCTAATTTATTAATGGTTCAGGGCGCTAGCCTAAATGCCGAGTGCGAGCTGGTCAAAACTGTTGATCTTGGTGATCATCCATTATTAATTGGAAAAATCAAGGTCATAACAGCTTCGGAAAAACAGCCGCTAGTCTATTTCCAAGGTAGATACCATAAAATTGGTGACGAGATTCCCAAACCATCTCGAGAATACAGAAATAAGATTAAACAATTAGCTCAAGAGTTTAATAAAGATCCAAAAGATACCAACTAAGTAGTATTTTTAACCTTCTCTCCGGTAATGGTGCGCTTATAAGCTAAAGTGGCAATTAGCAAAAGAAGTAAAAGCCACCACAAGGAAATCATATTCCAAGCTGTTAAGACTTGCCAAACAAATCTGTGCCACCACTCGGACAACCAGTTTCCACCATCCATTTGATCATAAATTATTTCTCCATCGGTTGTAGTAAAACTTAGACCTGTAATTTTGGCTTGACTTTGTCCAGTACTGGAAATTTCTAATTGATAAGTGGTGTTGGGTTGCAACTGATCAAACCTTACTTTGTGAAATTTAAATTTATCATCAAGAGCCACTTCTCTAACCTCACCGTCTGGATCAATAATTCTCACCACTGACTGCGAATAATGATTGGTCTTCCAACTTATTACCACATAATCAGGACCGATCTCATTAAAACGAATATCATCAATTGTGGTATGACTCTGATCAAGTTTTTCAAGCTGCTTTGCCCAGGCTATGTAGACATCTCTTAAACCTTCTGTTAAAAAGTCCAACATTGAGTTAGCTGGAAGCGGCAATATACTACCAATCAGGTTAGCGGTGGTATCAACGCTTTGGTAAATGTCACTAATAGCATTTGATATTTGATCCGATATATTATCGATTATGTCAGAAATAATTTGTTTAGCTTTTTCTGGGGTAAGAGGACCGGCTGTGTCTGAGTCATCACTACCATCTGACTGATCATCACTGGCGGCAGCGTCACCATCATCGGAAGTACCTGGCCAATCCTCAAGTTCAACGGTGTCTTGAGATTGTTCATCTGTTTGTTGATCATTTCCATCACCAGCACTAGTATCAGAGGTTTCATCTCCAGACTCATCAGTACCACTACCTTCATTAGAAATATCATCACTGCTGGCTGTCAAGGTTTCTTTAACCTCCAAATTAAACGAGGTTTCCTTAGAGTTACCAACTTTGTCGTAGGTTCTAACCTTGACAACATAAAAGCCATAAGCTAACGGGTCGCTCAACTGGTGAGTAAAGTGAGCATGCTTATCAGCTAGCTGTTGATTATTATCAGTAATTATTTGATCTTGCTGCTCACCTCCACTCCAATAAATATCACCCAAATTAAGTGTGGTCAAACTATGTGGTTGATAATTATCATCATCAAGCAATCGGTTGATCTCAATTTCAACCTTTTTTGGTCCACTAGCCACGTAATTATCGAGTTTATCACCCTTAAGAGGATCATTAATTCTGCCAGAAATGGTAGGTGTTTGGTTCGTGGTAGAGAGACCACTTGAAAAATCAATCCCATTTAGTTGTAGCCATTCTAGGTTGGCCGCTGTCCGATCAACAAAAAGAGTTCTTTCGGTTGAAGCAGAAAGTCCGCCAGATGCAAAAGCGGTAATTTGCCACTTTCTCTTTCCTTCTCTAAGTTCGCCGTCATTGTCGTCATTACTCCAATCAGAACTAGATTTAGTTTTCAAGGAAATAATATTATTATCGTTGTTTAAATCTAAAAAGTTATAATACTTGCTAATAAAAGTGTTTGTTTCATAGATTGTTCCTGATGAGGGAATATTTTCCACCGAAAAATCACCTTCATCTCCATTATCAATATTAAGCACGTATTGGGTTACTCCCTGATGGCTTTGTGAATACCATTTAAATGAAGGTCTAGTTTCTCTAGTGTATGACTTATGATCAAGACCAGCACCTAAATCAGGACTTTCTGGGGCAGCTGCTTCCTCGGCATATTCAATTGTAAAAGCAACCGCTCCAGAATTAGCAGCAGAGTAAGAACTTTCTTGGTCATAAGTATCAATCGCCTTTACTCGCCAATAATAACTGCCCTCGGTTAATGATTGATTAGTTAAATAGTTTCCACTACCAGCAGACTGACCAGCGGTAAAACTAGAGTCTCCTTGAGATGCTAGGGCAGAAATGTAGTTAATTGCCAAATCGGTAAAATCAGAGTTACGAGAAACTTGAATTTGATATTTTACTTGATCACTGACATCAGGATCACTTAATGAAAATTCAAAAGTTGGCGTGTTGTGAGAGATCGTACCGCCATTAATAACTTCTGCTGTACCGATAATAGTTGGAGAACTAGGTTCGCTGTTATCTAAAAAGCCCTGGCCACCAGTGCCGGTAAGACCATCTACAACATAGTAATAGTTATTAGCAAAATAGATTTCTCTAACTGATGGATCATCAACACTAACACTGTAACCATCCTGGCAATCTAAACTAACATCTTCAAGTGTTTGAGCGTCAGGACAAACATAAATGCTGTTATAACTATCATCTTTCAAAATATAAAGTGAGTGTGTACCGGCCGTTCCCTCTGCCTCTGACAGGCGGTAAGACACTGACTTAAATGTTTCCGCATCAGCATCACCTCTAACTTCCGGCCAGGAGCGATCCTCGGTGAAATCGGTAGCAACTTCAGAAATTGCCAGGCCATCGCCGCCGCCAATAAGCTTAACCGGCTGATCATCTCCTTTTAGACCATACTCCGCTCCAGCCCTAATAGAATTAAGATCATCGTCTTTGGGGTCTAAAGACTCATCTAGATCTTCAATTTGATAGTAAGTTTGCAAAGATTGAACATACAAATTAGTTTGTTCGTTTTCCTCAACTGCATAAATTAGATATGCACCCCAAGAAGTACCAGCCGCAGAGGCTATAAATGAAAAACCAGCTTTATCAGAAACCAACAAACCATTGCTACCCCACTCTGGATCACCGGCATTACTGTATCGCTGAGCTCTTAACTCTCCATTTTTGTACCACAAGCGAATGTAACCATTGTCGGTTCCGTCAGGCATCATACCTCTAATTCGTGTGGAATGAAAATAAATCCGCTCACCTTCATCGTTAACTAATTGTCCAGTTAAACCATAAGTGAGGGCGCCTGTGTCTGGATCAACAATTTGTCGATAAGTTTCAGTGCCACTATCATCTAAAACAGATATGTACAAATTATTGTCCGCCGGATGTAAATACATATCAGCTACATAAGAAATTTCCCCGTTAAAAAATACTTCAATTCCACGATCGGCCGACCATAAAATATTACCATCACTATCAAGTTTCTGAATAAATATTCTGGTATAAGCATCATTAACACCTGGTGCATCGAGCATCTCTAGTGCCACATAATAGTTACCACTAGCATCTCTAATAATCTTGGTTGGATAAGAATAACCATAAACATATGGTGATGGAATAAAACTAGCTATTTTTTTACCATTTCCTGGTGCCGGAGAACCACCTTCAGATACTCCTGGAACTGAAAGTGCAGCAATAGACCATGGCCACTCAACTGTACCCGTCCAACCGACAGTTTCGATACCTGTTCCCGCTTGGTAACCACCGGCTGACAAGGTGTTGGTGGTTAGTACATTCCAAGCTTCTGTCATTGTACCGCTTTGAGGAGTTAAACTGTTACCACTACCCATAAATGCTACTGCCGCGGCTAAAATCATGTCTCCCTCAGCCGAGTTAATACTCACCTCTGGATTCATTGATCCAGGCGGCCAGTCTTCACCAGCACAAGCGCTAGTAATTACCGAGTTAGTGGTATCAACTCCATCAAGTGAAAAAGCACCTACAATAACATCTTCGGCGGCGCCAGAAAACTCAACCGTTATATCGGTTGAAGTCATCTCAGGAGAATTGAGGTACCAAGCTTCGGTTATATATTCGTTACCGGAATCTTTACATTGAAAAACATAACTATTGGTAGCCGAATCGGTAACAGAAGTAATCACTTCACCACCATTAGCTCGATACGTGGCTAAAACAGCTACTGCCGTTTCACCAACGGTGCCATTGGTAGCTAAACCATTTAGGTTTACTAAATATTGACCACCGCCGCCTCCTCCGCCACCGTCCTCAAGACCAGCTAGTGACATTGCGGCTACCGACCAGGGATAATCAACCGCTCCCGTCCAACTCATTTGAGTAGTAGAAGAAGCACCTGACTTAATACCATTTGAAGATACAACCAGACCCTGCGCTTGATTATTGAATTCAATTATATCCATTTCTGGTGTTAACGTGTTGACACCAGAATCTGAGTATGATGTTGCCCCGCCGTACACTAAATATCCCGATCCAGAATTAACCGTCACATTTATATCGGTTGATCCTGGTGGCCAACCATCAGTGCTACAGGCAAATTCAATCGGTACACTATTGTCAACACCATCAAATGTTACTGCAGTTGCTATTACATCAGACACTGGACCAGTAAAATCAACAATAACATCACCAAACTCAACTATTGGAGCTTGGAGTGCCCAGATCTCAGTGGTGTATTCATTGCCTTGATCACCACAAAGCTGGCCAAAATTTTCACTGTAGCCCATGGTATCGTCGTATGCCACACTGGCAACTGAGTGGTAACCGCCGCCGCTATCTTGTGAGTAGTAAGAGATCACTAAACCAAGAACAACATTGTCAGTTGGATAGCCTGCCTCAAAATTACTGATAAATAATGCGTTGTTATCGTCAAAAGAAGGCCCTGAAACTGTATCATCTAAAATTGCAGTTGGCTCGGTACGACTTACTTCACCACCAGTTTCTGGAACAGTCTGAACCGTAACTGACTGGTCATCGAGAATTGATGGTGGATTATTTTCAGGTACATCTTCCCAGTTAATATTTCCACTAGAATCAATGTGTACGGCATAGGCATCCGACCAGTTATCAATATTACGATCGTCATCCCAGGAAATCACAAGACCGCCGGCTTCATCACTAATCATTGCTGCTGAACTTGAACCACTGATACCTGTGCTTATATTTGAAACATTAATTCCACCTGAAGTCCATAATTCTTGACCGGCAGTATTAAATTTTTGCACAAAGATATTGGTACCTACGCCTGGATGGCCTCGGTAGCTTGAGTACATTAAAAAGTGATCACCATTGGCATCACTGATGAAATCATTAGCGATTAAACCATCGCCAAAATTGATGGTCCATTGAGATTCACCTGCATTATTAAACCTAACACCAAAAATTTCGCCATCAGATGTGTTTGGTTCTTGAACATAAATCAAGATAAAACCATCTGATCCGTCTGGAATCATATATTGTGGATATAGCGTCCGACCAAAACTATAATCAACTACAATTAAAACGCCATCTTCGCCCCACAAAAGATTGCCATCACCATCAATTTTTTGAGCTCGGATTTGGCGACCATCGTCAGCCCGATACACAACTATCACACCACCATCTGAAGTACCAACCGCCTTGCCTTGGTGATGAACTGGATTGCTACCAACATTTTCTTCAACTAAAACACCATTACCTGGCCAATCTTCTCTGATAGTGGCAGCAAGTGCTTGATTTTTAGCAAGAAGAAAAAAACTTAAAACCAAGATGGAAAGAAATATGTGTCTAAAAATGCCGGTGCTTTTCATTAGCTTGGAAAAATTCATTACTCAATTATTAAACAACAATTCTATGGTCAATGACAAGCTAATGTTTTACAATTACTAAAGACCAATGATAGAAACTATGAGATTATTAAAAAACTTGTTGATTGTACTATTTGTATTAGGTTTGATCATATTTCCCTTAAGAATATCTGCTCAAGTTGCCGGAGAGACTATTTTTCTTGAGGGCGAAATAGTGGCGATTCTTGAATCTGGAGAAGAACTAGTTAATGAAGAACTAATTGATTATCAACAACTGCAAATAAAAATTACCAAGGGAGAATCGCCAGAAGATTTAGTGACGGTTCATCATTCAGAAGTTAGTTTGGGACAAAAACAGGCACAATTTGAATCATATCAAGTTGGAGATCAGGTTAAATTAGCCGGTTGGTCGGATTCTGAGGGGAACTGGAGCTACTCCATTGACGGTAAAGTAAAACGAGGTGGCTTGATTGCCTTAACTGTTTTATTTGTTTTTGTAGTTGTTATTGTCGGCAGAGTTTGGGGTGTGTTCTCTTTGTTGGGTCTTTTGACCTCATTTTTAGTGATTTTTAAGTTAGTAATTCCTCTAATAATTAAAGGTCTAAATCCAGTGTTAACAGCAATTTTAGCGGCAATAATTATTGTGCCTATCTCATTTTATATTTCGCATGGTTTTAATAAAAAAACTCACGTAGGCGTAATCTCAACCTTTATATCTTTAATAATCACAGGTTTTTTAGCAAAATACTTTGTAGATGTTGTTCATCTAACCGGGTTTGCTTCTGAAGAAGCTGGCTTTCTTCAAGTGCAACGCCAAGGTTCTATTGATTTGCGCGGTTTATTACTGGCTGGAATTATTATTGGTACCTTGGGAATTTTAGATGATGTAACTATTGGTCAATCCTCTACTGTTGAGCAGCTTAAAAAGGCCAACCCAAAATTGTCAATGATGGATCTTTTTAAACAGGGAATGAGGGTTGGTCAAGATCATATATCTTCTATGGTTAACACATTAGTGCTGGTTTATTCTGGATCGGCTCTACCTTTATTACTGTTATTTTTTGATAGCCAAAGGACTTTTATCGATATTGTTGAGTCTGAATTAATAGCTGAAGAAATTGTGCGAATGCTGGTTGGAAGCATTGGGTTAGTTCTTTCTGCTCCTCTGGCTACTATCTTAGCTGCTTATTGGTTTTGTCAAGAGAGTTCCACTAAAAACGATGACAAATCAGTCTCCAAGAGTAAAATTGCCCATCATCATTAAAAATATTATGCAACATGCCTTAACTAGCAGCTGGTAAACCTAATTGTTGGCACAGATCAGCCACGCCGTCCTCAAAGCTAACTGTTGGTTCCCAACTAAGTTTTTGCTTGGCTAAACTAGAGTCCAGTGAGCTAGTCTGTTGTTCCCCAGGTCTAGCTGGCCCATGTTGGGCTTTTTGCTGATAGCCAGAGTGTTTCGCAACAATGTTAAACACTTCATTTGCCGAAGTTTCTATACCGGTGCCGATGTTAAAAATACCTGAATTCCCAAATTGTAAAGCCGATAAGTTGGCTCGAGCCACATCCTTAACATGAACATAATCTCGTGTGTTAGTACCTTTACCATTAATCACTGGCTGCTCGCCCTTCATTATTTTTTCCAAGAAAATTGCCACCACTCCTGATTCACCATGAGGATTTTGGCGTGGACCATAAACGTTGGCGTATCGTAAAACGACGTAATTGATGTGGTATTGAGATTGATAGTAATTTAAATATAATTCAGCTGATCTTTTGGAAACACCGTAGGGAGATAATGGTAGGGCAGGCATATCTTCGCGAAAAGGCGTTGGCTGATTGCCATACATTGCCCCGCCGGTAGAAGCAAATATAATCTGTTTCACAGTTCCAACTTGCTGTGCTGCCTCGAGTAAATTAATAGTACCTAAAATGTTATTTTGGGCATCAAAAATTGGATCTTGAACCGAGTATCCAACCTGAATATGAGCCGCGTGGTGATTAATTACATCTGGCTTTTCATTAGCGACAAGCTGTTGAACTTCCTGAGCTGAGGTAATATCAATCTGATAGAACTTGGTTTGATTAGGTAAATATTCACGTTTGCCGGTTGATAGATTATCGATAACTACAATTTCATGACCATCGTTCAAATACGCCTCAACCACATGTGAACCAATAAACCCCGCTCCTCCAGTGACTAAAATTTTGGACATAAATCTCCTTTGCTAAACAATTTGTATTATATCTTTATAATTTATTTAACTAGATCGCTGCAGTCGTAATTGGCAAAGATAATACCCAGCTAGACCCAACCAGGTAACGCCAGCCAGGCAACTTATGGCTTCGCCAAGTTGCCTGGCTGGCGTACTACCGCTAAAACTAGTTGTAACTTGATACGGCTCATTTGGTCTAGCAGGCAGCTGATATGCAATCTGACCACCAGCTAATTCTGGTTTAATCTCTGTGATTTGATTATCAACCTTGGTAATCCAACCAGGAAAATAAACCGTCGATTCCTGAATCACCAAATCTGTTTCTGCCAAAATTGTATAACTCCTATTTAAACCAAGCCATTTTTTGACTTCAACAACCTCTCCACTTCCCTCAATAATACTTGGACCGGGCTGCCAATCCTCAAAAACATTAATTTGTAAAGTAGTGGGTCTGTTTTCATTTTGAGTCAAGCTTGTTAATGGAGACAGTAAATAATGCTCCTTTTGATAATGAATTCGATCTGCCGGTTGCACTTGAAGTGCCAAAACTACTTGCCACAAAAGCAAGAACCAAAGAACTAATTTTAGCTTCCAGCCAGAATGTTGATAAAAATAAATACCTGCCATCAACAAGCCAAAAGTTAGCGGCATAAGCAATCGCCAGGGAAATTGCCAAATACCGATTAAGGACCAATTTTGCCAAAGCCATTGGGATGAATCGGTAATTAGATAAACCAGAAAACAATTTAAAAAGATTAATCCAATAATTATTAATAATTTTAATTTTGGTAAACATATCTCATTTTGAAAACGAATCAGCTTTGTAAGCATTGCTAACAAGCTTTGAATAAAAAATACCAAACCAAGAACCGCTAAGCTCACAAAAAGCGGACCAAGACCAAACCCCATTGTGTCAAGTCCATTAAAACTTGAATAGCCAAATCGCCAAGGAGAAAAAAGAAGTTGTGACAAACTTAGTGTATGTTGGTAGGCAAAGCTCACAACATTTGCTTGAGCTAAGTTTACTAACGACAATTCCATCATCGCCGGTAACCAAAACCAAAAAGTTAGAGTAAATCCCAATAACCAACTAATTATCCAGTTAAAAATTAGGTATTTATACTTGAAAAGTTGGCCTTGGATGACCTGCCATAAGTTAAACAGACTAACAATCCCAACAATTCCTACCGAAAATAAACCAAGTAAATTGTGTGATAACAATAAAAATGCTGCTACTAAGCTATTTACTAACCACCAACCGATATTGCCTTCCCTAAAAGCAAGAAGCTGTGTTAACAGTAGTAGCGGCGCTAAAGCATAAGCCCAGATTTCACCAATGTTGCCACGATAAAATATTAAACTTGTCACATACCAAGATGATAAATAAGCAATAACTGCCCACCATTTTAATCCTGATGTATTTTTCTTGAGGCATAAAAGCCAATAAATACTTAACGAGCCAATCATAACCGCCGTAAAAGACTGAATGGCAAAAATTGTTTCTGGGTGAATCTTTAACACTAACAGAGGTATCGAGAGAATATTGGCCAGTGGGTAATTATAGTTAAAAACCGGGAAACCATAACCATTAAGTAAATATGGGGCAAAACGAGGTACAGCAGGTCTTTCACGTAAAGCGGCTAAATAATTTGTAAATCTAATTAAGTGGTTTTCCCCGTCATGGGTATAAGGAAAATCCCCTTGCCAATACACCCTAGTTACTACTAATGACATCAACAGAATAATTATCCAAGGTGATAATGGTTTTAGTAGTCGCCACATTTTTAACTTCATTTATTGGTTTTCCAATTATCAATTGCTGTTTGATAGGCTTGAAAGGTTTGTCTGGCTGTTTCCTGCCAAGAAAATTTTTGGGCTTGTTTCAAACCAGTTTCAATTTTTTCTTGCCTGGCTGATCCGCGTAGCTTTTTGGCCGTTTCGATTCCTTCAACCAGACCAATAAGAGTTGGTTCAACTAAAATAGCTGCCTTTCCGGATATTTCTGGTAATGAACCGGCGTTAGTGGCCACAACCAGTGTTCCAGCTTGAAAGGCTTCCAAGACAGGCAAGCCAAATCCTTCCCACAAAGATGGCTGTACTAAAGCTAAGCTTTGATTTAAAACAGCACTTAATTGTTCAGGTTGAGTGGAAGGTATATCCAGAACACGCACTCTTTCATCTAGATCATTCTGTTTAATAATTTCCTTCAACTGCCTCCCTTCCGGGATACTATCGTTCTGCCAGGTTCTGCTAACAACACACAGATGGATTGATGGCGGTAGTTGAGTTAAAGCTAACAATAAAGTCGGCAGATTTTTGTTGTAGTTGATATCACCTACATAAACAAGATAGTGAGACGGTAAATTGAACTTGTTAGCAATTCTTCTGGCTTGTGATGGTGAAGGTTGCTTAATTTCGGGGTTGCCAGCCAGGTGTATAACCTTTATTTTTTCTTCAGAAATACCCAGCTTCTCTCTAATGCCCTCTTTTGATGCCTGCGAGTCAGTAATAACCAAAGAGATTTTCTTTAAACGATGTCGCTGCCTCAGATAATTAATTGTCCCTTTAATACCTGGAGGATACTGCTTTGGAAATAGAAGCGGAATAACATCATGAATTGTCACTACGGTGGGTAAACTTATATCGCTTGGTAAGGTAGGAAAAAAGAAATCAAAAAAAGGATAATGCACTACATCAAAATGTTCGCTTGGCTCAATTATTTCACTGGTTAACTCATGAGAGGCTTGCACTAGTAGTGGGAATTCCTCACTGGCAATGTTTCTCAAGTTAGCTAAAAGAAATTTAGTGTAATTACCGATGCCTCGATCTCGGTTAGCATCTTTGAGAGGTGAGGTGTCAAGATAGACTTTCATTATTTTCCTCTATATTATGATTATGATTTTTTACTGTCGGTATCAGCAAAATTAAACATTTCCCAAAA
>Ga0334898_1002338_pt1 | contig 17699 bp, 10 predicted proteins | sample GraSluR3_MG_10_FD_207228 | JGI IMG/M metagenome (GOLD analysis project Ga0334898, IMG submission 207228) | Sludge microbial communities from methane-producing bioreactor in Wageningen University, Netherlands - Granular Sludge_3_08-R3 | ecosystem: Engineered > Bioreactor > Anaerobic >... | reverse complement strand
AACAATTTACCACGAATATAGCATTTTTACAACAATAAATCAGTTTTCAGTTTACGGTTTTTGGTAAAGAATATTACCTGGTATATTTTTTTGCAACAATGGAATGATGGAAGGATGCATAACTCTTTTTCCTGCTCGAGTATAATTGTATGAGATTGCCGCGACCTGCTTTTGGCAGGTCTCGCAATGACAAAAAAAGTATTAAATATTCCGTATAACGTGAATACTGTGGGAATAAGTGAAAGATAGTTTTCAGTTATCAGTTTTCAGTTTCCGGTAAAGAATAATACCGGGTGTATGGTTTTGGAAATATGGAATGTTGGAAGGATGGTATTTCAGTATTCCAAAAGGTTTCGCCCCGATTTTCCTCATATTTTGCATTTATAGAAAAACTATAAACTAAGAACTAAAAACCATTTCTCCCCTTCGCCCTGGCCCTCTCCCTCCTTGGGGAGAAGGAAGTATAATTAGTATTTAGTCGTTAGTAGTTGGTAGTTAGTAAAAGAACAAGATAAGAAAAATAGTTTTCAGTCAAGAACAATACCGGGCATAAATAGTATTACAAGAATGGAATAATGGAATAATGGAAGGATGAAGCATTGGAATAATACAATAATGGTAATCAAAATAAAAAAGTAAAACCTCTGTGCTAATTGTTACCATCTTTCCAATATTCCAATATTGAGATTATTCATTCTCTAATTTTCTTTGTATTTAGTATTCAACTAAAAACTATAAACCAAGAACTAAAAACTGTATTTTAGACTCAATACTACATACTATATACTCGATACTATATTTAACGTTATACTATTTTGTCATTACGAGGAACGCAGTGACGAAGTAATTTCATACATTTATACCTGCAGAATTACACTATAAACTATAAACCAAGAACTAAAAACTGTATTTTATTTACCAACGCTCAACGACTATATACTATGATTACTGTGGCCATTTTCCTTCAATTAACTCTATTTTGCCATTTTTAAGCCAAAAAGACATAATAGTTTTTTCTAAAACTCTGTAAATAAGGCGCGTTCCCAGGGCATCCTTCTTTTTTAAAGGGTAAACCAGGATAGTCAACATATCAAGCCAGTTACCACCAAGCACATCTGTAAAAATCTGGTCACCTATGACTGCAGTTTCCTTATTACTGGTATTCATAATTTTCATTGCTTCAAGGAAAGGACCTTTTAGTGGCTTATACCTGCTGGAGTAAAATGGAATATCAAGAAGATTGCCCATTTCACTGACATGGGCGGAGTTGCTATTGGAAACGATACAAATTTTTAATTCACTTTTCTTTACCCGGTTTATCCATGATATTATTTTATCATCAAGATGTTTTTTTCCCCAGGGTACCAGGGTATTATCAAGGTCAACAATGATTCCTTTTATTTTTTTGTCTTTTTGCAGTTTCTCTATATCAATTTGGTATACACTTCTTATATAAACATCGGGTATAAGTGCCTGGCACATCTTTTACTCCATTTTAGATTTTTTAGCCTTGGGATATTTTTAATTTTAATAATATAGTATATCCTATATTTATTGTTATATAAAGTCAATTATGCTAAAAATAAGATTATTAAGCATTGTGTTTAAGGCAGTATATGATAAAAGAATAATACCGGGTGTATGGTTTTGGAAGAATGGCAGCATTCGGGGTCAGGCTTCACAAGTTCACAAAATAATAAGCTAATCAGTCTTGGGAATTTTGTGAACTTGTGAAGCCTGACACCGTTTTCCGAGGGGAGAGGGAGTGGTATTGATTTTACTGACAATTAAATCAATTGCTACTTTATTTAACCCACCCTGGGGTACAATGATATCAGCATATCGTTTTGAGGGCTCAACAAACTGTAAAAACATGGGTTTCACCCGAGATAGATATTGATCAACCACAGAAGTGAGACTGCGCCCTCTTTCTTTGGTATCGCGTAGCAACCTGCGAATAAACCGTTCATCTGAATCAGTATCAACATACACTTTTATGTCAAGCATATCGCGTATCTTTTTTTCTTCCAGCACTAATATACCTTCTAATATAATAATATCTGCTGGTTCAATACATTTGGTCTCTTTTTTTCTTGTATAATTCTGAAATGAATAGACTGGCATCTGGATACTTTTTCTTTGTAATAATAAATTCATGTGCTGTATTAGTAGTTCATTATCAAAGGCAGAAGGATGATCAAAATTAATCTTTTTTCTTTCTTCTAATGGCAAATGGCTTAAATCAATATAATATGAGTCCTGTGCAATAATAATAGCTTTCTTATCCGGAAGACTATTGCAAATATTGTTTGCTACAGTGGTTTTTCCACAACCTGTACCACCGGCAATTCCGATAATTAATGGTGACATTTTTTTACTCCAGTGTAATAAGTGTAATAATTTATAGTATACAGTATCTTGTACGCAGTATCGAGTACGAATATGGTTATCAGGTGTCAGTTTTTGGTAAAGAATTTACACCGGGTGTATGGTTTTGGAAAAATGCAATGATGGAAGGATGCATAACTCTTTTTCCTGCTCGAGTATAATTGTATGAGATTGCCACGACCTGCTTTTGGCAGGTCTCGCAATGACAAAAAAAATATTAAGTATTCCGTATAATGTATAACGTGAATACTGTGGGAATAGATACCTGGAAGAATGGAAAGATGGAAGGATGCAAGAATGGGAGAGAGTAAAACTTGTGGGAATCAGTGAAAGATAGTTTTCAGTTATCAGTTTTTAGTTTTTGGTAAAGAATAATACCGGGTGTATGGTTTGCAAGAATGGAAAGATGGAAGGATGGTATTTCAGTATTCCAAAAGGTTTCGCCCCGATTCTCCTCATATTTTACATTTATAGAAAAACTATAAACTAAGAACTAAAAACCATTTCTCCCCCTCGCCCTGGCTCTCTCCCTCCTTGGGGAGAGGGAAGTATAATTAGTATTGAGTATCAAGTATATAGTATGTAGTAAATACTGTAGGTTTAAGTGAAAGTTGACAATATTCTATAAAATCTTTTTTATATATACTAAATACTGTGGGAATAAATGGATGAGATTGCCACGCCTGCCTCTTAACATTAGTTAAAGCCAGGCTCGCAATGACAAAAACGTATGTAGTCTATCGTATAGCGTATATCGTGAATACCATGGAATACCTGAAAGATAATAGTCGTTGGTAGTTAGTAGTTAGTAAAAGAGCAAGATTTAAGAAGAATAGTTTTCGGTTTATAGTCAAGAACAGAAGATTGGTATTTTTAGTTGTCAGAATTAATATTTAATCTTTGCTCATTACTAATCACTTGTCACTCATCACTGTATTCTTGACTCAATACTACATACTATATACTCGATACTTATTTAGTCGTTGGTAGTTAGTAGTTAGTAAAAGAGCAAAATTTAAGAAGAATAGTTTTTAGTTTATAGTCAAGAACAATACCGGGCATAAATAGTTTTACAAGAATGGATTAATGAAATGATGAAAGAATGGAAGAGCTATAAGATGTAATAATGGTAATCAAAATAAAAAAGTAAAACCTCTGTGCTAGTTGTTACCATCTTTCCAATTTTCCAATAAGTTTTTTTCGATTTTTCTTGTATTTAGTATTTAACTAAAAACTATAAACCAAGAACTAAAAACTGTATTTATCACTTATTACTCATTACTGTATTCTTGACTCGATACTCGATATGCAATACTGAATACTGTTTTATGGTTTATTATCCAAATGTTCCTGGTATGTTCTAGAAAAAATATGCTCACCGTCTTTTCCCAGTACGAAGTATATATAGTCTTCTTCAGCCGGTTCAACAGCTGCTATAATTGAATTTAGTCCGGGATTGCAAATTGGTTCTGGTGGCAATCCTGAATTTAGATAGGTATTAAAAGGAGATTCGATTTCTAAATCCTGTTGGGTTAGTCTTTCCTGGGGTGCATCAAGTAGATATTGGATAGTGGCACATGACTGCAGTCGCATTCCATCTCTAAGCCGATTGTAAAATACTGAAGCTATCTTGGGTTTATCTTCATCTCCCTGTGCTTCTTTCTCAATTATAGAAGCAAGTATTATAATTTCATTAAAACTCAAGTCACCGGGAAAATCCTGTTCAGGGTCTACATAATCAAAAACAACTTGTTTAAAATTATCATACATAGCCTTCAGTACATTAGTCGGACCAAAATTTCGGGGAAAAGAATAGGTATCCGGGAATAGATAGCCTTCTTTAAAATCATTTTCTTCCTGTATCAACTGAATTATTTCATCATACGGGGTTATTCTTTTATCATCCAACAATTCAGCAATTTGCCTGGACTGATATCCTTCAGGTATAGTAATTCTATGCAGGAGAACCTTACCCTTCTCTAATTTATCTATTATCTGCAGTAAATTTTCTGAAGAACTAAATTGATACTCCCCTGATTGAAGTCTTTCATCAATCTTCATAGCACGAGTCAATAATTGGAAAACAATATTACCCGGTCTAATGATACCTTCTTCTTCCAATAAATATCTAATCCGAGTACTATTGTATTCATAAGGTATATTAATGGTTTTTTCAGTAGGTTCAGTTAAATCCAATGGTACCAAAATCCAGGTAGCAGATATAATAAGAAACAGCATGCAAACTGCTAAAATTAAAATCAAAAAATTAAATATTTTAATCATGTTTGGCCTTTGCTTTTATCAGAGCTTTTACGATTCAGATAAGATTGTAAAATTATTACTGCTGAGAGCATGTCAATTGACTTTTTGCGTTTTCTCCTGCTCTGGTCAGCCATTAGCAACACCTGCTCTGCTCCGACAGTACTTAATCTTTCATCTTCAAATTCTACAGGTAAATGGGTAAGTGATTTAATCTTACCGGCATATTCCTGGACTTTATTAGCCTGTGGTCCCAGCGTTCCGTTCATATTAATCGGCAAACCAAAAACAAGCATCTCAACTTTTTTTTCCTTGATAACATCTATTAGCTTGTCACATATTTCATCAGGGTTTTCTATTTGTATAGTTTTTAACCCCTGAGCAGTATAACCTAAAGGGTCGCTTATAGCTAATCCGATTCTTCTTTCTCCCATATCAATACCTAATATTCTCAAAGGGTTTTCTCCTATTTAATCAAAGATTATTCTATTAAAATATTATAATCTAATATAATATTATATGGTAAAAGTAAAATTAAATAAATTCTGGATTTAGTGCGGATATTGTAGTTAGAATTTATAATTGCAGATAGTTTTCAATATTTCGAAAGATTTCTTTCAGTTTCCCGGTATTTGCCCCTCCGGCCTGGGCAAAATGCTTCTTTCCTCCCCCCTTACCATCAAGAGCCCGGGCAAGTGGTTTGATTATTTTCCCGGCATCATACCCTTTATTAATTAAGTCGTCAGTAACCATAACAATAACATTAACTTTCTCTTCCTCTAATTCTGTTGCCAGAACAATAATACCGGATTTAATTTTTTCCTTTATTAAATCCCCTGTTTCTCTTAAATCCTTTTTATCTTTACTTTCGATTATCGCGGAAACTACATCATTATTATTGATACTCTTCTTGTTTTGGATAAACTCATCGATATGGTAGGGAAGCATTTCTTTCCATAGTAGCTTATATTCGCGTTTTAATTCTTCATTTTCCGAAAGGAGATTTTGAATCTTTGGAATTATTCTTTCTTGAGAAGTATCCAATATGTTTTGAATCTCCTGTAATTGCAACTCTTTATTTTTTATAACTTCCCAGGCCTTTTCCCTGGTAACAGCTTCAATTCTTCGCAGACCACTTCCAATACCCTGTTCGGAAACAATTTTAAATATGCCAATCTTGGAGGTATGTGCAAGGTGTGTTCCTCCACAAAGTTCACGGCTAAAACCACCAATATCAATCATTCGAACTGTATCACCATATTTTTCACCGAATAGCGCTATTGCACCTTTTTCGCGGGCAGTACCTAAATCTGTTATCTCTGAATTCACTTCATAGTTTTCTTCAATTTTTTCATTTACTATCTTTTCAATCTGGTCCAACTCTTCTTTTTTTAAAGGTTTATAGTGGGTATAATCAAACCTTAAATGTTGTGCAGTAACAGAAGACCCTGCCTGCTTAACATGCTCTCCCAGGACTTCTCTTAAAGCATAATGCAGCAAATGGGTAGCTGTGTGATTAGCGGCAATTGCTATCCTCTCCCGGTCATCTATCTGGGCTGTTACATCCTGATCTTTTTTAAAAGAACCTTTTTCTACCTGTGTATAATGTATAATTAATCCATCCAGGGGGGACTGGGTATCATAGACTTTTGCTAATGATGATGTGCCATTGGTAGTGATTATTTTTCCAGAATCTCCCCTTTGTCCGCCCTTTTCTGCATAAAAAGGTGTTTCTCTTAAAATAAGCAATCCCTGTTGTCCTTCATCAAGGTGCTCTACCTGTGTATTTTCTCTTATTATTCCGGTAATTTTGGTCTGTGTTGAAACCTGGTGATAGCCATTAAAAATCGTTTCCCCATTTGAAGATAAAATATTATGATAGAGTTTTTCTCTTTTTTTATTCTGTCCCCTATCATTTTTGCCCGGATCCCATGACTGGCGTGAGCGTTCTTTTTGTTCAAGCATGTATTTTTCATAATCCTCTTCATTTACTAATAATCCGGCTTCTGAGAGAACATCCCTGGTAATTTCCAGGGGGAATCCATAAGTATCATAGAGGGTAAAGGCTTCTTTTCCGCTTAACATCCTTTGATTTCCCTTATTAAGCTTGTTAATATAAGTTTCCAGAATATTAAGACCAAGATTAAGAGTCTCTTGAAAACGTTTTTCTTCTGTCAAAATTATCTCATAAATATTTCTTTTTTTATCTTTTAATTCTGGATAAGCATTTTGCATTATTTGAATAACCTGTGGCGCAATATCATAGAGAAAGGGTTCATTTAAATGGAGAACTTTTCCATAACGGTATGCCCTTCTTAAAAGCATTCTTAAAACATACCCTCTTCCCTCATTGGAAGGCAATATACCATCTGTTATCATAAAAACCAGGGCACGGATATGGTCTGAAATTACTTTCAGGGCAATATCATATTTAGGATTTTCTTTATAGCGCACATTGGCTTTATTGGCAGTATATTGTATTATTGGTAAAAATAAGTCTGTTTCAAAATCGGAAGGTGCTCCCTGCAAAACGGAGGCAATTCTTTCTAATCCCAGTCCTGTATCTATATTTTGTTTGGGCAGCGGCTCCAATGTGCCATCTTCATTACGATTAAACTGCATGAATACCAGGTTCCATAATTCCAGATAACGGGCATCAACTCCGACACCTCCGCCATTTTTGGAGGCTCTCTCCGGTCCCATGTCAATATATATTTCAGAACAGGGACCACAGGGGCCTACCGGTCCAACCTTCCAAAAATTATCCTCTTCACCTAAACGAACAATATGATTTTCTGATACGCCAATCAGGTCATGCCACAGTTTAAAAGATTCGTCATCATCTTTATAAACCGAAACATATAATTTTTCTTTGGGGAATCCTATTACTTCTGTAAAATATTCCCAGGCCCACTGAACAGCTTCTTTTTTAAAATAGTCACCAAAAGAAAAATTACCCAGCATCTCAAAAAAAGTATGATGACGAGCAGTTTTCCCGACATTATCAATATCATTGGTACGGAGACATTTTTGGGAGGTAGTTGCCCTTTTTATTGATGATTTTTTTTGACCTAAAAAAACCGGTTTAAAAGGTACCATGCCAGCGATGGTAAATAAAATAGTAGGGTCTTCCGGAGTAAGTGATGCACTGGGCATGATTTTATGATTTTTTGATTGAAAAAATTTTAAAAATGATTCTCTTATCTGGTGACCGCTTATTTTTTCCATAATAATACTCCTTGCTGCCGGTTTGCTGCCAAAATTTATAAAATATAGATATTGTTTTTTCTGATGTATTAAATTTAGTTTTAATTTATATTGATGTGATTATACTGCTACTCTTAATACTTCGTCAATGGTAGTAATCCCTTCTAATGCTTTTTCAACCCCGCTGTCCAGAAGAGTGCGCATGCCATTTTTGATAGCAGTTTCTTTTATTTCATTACTGGAAGAATTTTTCATAATCATGGAACGTATTTCATCATCAATGCGAACTATCTCAAATATGGCGGTTCTCCCCCTATATCCTGTATTTTTGCAATAATCACAACCTTTACCACGATAAAGCTTTAATTTTCCAGGTTCGGGAACCTTAAAATTAACTTTCAGGTTTTCCAGAACATCTTCTCCAGGTGTGTACTCTTCAATACATCTGGGACAAATCTGACGCACTAGCCTCTGGGCCATAACACCTATGACTGAAGAAGAAATTAGGAATGGGGCAATACCCATATCCATCATTCGGGTAAGTGAACTTACTGCATCATTAGTATGTAATGTGCTAAAAACAAGATGTCCGGTTAGGGCAGATTGAACAGCTATATGTGCTGTTTCCGAATCTCTCATTTCGCCTATCATGATTATGTCAGGGTCCTGTCTTAATATAGAGCGGAGAGCATTTGCGAAAGTCAAATTTATTTTTGGTCTGACGTTAATCTGGTTTATTCTTTCTAACTTATACTCAACGGGGTCTTCAACAGTAATAACATTTTTTCCAATGGAATCGATTTCAGTAAGAGCCCCGTACAGGGTGGTACTTTTTCCGCTTCCTGTGGGACCGGTAATAAGAATAATCCCATAAGAAGATTTAATCATACCACGAAATTCTCCCAACTGTTTCTCTGTGAATCCTACACTATCGAGAGAAATCACACCTTGACTTTTGTCCAAAAGACGCATAACTATTTTTTCTTCATAAACAGTTGGAATAGACGATATTCTTAAATCCACTTCCCTGGCTCCAAAACGAAGTTGGAAGCGGCCATCCTGGGGTAAACGACGTTCAGCGATATCCATTCGCGACAATATTTTAATCCTGGAAATTATCGCCGGTTTGATTCTGGCAGGTAACATTCGTACATCATGCAGTATACCGTCAATACGATATCTGACCAATAATCCTCTTTTGTTAGGTTCCAGGTGTATATCACTCGCCCTTTCTTTAATGCCCTGCACTATAATCATATTAACCAGTTGAATAACCGGCGCTTCCTGGCTGATTGCTTCCAATGCTGAAAGGTTGACTTCATCACCGTATTCAGTAACATTAGAGACATCAACCTTTTCCAGGATGTCATCAAAATGTCCTCCTACTTCGTAGTGAGTACTCAAGACATTAGCAATATCTTCCTCGCTAGCAAATTTTGGATTGACGTCCATTTTAGTGTATTCCTTGATGTAATCAATAGTATTTACATCCAGGGGATTAGCCATGGCAATTGTAAGGGTATTGTTCTCTTTACTAAGGGGGACAATTTTATAGCGTACCGCAATTCTTTTGGGAATAACCGAAACAATTTCCGGATCAAGTATGACATCTTCTAGCTCGATATATTCCGCTTCATAGACATGTTGCAATGCCTGTAAGAGCTGTTTCTGGGTAATAGACCCCTGGCTAACCAGAATTTCTCCAATTTTCTTTTTATTGTCAGCCTTTTGAATTTCCAGTGCCTTTTTTAACTGCTCTGAATTTATCATTCCCTGATTTATGAGAATTTCGCCCAATCTTAAATTTGATAAGTAGTTTTTTTGTTTATCCTCAATTGCCATATACAAATTTGCTCCTATGCTATCTAAAATTATTTTTTCTTAAAATTTAAGATATCTCCAAAAACATCCCCTAATAAAATCCTATCACTATCCTGTTTTTTGTTATAATCATTTATTAGCTGTTTTTGTTCTTCTTTTACTGCTCTTCTAATGCTTAAACTAATCTTTTTCTTATTTTCATCAATTTTAGTAATAAGTGTTTGCACAGTATCCCCAACTGATAATACACTTTCAGGATTTTCTATTCTTTTATGGGATATTTCTGAAAGCGGGACCAGTCCATCAATATTTTCTTCCAGGTTAACAAAAGCCCCGAAATCGGTAATATTTACCACTTTTCCTTCAATCAGGCTGCCTACTACATATTTTTTACAGATATCGCTCCAGGGATTGGGCATGAGTCTTTTCCGGCTTAGAGTTAACTGTAACTTCTCTTTATCAATTTCAATAATCTGTAATTCAACCTGGTCTCCTCTTTTAAAAACCTGGCTGGGGTGTTTTATATCATCCCAGGATATTTCTGAAAACGGCAAAAACCCCTCAATTTCTTCATCTAAAGCTACAAAGACACCAAAATTCTTTATTCTCAGAATAGTGCCTTTTACTTTATCATTTACCTTATATTTACCTTCAATACCTGACCACGGATTGGGTAGGGTTTGTTTTCTGCTTAGAAAAATAATTCTATCATTTTTATCAATTTTAATGACCTTAAGAGGCATAATGGCATATTTCTTTAAAACACTAGAAGGTTTTTCAATATATTTCCAGTCAATTTCTGAGAGATGGACAATGCCAGTGACACCAGGTTCTAATTCTACATTAGCACCATAGGAATTAATTTGAGTAATTTTTCCTTCAACTGTATTTCCTACTGCATATTTATCTTCAATAGTTTTCCAGGGATCATCCATAAGCTGTTTTAGTCCCAGGGATATTTTCCGGTTTTCTTTATCAATATCCAGTATTCTAACTTTAATTACCTCGTTTTCAGAAAGAATATCCTTTGGCTCCCTGGTATAAGCCCAGGACATATCAGATATATGTAATAATCCATTTAATCCCTCTTCTAATTCAATGAAAGCACCGAAATTTTTTATACTTAACACTTTTCCATCTACTTCATCGCCGATGCTGAATTTTTCATCCACAACATCCCAGGGATTAGGAGTTAATTGCTTAACACTAAGAGATATTTTTCTCTGTTCCTGGTCATAATCGATGACTTTTACTTTTATATCATCACCTTTTTGCAACAGCTTCAAAGGATCTTTCATATCCTTCCAGGTAATTTCGGAAAGATGCAATAGCCCTTCTATTCCACCAATATCAACAAAAGCTCCAAAATTAGTAATATTTACAACCTTTCCATCCAGTACCTTATCTACTTCCAGGATAGAAAGGGTCTTTTGTTTTAAAGCTTCCCTTTCCTTTTCCAGAACAAGCCGGTGTGACAATACAATATTATTTCTGTTCTTGTCCAGTTTTAAAATGTGGAAAGAAAGTTTTTTACCTATATATTTATCTAAATCTTTCTCTTCAATAAATTGCTGTTCCACATGAGATAGCGGGACGAAAGCTTTAACACCCAAATCAACAATAAGACCATTGCTGTTTTTTTCTACTACTTCACCCTGAATTGTCTTCTTACTCTTATAGGTATTAATTAATTGATCCCACAAAAGAATATCACGTGCTCTTTCGCGAGATAACAATATCTGACTATTTTTCTCATCCACTTTTAAGATATAGACATCAATTTCATCATCAATTTCAAGTGAATGGTTGACCTTATCCTGGCCCCTGGTAAAAATAGATTCTTCAGTAGCAGGAAGGAATCCTTCCATCTTATAATTAATATCAACCAGATATCCTTCATCATCTACTTTAACTACTTTTCCCCTGGTTATTTCTCCTCTCCTGATTTTTTTGAACCCGTCCAATGAATCATTCATAAGATCATTCATTTGAGCCTGGTCCTGTGTTTCTTTTGTTTCTTGCATTTCTTTTTTTTCTTCAATTGCATCATTCTTGTTTTCCATGAGATTAACATTTCCTCCTTCATTGCTGTGCCAATCTTATCATAAATTATTTAAATATTCTATGCTTGATTATGCACCGCTCTTTTGTTGTTATCGTATTTTCTCAGCTAATTTTAAGAAAATCGATTTATATTATATGTTATATATAAAAATATTGCTTATATTGTTTAAACTTTTTACCTTTTATCTTGGTTTGTCTGTATTATTCTTTCCTCAGTAATAATGCAATCAACTGGCATATCATTTTTTTCTAAAGAAAGTTCTTTGACTATCTGCATTTCAAAAGCAAGACCGATTGTACAGGCACCTTTTGATAGTCTTTTCAAAAATCGGTCATAATAACCTCCGCCTCTTCCCAGGCGATGGCCTTTTTCTGAAAATGCGACACCAGGGACAATAACCAGGTCTAAAATATCTGCTGGAAAATATCTTTGAAATTCTTCTTTTGGTTGAAATATCCCTAAACTACCAGGAGCAATTTCTGTTTCGTAATTTTTTATAAGGGAGGGAATTATTTCATGTTTATCTTGAATAATAAGAGGTACAAAAACTTTTTTATTTGTCTTCAGAGAATATTCAATAATTCCCCGCGTTTGAACTTCTGAATTGGTGGAAATATATAGCATAATTTTTTCTGATTGTTGGTATTTATCACTTTTTATCAATTTTTCGGCTATCTTAATACTCTTATCATAAATAGCCTGTTTGGTCAGCAATCTTCTTTTATCTAATAATAGCTTCCTGAGAGATTGCTTGTTTAACTTATTTATCATAATACAATCTACTACTTATTGTCAATAGGGGAATTTATAATTAAAATAGAATACCCCGCTATGACGCTAACTTCAAGTTTTGATACCTATCCTCAGACAGGTGGACATCTACCCGGATGTTTCATACTTCCAGTTAATTAACGGTTTCGCTAATCTTAGGTCATCCTTTTCAGGAAAGCCACAGGCCTGTATTACGCACCCGGAGATCGATTTCCTTTTTTAAAAGTGTTGGGTCAAAACTATTCAGTTTCGCGTCCACAGCAGGGTTACTTATCATTTTCTCAAATTCAATATAGCACATTTTTCTGTAAAATACAATATATATAGTACTCCATCAAGGGGCAAAAATAGTATTTAGTATGTAGTATCGGGTATTGAGTCTAAAATACAGTAATGAGTAATAAAGACAGTTTTTGGTTTTTAATTCTTGGTTTTTGGTTTAAAAAACGTATTACTTATAGCGTATAACGTTTTAATACAGTAATGAGTAACGAGTAAACAGTGATAAGGAATAAAGAAGGTTGTTAGTTTACAGTTTTTAGTTTTTAGTAAAAGACATAAATACAATTCAAGATAATAATTATACTAATACTGGAAGTTTAAGTGGATGAGATTGCTTCGTCACTTCGTTCCTCGCAATGACAAGATAGTATCGAGTATATAGTATGTAGTATTGAGTCTAAGATAAGAATAAAAAATAACTAACAGATGAAAACAGTGTTCTTATCTTGTTCTTTTACTAACTACTAACTACTAAATAAGTATTGAGTCAAGAATACAGTTTACAGTTATCGGTTTTCAGTTAAATGCAAAATAAAAGTAAAAATACTCAATATTGAAAAAAGTTTTATTTAAAGTATGTGGGTATATGCGGATGAGATTGCTTCGTCACTTCGTTCCTCGCAATGACAATATAGTCGTTGGTCGTTGGTATTTAGTATTCAGTTAGAATAGAATAGTAGTTTTTGGTTTTTAGTTAAATACAAAATTCAAAGAAAAATCAAGTTTTTTGAGAATTTCCCTCTCCCCTTGTCACCTTCACCCTCCCCCCTCGAAGGGGGAGGAATTGAAATAGGATGATCCTGCTCTAAAGGGGAAGAATTGGAGCAAGCTATCAGTTAATATTTTTAATATCTTAAATTGTCAATATTCCATTCTTCCAGATATCTATTCCCACAGTATTCACATTATACGTTATACAAAATACTTAATAATTTTTTTGTCATTGCGAGCCTGCCTTTAACTACTGTTAAGAGGTAGGCGTGGCAATCTCATCCATTGCTGCCCACATTCTTTGTCTAAAAACTGATAACTATCTTTCACTTATCCCAACAAATTTTATTCTTTCCCATTCTTGCATCCTTCCATCATTGCATTCTTCCAAGCACTTATTCCCACACTATTTACTACATACTATATACTGGATACTAAATACTTATTTTAAGATGTAATTCCTTTAATTGTTCAGGGCTAACCTCTGCAGGTGCACCCGTTAAAGGGCAAGTTGCTTTTTGTGTTTTGGGAAATGCTATTACATCCCGGATAGAATCAGAACCGGTTAGCAACATTACCAACCTATCCATACCAAAGGCAATACCACCATGTGGTGGTGCTCCATATTGCAGAGCCTCCAGCAAGAAACCAAATTTTTGTTCGGCTTCCTGTTTTTTTATGCCCAAAAGTTCAAATATTTTTTGCTGTAGCTGAGTTTGATGAATACGGATACTCCCCCCGCCAATTTCATTACCGTTTAATACTAAATCATATGCTTTAGAATGTGCCTGATATGGGTTGCTATCCAATAAAGGAATGTCTTTCTCTACCGGGGCAGTAAAGGGGTGATGCATTGAAGTAAAGCGTTTGTCAGTATTAGAATATTCAAATAATGGGAAATTGGTAACCCATGAAAATTCATAACGATTCTGGTCTATTAAATCAAGTTCTTTGGCTAATTTAATTCTTAGCAATCCCAATGCCTGCAAGGCTTGTTCTCGTGGACCTGCAACCATGAATATCAAGTCACCGGACACTGCCTGCATTTCCTCTTTAATCATTTCTATCTCATTCTCAGATAGATATTTTCCAATTGAAGACTGGATATTATTATTTTCTTTAAAACGAATATATGATAAACCCGCTAATCCAAGAGATTTTACATAATAATGCAAATCATCAATATTTTTCCTGGAAAAAGTCTGTGGTTTTTCCGTCTTTAAAGCACTGACTACACCTTTTTCAGCAATGATACTGGAAAAAACTTTGAATTCTGATTCTTTGAATATTTCATTTAAATTATGAATTTCCAATCCATATCTTAAATCAGGCTTATCAATCCCGTATTTAGAAATTACCTCTTCATAATTATATCTTGGAAAAGGCTTATCTATCTTAATATTTAATATTTTCTGGAATAATAAAATCATCAGGTCTTCAATTATATTAAACAGGTCTTCCCTGTCAATGAAAGACATTTCAATATCTAATTGAGTAAACTCTGGTGCCCTGTCTGCACGCAAGTCTTCATCCCTGAAACAACGTACAATCTGATAGTATTTATCAAATCCGCTAATCATAAGCAACTGTTTAAATAATTGAGGTGATTGAGGAAGAGCATAAAACCTACCCTGATTAACCCGACTTGGAACAATATAATCACGGGCACCCTCGGGGGTACTTTTAGTTAAAAAAGGTGTTTCGATATCAAGAAATCCCCGGTCATTTAAAAAAGTGCGAATAATCTGCCCAACTTGATGTCTAATAATAATATTCTTTTTCATCTCAGGCTTTCGAAGGTCGAGATAACGATATTTTAATCTGAGGTCATCTCCAATTTCAGAAAACTCACTCACACTAAAGGGAATTGGCTCTGCTTGACTTAATATTTTTATGTCAGCCACCCGTACTTCGATCTCGCCTGTCTTTAAATTAGGGTTTATAGCATCCTGCCCCCTATAGATGACCTCACCTTTTATAGCAATAACATATTCATTCCTGATTTTATGTGCTTTAAGGTGGGCCTCTTTGGATACTTTGGGGTCAAAAACAACCTGTGTCTTTCCCTCACGGTCTCTCAGGTCAACAAATATTAGCCCGCCATGGTCCCTACGAGTATTAACCCAACCCATTAATACCACATTTTCTTTAATATTTGCACTATTTAATTCTCCACAACTATGTGTTCTCTTCCAGTTTTCCAGGCAATTGTTTTTTTGCTCGGGTTTACTCATTATTTATCTCACTCCTTATTAAAAGATAGTTTTTAGTTTTCAGTTTTTAGTTTTCAGTTTAATTCCGCAGGTATAAATGTATGAGATTACTTCGTCACTGCGTTCCTCGTAATGACAAAATAGTATAACGTATACCGTATAACGTTAAATATATTATCGAGTATCGAGTATTGCGTATCGAGTATTGAGTCTAAGATAAGAAGAAAAACTAACTAACAGATGAAAACAGTTTTCTTATCTTGTTCTTTTACTAACTACTAACTACTAAGATAGTATTGAGTCTAAAATACAGTTTTTAGTTTTCAGTTTACGGTTTTTAGTTTAATTCCGCAGGTATAAATGTATGAGATTACTTCGTCGCTGCGCTCCTCGTAATGACAAAATAGTATAACGTATACCGTATAGAGTATAACGTTGAAATACAAATACAATAATAAGATTTAAGAAAACCTGTTTTCAGTAAAATACAAAAGAAAAATACTAATAATATTTTTAATTTCTTAAAATTTTCAATATTCCATCCTACCAGTCTTTCATTCTTCCATAACCATATACCAGGTATTATTCTTTACTGATAACTGAAAACCATCTTTCACTTATTCCCACAAACTTTACTCTTTACCATTCTTGCATTCTTCCACCATTGCATCTTATTGCTCTGTCAATATATTCTCCTTGTATTTCTTTCATTATCTCTATATACTTAACTAAATACTAACTACCAACGACTAATGACTGTTATTTTTCATATATTCCCACCGTATTTTACTTGATACTGAATACTCACGACTTGATACTATTTTATGGATAAATTTTATTCAGCATTCTTGGAAAAGGTATTGTTTCCCTGATATGCGGTAGATTACAAATCCAGGCAACAGTACGCTCAATTCCCAGTCCAAAACCTGAATGGGGAACAGAACCGTATTTTCTCAAATCAATATACCACTGATAGTCTTCTTCCGGTAAATTATGTTCTTTTATCCTTTCTTTAATTAGCTGAAAATCATCTATACGCTGACCGCCGCCAATTATTTCGCCAAAACCTTCTGGGGCAATTAAATCGGCACCCAGAACAGTTTCCGGCCTGTCAGGGTCAGGTTTCATATAAAAAGCCTTGCATTTTGTCGGGAAATTATGAATAAATACGGGTTTTTTATAATGACTTGAAATTATTGTTTCATCTTCTCCTCCCAGGTCATCTCCCCATTGAGTCGTGCTACCTTCTTTTTGAATTATTTTGATAGCATCATCATAAGAAAGATAGGGGAAGGGAGATTCTATGGCTTCTAATGCTGTAATATCTCTTTCCAGGTATTTTAGCTCTAGAGAGCATTTATCAAGGATATGTTTAACAATGGTGACAAGCATTTCTTCCTGTAATTTATTATTATCCTGAAAATCAAAATAAGCTGCTTCTGGTTCAACCATCCAGAATTCCATCAAATGCCTTCTGGTTTTAGATTTTTCAGCTCTAAAGGTAGGGCCAAAACAGTACACTTTGCCAAAAGCCATGGCGGAGGCCTCGTTATAAAGTTGTCCGCTCTGGGTTAAAAAAGCTTTGTCTCCGAAATAATCTGTTTCAAATAATGTGGTAGTTCCTTCACAGGCTGCTGGTGTTAAGACTGGTGATTCAATCAGGTAAAATCCTTTTTTATTTAAAAAATCATGAATTATTTTTACAATCTCAGTCCGTATTCTTAGTATCGCATTCTGTCTTTGAGTTCTCATCCAGAGATGACGATAATTCATCAGAAAGCCAACTCCGTGTTTTTTAAGAGAGATGGGGTAATCTTTTTCTGAATTATGCACAATATTAATAGTTTTTACCAGCATTTCATAACCACTTGGTGCCCTTTTTTCTCTTTTTATTAACCCCTCTACGATTATGGAGGATTCATAGTTTATTTCATCTAATGAGTTAAAATATTTTTCTTCCATTTCGCTTTTAACCAAAGTTC
>Ga0334898_1002337_pt1 | contig 17700 bp, 17 predicted proteins | sample GraSluR3_MG_10_FD_207228 | JGI IMG/M metagenome (GOLD analysis project Ga0334898, IMG submission 207228) | Sludge microbial communities from methane-producing bioreactor in Wageningen University, Netherlands - Granular Sludge_3_08-R3 | ecosystem: Engineered > Bioreactor > Anaerobic >... | reverse complement strand
ATATTCACCCATTTCATCGATAACTAAAATCAATATTCTTTAGAAACAGGTTCAAATGTATATATATCAATGGATTAGATATAATTTATATGTATATTTACGATAACACTTTTTAGAAATAATAAAATATAAATATAATTTTTGACATTTAACTTTTATTATGGTATAATTGGGTTGGTTAAAAGTAGTAAAATATAAATATAATTACCTACTAATTTTCGGAAATTCCAATATAGGATTTTCAAAAATTAGTAACTAAAAAAAAGGAGGAATTACGTGGAATATATTAAAGACTATATTAACCTGACGGTATTAGATAAAAGGAAATTCAATTTGATATGTTCAGGAACGGGTACTGGAAAGACCTACTATATAGCAAATGAGTTTAGACATCAATTGCCTAGCATTAAACCACATGAAATAATATTTGTAGCATCTCGCTCTTTAATAGTAGAACAGCAGAATAAGGTGAAAGGAATTTCAAAATTTAGTTTAAAGAATAAAAATATAATTAGTTACTGGCATGGAGAAATAGATTCATTAGACGTAATAAGAAATGCGGGAATACAAATAATGACCTATGATAAGATCATAAACATTTTATCTAAAAGGAATATTGAAGGTTTAGAAACATTAAGTAAAGTAAAAGCAATTGTGTTTGATGAATGCCATACATTATTTAGTGATACTTTTATTAAAGATATGGAAATGTTGAAGGTTTGGATAAGAGATACTTTATATACTGGTAAAAAAATTATAATAGGGTTGACGGCTACTCCATCTATAATAAAATATTATCAGAAGGAATGGGGGGTTAGTATCAATAAGTTGAACGAAGAAATTCTTATTAACTATAAAGTAAAACAATTACATTGTACTAATTTTGATACTATTCCCTATATAGTAACTACTCAATTAGAAGGTAAAACTTTAATAATGTGCTATTCTTACAGACAATGTAAGGAATTAAAAAAGAAAATACCTAATTCAACCATTCTTATTAGTAAAAGTAATAAAAACTTTACCAAAGAGATGGATAATATAAGACAATACATAATCAATTTTGAATCTCTGCCGGATACTTTTATAGATGATGATGGCGAAGAAAAGGAACTTAATGTATTGATTACTACTAGTACTATGAGAGAAGGATTAAATTTAAGAGAATATAGTGGGGTTAGAAACGTTATATGTTGTTTCTCTGATGAACTACATGTAACACAATTTGTTGGTAGAGCTAGGTACAGTATTGATAACTTAATTGTAGCAGATACATATATAAATGCTGATAATTCTAGTACTAATATCTATTTATCTAATTGTAGAAAGAAATTTAAAAATTATATGAGGAATAAAGATAATACATCTTGGTTTGATAGTATTTCCCATTTAGTAGATCATGATGTTTATGGAGTAAAAAGATTTATACTTACGCATGATGAAAACAAGTTTATTGATTATATTAATTGTAAGTGGTTAGTTCCAAAAGGAATTTCAGAAAGAGAGTTGGACAAATATAAAATATACAAAAAAGAACATAAGGATGAAATAGTTGATATGGCTATTAAATGTAGATTATTAAAATTGTATTTATATAAAATTACATTTAATAAAGTAATTAATTTAATGAAAAATAGTTTAGGATATATGATTGAAAGCAAGCAAGGAACTATAGATAAAAAAAGACATACATATAAATTAGTAGTCGATTTTGATGAAGAAAAAATAAATTTGGAGGAAACAAAAGATGACAATAGGAATTTATAAGATTACTAATATAAAAAATAATAAGGTATATATAGGGAGTAGTAAAGATATTGAAAAAAGGTGGAAAGAACATTTATATAGGCTAAAATATGGGATACATCATTCAGTTAAATTACAAAGAAGCTATGATAAAATAGAAGATAAGTCTGTATTTAAATTTGATATTATTGAGGAAGCTACAGAAGATATATTAAAAGAACGTGAACAATATTACATTGATTTATATGATTCTTTTAATACTGGATATAATTGTTGTGCGGAAGTGGATAATCCAAAGTATAATTTAACTAACGTTAAAAAAGCAAATAAAGCAAAACAATTGAATATATTTTATGATGAATTTATGACATTGTACGGCCAGTATCAAGATAATTTTGAATTTGGGAGTACTTTTTTAGATAGATTGAGTGAAAAACATTATAAACTTCCAGTATATAAAAGTACTGTTGGGATTATGAAATGGTTTCTAGAAAATTATAACCCAGATGAATATATTGGCAGATTCTCCGTACATGGAAATCAACAATATTTTCTTGTAGTAGGAGATAAAAATGAAAATGAATTTGCTTGTTATAAATGGCAGAATAATAAAATGTATAATAGTCATCAAGATACTGAATTATACAGAAGTTACATAGAAGATAAAAATTTATTAGATATTAATAAGCATTATATTGTAGATGTTCCCATTTTACATTAACAAAATATAAATATAATTATTATACTTGATTTAATTATATATTTATGGTATAATCGGGGTAGCAGGAGGAGGTGATATATACGCATACTTATTTAGGAAAATATTATATCTTTCATGAAGTCGACTACGATGGAAACCCAACAGACAACAGGGACGCAACCTACCTACAATGTAGATACAAATCACAGATATATAGATTTGACGAAGACACATTGGCTATAGATTTTATGACTACTAATTCTGCGAATATTATAATTTCTGAATTAAGGAAAGAGAAAATAAAAATAAAAAAATTCTCGGAAGGGTCGTCTGAAAGTACTTATCTGTTTTCTGAAAAAAAAATAGATAAAGTAGCAAAAATAATGAAACCAAGAAAGAAAGGTAAAAACATTCAAATGAAGGGACTTAGGGATCGAAATTTAAAAGATAAACAAAAATATTTAATGAAATATTGAGGAGGATAGGAAAAATAAATAAGATATATAAAATGCCAGATATTGTTATTGTTGGATATGGGAGAACGCAAACATATCAAATTAAATGTTTGAAATGTGGTAAAAAATTTTTTCCCGGAAAACAAATTGATTTTTTCTGTGAAGACTGCTTACATAAAAAGTTAAAAAGAGAAAAATACATAAGGGACGAACATTATTCAAATGTAGAATGTGTGGGAAATATAGTTGGTTGGGAAAATAAAGTTGCATGTAATAATCAAAGGTCAAGATATAATTATAAAAAAGTATATAAACGTGATGGATTTACTTGCCAATATTGTAACTATAACCTTAGAAATAATCCAGAATTTATCCCATTATGGATAGACCATATTATTCCTCATATTTATGGTGGAGGTAATAGGATGGAAAATTTAGTTGTATCATGTCAAATGTGCAATCAAATAGCTGGCAGTAAAGTTTTTAACGATTTTGACAGCAAGAAGAAATATATACTACAAAGACGCATTGATAAAGGATTATATGTTGCTCCCTATTTAATAAAAATATATGAATTAGATATATAAAGTCAAAAAATAATTAACTAATTAAAACTTACACTGTATTCCATGAAAGTTTGCTTTAATTCGGAATTTACTCGATTTAAAATGAGATAATTTTTTAGGCAACACCCTTCTATCCCTTATATATCAATGGATAGAGGTCACTTTTGAAAAATTGCAAAAAACACCTTATTTTCGGGGTCAAGGAGGTCATTTTACCCTTGAAAAAGAGAAGAAAATTTTTGGTTAAAAATAATAAGATTACAAAGTCTGGATGGAAATTAATTAATACAAAATATAAATATAATTGCGGAGGTTAAAATATGAAAAATACATATAGTGGCACATTGATTTACAATAATTTAGGTGAATATGAGTTAGGCAAAACAAATATATCGGAAATATTAAATATAATATATCGCCACCCAACAAATAATCATATACAAATTAAAATGACCAACAAAACTAAAACTCTATTTGATGAAGACGGAGTACTTTATTACAGACCAATACTCCCTGGATTATATTCATTGCATGTATCTGGTGAAGACTTAGAAACTGTATTATTCGATAATGTTGGAGAGGAATTAGAAATTACAATATCTGCTGAAGCATTAGAGGGGACACCATATGGACGAAAACAATTCGCAAGTTAAATATTGCAGTAAATGTTTAAATAAACTTAATGATAAATATGTGGTGGATATTGATGGGAATAAATTTTGTGATAGATATTGTAGATCGGAATATTGGAATGAAATAAGACAAGATAGGGATGATTGGTTGCCGGATGATTATAAGAGAGGTTTTAGAGTATGGAGGAGGGGTAGTTAGTAAAATTGATAAAAAATTTAACAAACGAGATATGGAAAGATATTAAAGGCTATGAGGGATTATATCAAATAAGCAATATAGGAAGAGTTAAGTCTCATCCAAGAATTAAAGGATGTATATATCATAAAGAAAAGATACTTAGTCCTCATGATAACGGTAATGGGTATTTATGTGTAGACTTATATGGTGGGAATAACAACAGAAGAAGATATTATATACATAGGCTGGTTGCAGAAATGTTTATCCAAAATCCTAACGATTATCCAATTGTAAACCATAAAGACGAAAATAGAAAAAATAATATAGTTGCAAATTTAGAATGGTGTACATATAAATATAATTTAAATTATGGCAATGTTAGATATAAAATGAGTAAGGCACATAGGGGTAAACCTAAACCATTACCTACAATTATGGTAGTAGATGGGAAGGAATATACAAGAACAAGTGTGATATGTTTAACTACTGGCGAAGTGTTTAAAACAATAAAAGAAGCAGCTAAATATTATAATATCGAAAATCTCCGTTCCCATATAAGTCGTATGTGTAAAGGTACTCGACAATATAGTTATTTGGGTACATTACCCGATAAAACACCATTAAAATGGATGTATTATGTAGATTATATTAAGCAAAAGGAGAATTCCGCTTGAGTAAAATAAAACTCTATGACATTCTAAAGATAAATATTAAAGATATTCTTGATGCAAAGTCTGACTTATATATAAGAAAAGAAGAAGAATATAAATATTTAATTAGACAACAAGAATCTCTCTTATTTGACCAAATTAGATTAGTGAGGGGCTACGATACTAAAAGAATTAATGAATTAATATTTGTTGTTGCAAAACACAATAAAAAAAGAAAACCATTATTAGAAAAAATATTAAGAGAAGGGTTTAAATATAATAATGTTCAATATATTAGGTTTGGTAAGTCTAATTCCCAAGCAAAACAAGGAGTAACAGTTTTTATAGAAAAAGATTTTTATGAAGAAATAATAGAAAGAAGTAAATTGGGTATAGAAGTTGATAAATGTGTAATTTCTAAATATGAAAGTTATCGAAGTTTGATATTTAGTGCTTGTCGGTTGGTAAATGAAAAATTGCCAAATATTGTTTTAGTAGACGAATATACAAAAACATTACCTAGACAACATGTCAGATATGCGGTAGAAAAAGATATAGAATACATAGATAAAAATACTGGCGAGAAAAAAATATATAAAAATCAAAGAGTTATAGAAGAAGGGTATCATGATATTAAAATATCACCTTTTGATGGATTTGGTTGTCATACAGAAAAAATAACCCAGATGTTTGCTAAATATTGTGGTAAAGAAAAATATATTCCTATTAGTTATCAAATTAGATTACCTTTTTTAAAAGGTATTAGCATCCAAGCACCGATAAAGGAGTTTTATGAAGAAAGAGGTATTACTGAAATAAAGGATGTTTTTGGTAAAATACATAAAGTAAAAGATATTGATTGTCTTTGGAATGTGAGCATGTGGAAAGCGTATGATATTTTTAAAGATAAGTTTGGTAATAATGCCTGGAACGAATATATACGTAGGATTAATAAGTATAATTATAAACTTGGCATCAGTAAATATAGTCACCATACAGATGACATAAATCTATATACGAGGGCTAACTTTCAATATTTACAATGCTTGGATTTAATCAATCCAAAATATGTAAAACAATTTAAAGAAAGAAATAATAAATATAATATACTTGATACAAAAAACTATGGAAAAATTATAAAAGTTGCAAGTTACTCAACTTCATTAATTGGGAGAATAATTAATGGTGATAAATTTACTGTTTTAAAATTTCTAGGCATAAATGATACCGAAGAAGATTCAATCAATAGTAAATATATAGATGCTGTTTTAATTAATGATATTATGTTAAAAGACCCATGCATAAGGAATATGCTACGTAGAAAACTTCAAAAAATTATTACACAGATGAAACTTGGAAAGATTTACGTAGAAGGATTTTATCATACGGCGGTTGGAGATATTGTAGGATATTTAGAATATGCTGCGGGAGAAGAGGTAAAGGGTTGTTTAAATGGTGGGGAATTTTATTGTGACACTATTCCGTTAGGTGATTGTTTGTCTTTTAGAAGTCCTTTGGTTGATCCTTCGGAAGTTAATAAAGTAAAGATTGTACATAACGATACTACTAAAAAATATTTTTCACATTTTAAGAATCAAGATGTTTGCATGGTTAATATGTATGATTTAACTATGCCACAACAAGGCGGTTGCGACTTCGATGGCGATTCTCTTTTACTTTGTCATAATTCCATATTACTTAAATCAAAAATTGATAAGCCTATAGTTGTAGACGTTGATGATAAAAAATCATCTCTTGCAGTTGAGTATAATCAAGATAATATAGTTCATTATGAACATAATAGTAGAGACGATAGAATAGGTGAAATAACAAATGTTGCCACAAGTATAATTAATCAATATACCGAAGATGAATATTGGCAAAAGGTTAATGCAGATAAGATTAGTTTACTCAGGCTTTATCAAGGCAAAGAAATAGATTTTTTGAAGGTTGGATATAGGTGGGTATTAAATAAGAGTCTGCGTAAACATTTAAAAAAACTACCTTATTTTTTATTATATAACTATCCTCAAAAATTAAATGTATACAATCAAATTCGCAATATAAATAAAGGTAATAAAAATGGCGATAAAATACCATATAATGCTTACTATTCCCCTTCTCCATTAAATGAGTTGTGTAATTATATAATCCAATGGGAAAAAAGAAAAATAATATGGAATAGAGATGTAGTCAACACTGGTTATCTATTAGTTGATGATACAATTGATGTATCTAATAAACATATAATAAAAAAAATAAGGTTAATATATGATGACTTTAAAAGAGATTTTCAAGAATATCTAAAAAATAAATCCGAAGAAGATAATATTAACCAGTTAGATATTCTATTTGATGAATATAAAAAGAGGATATTTGAGATTAAACTAAATTATAAAGAAATCGCTAATTATTGTATTAGTGTGGCATATAGGAATATAAGTGAAACCAAAACTTTATGTTGGGCGTTGTTTGGAGATGTGATGTTAGAAAATTTAAGAAAAAATTCTTCGCAACAAAAACAATATATAATTACTGACGCAAATAAAAAGGAAGGACAATATGAATTTCTTGGTAAATATTATAATTTTACCGAGGTTTAGGGGGTTAAATTGTTTTTAAATCATATATTAGACGAATATAAAGAAGTTGATGATAGTGAAAAAGATAGAATATTAAATGATTTTATTGGATGTCTTTGGAATAGTAAATGTTTTTTTAGAAAATATAAAAGATATTACACATACGACATTAGAGAAGAGATACTGGATGGAAGACGAGATTTAATTGAGTTGTTTAATAAATATACTAGAATTGAATATAATGTTTGTCAGAGTTATATACTTAAAAATTTGAGTTCTGTTGATTATATCAGGATACATATTAATAATATGTATGGATTATTGTTCGATAAAGACGTTTACTATGATGAAGAATATTATAAATTATTAAAAACTCCTAAAAATGAATATTTTAAAGTTGTTAAATATAAGAAAGAGCATGGTAATGTAGATAATATTAGTATCAAGAAAATAAAAATAAATATTGATAGTGCCTTTAAAAAAGCAGAGATTATAAAACAGAAAAGCATTGATAAAAAGCACAATATAAAGTTTGAATGGTATAAAAATCTAATCAATTCTTCTGTAAGAAGTATTTTTAATAACTATATTTCCGTTGAAGAATATGAAAATAAATATGGATGGGATTTAGATATAATAGTTGATGGTTGGCATGAAGATAATTATATTATTAGTTATTTTTGTAAGAGTTTAACGGGATATATGAGGAATTACATAAGAAAAATAAAAACTGGTAAATATAGACATTGTGTAAATTGCGGATTACTTATCTCCCCCACCAATAATAAAATGAAATATTGCCAGCAATGCGCTAGAGAGGCAGAATTAGAGAAATATAGGAGGTATAATATAAAAAGAAAATATAAAAATTTACCACCAATAGAAAATCCACCAAACCCTTGATATATATGGGTTAACCCCTATTTTACCCTTTATTTATCAGTATGGAAAAGGTTGTAATATAATGTAAAAATAATATAAGGAGGTTTTGCAAACTAATTTGCAGAAAATTACTAAAGAAGAAGTTGCCCTTCTTCGTAAAAATGGTTATTTCAAAAATGAATATGGTCTTAGTAAAACTGGCAAACACAAAAAATCTAAACGTAAAAAATATTACGCTATTGAAAGTATAGTTAAAAAATTGAACTACTTACAGTAACATAAATTTTCCGAAAGGAATGGATGTATGACTACAGACAGTATTTATAAAGGATACAAAGAAATTGATGTAACCCAAGAAGAGTTGGCAACGATATATGAACATCCAGAATTTAATACATATAATATATTTATTAATGAATATTTGATTGTAAAACTAGATGGTGATGTAAAAGACAAGTTTAGATGGGATGGCAATAAGTTTGTAAAACTTAAATATAAAAATGTGAATAATCGATATGTTGGTAAAGTAAAACCTCTTAATTATGAACAAGAAATTATAATTGATCTTTTGGAAAATAGAAACATAACTGTGGTTAGTTTATTTGGTGTGCCTGGAAGTGGGAAAACCTATATCCCTGTAGTGGTTGGTATAGATAAGGTTTTAAAAGGTGAGTATAGTAAATTTGTTTATTTAAGAAATAATGTAGATATTGGACATAAAGATATAGGCTCTCTCCCAGGAACAATAGAGGACAAACTCAATGTCTGGGAATATCCGCTAATAGATTCTTTGGGTGGTAGAGTTGCCGTAGATACTTTAAAGTCTGAAAATAAAATAGAAACTACTTATATAGGTTTTACACAGGGAAGAACATGGAATGACGCATTTATACTTGTTGATGAAAGTTTTCACTTATCAAAGAAACATGTATATAATTTATGCACTAGATTGGGACATAATAGTAAAATTGTTTTTGCGGGAGATGTTTATCAAAATTATTCTTCTAAATATCAAAACGGCAATTCGGGTATTAGTTTTTTACATGAAAAAATGAAGGGTCATTTTTTATTTGGTTGTATGAAAGCTAATATATCAGAACGTAGTGAAACAGCTCAAGTTTGTGCAGACTTATTGTTTGAGGGATTATTAGATTAATATAAAATTCTTATTTGATGTTAACCTATCCTTTACAGATTGCAGGGGCGCATGTACCAAGGCTGGCGACAGAGGCTCCAAACCTCCGTGTGATGGGTTCGATTCCTATCGTCTCTGCCAATAATAATCGGGGTGTAGGGTAGTGGTATCCCTCCGCATTTGGGATGCGGAAATCGCAAGTTCAAGTCTTGCCACTCCGACCATTGGGGGAGTACCAAAGTGGTCAAACGGAGCAGACTGTAAATCTGTTGCCTTCGGGCTTCGGTGGTTCAAATCCACCCTCCCCCACCATTGGGAATGTAGTTTAATGGTAAAACAGACGACTGATAATCGTCAGAGTGGTAGTTCGATTCTACCCGTTCCTACCAAGCAGAGGTAGCACAATTGGTAGTGCAGTTGATTTGTAATCATCAGGTTGGAGGATCGTACCCTCTCCTCTGCTCCATTGGATAATAGTGGGCTTACCACTTTATCAATATATTTTTATTATTTTTAGGAGGTATTTTTTATGACAAAATTTTTTGATGATGTTTTTGATGAATTTTTATTGGGGTTTGGCAAACCAAGGAGGTTAGTTTTTAATTCAGTTGTGAAAGACATGCTTCCATCATGTTGGACGAAAAAAGATGACAAAACTTATATGTGTATTTGTAAGACAATAGGCATCAATCCAGAAGATGTAGTTGTTGAAGAATATGACTATGGATTAAAAGTGAGTGGTTCTACAGAACTTTATAATCATACTTTTGATACATCTTTTGAATTGCCAATAGCTGAAAGTATAATGAATGAGATTGAGAAAGTTAAAGTGTCTAGTAAAAACGGATTAACATTCATTACCCTAATACTCGATAGACCAGAAAAGAAAAAAATAAAAATCGAAAAAGAGTAATGTGGGGGAGTTTCTACTCCCCTCCCCTACTTCAATGTAATGGAGGGACTAGATGTTTGATATAAAAAAAAGAGATAACGAAAGTTTTATTGAATATGCAGATAGATTAATTGATGCTAAAGAGAATGGTATTATCGATTTAGATAAGTCTGAAATATGGGAATTTTTATTTGGTGAAAAAATATCGCCGGATGAATCCAGAAAACGCTTGTATGGGGTTAAGACGGTTATATCTAAACTTAAAGAAGAAGGTTATAAGAATATTACAGAGGAAGATATTTTAAAACAATTAGAAATTAAAAGACAAGAATTACAAAAGGAAAAATATAAAGTTCAAACAGAAAAAATTGCACTTAATCAAATGCTTCGTGAAGAAGCAAGGTTTGAACTATTTATTGAAAGAGCAATTGAAGAAATAAAAAAGCATCCCATTTTAGATATTAATAAAAATTTAAGAAATAAAAATGTAGTTCAACAAAATAATAAATGCGGTTTATTAGCGTTTGCAGACCCTCATTATAATAAAGAATTTAAAATTTTAGGGTTGCATGGAGAAATTATTAATGAATATAGCGTAGACATTTTTAAAAAAAGAATGTGGAAATTACTTGATAAAACCATTGAAATAGTTGACAAGGAAGGCTTCAACGAAATTAATATTTTTAATTTAGGTGATGAACTAGAAGGTATAATTAGGATCAGTCAATTAATGTCTCTTAAATATGGGTTAGTAGAATCCACCATTCAATTTTCATATTTTATTGCTGATTGGCTTAATGAATTAAGTAAATATGTTTTAATTAATTATTATGCTACGGAGGGGAATCATACTCAATTACGTCTACTCACTGGTAAAAAAGGAGATACCCCCGATGAGAATTTAAGTAAAGTAATTCAAGTGTTGGTTGCTGAAATTTTAAAAGATAATCCAAATATAATTGTACATAATAATCATACAGATAAAATATTTACAAATATTGTAGGATTTAATGTTTTAGGTATTCACGGAGAAGAAAAAAATGTAATGCAAGCAATCAGGGATTTTGCATTTATTTATAATACTCAGATTGACTATATGGTTACAGGGCATAAGCACCATGCTAATAGCATAAATGCCGGAGTAAGAAAAGGATGTATAGGTGTTGGTAGCATTATGGGAATAGATGATTTTGCTATGGATATAAAACGTGTATCTAATCCTACATCTACATTTGCTATATTTGAAGAAGGTGTTGGTAAAACAGTAGAATATACAATTTATTTAGATTAATGAAGGGTTAAATTGGTGTATATATGCACTTGTTTTATCTTGGAATTTTTATTGGATTAATATTGGAAAGATATATGTTTCCTATTTTTGATACATATTTTGAAATTTTTAATTATAGAAAAGCAGAACAAATTACTTTACATAATTTGAATATGAAAGCAATGAATTTAGATTTTGCTAGAGAATATCCCGAAGCAAGTGGTGATCCTTATCAACAAATACAGGCGATAGGATTTGAACATCCTCAAGCACAAGACGAGGATTATGATTGTGAAGATAGGAATAAGATTGGATTTTAAAAAAAACTAAACAAAATCGTGAATTTATTATGATTTTTGAGTAGGTGTCCCCTACTCTATTTTTTATTTGTAGAAGAAAAGGAGGTGGCTTTGTGCCACGACTTAAAAAAAACACATACGCAAAGCCACAGCAAAAAGTAGAATTAACATGTATTGGCTGTGCAAAAACAAAAAAAAGCAACGAATTTTATGTTAGTTATAATCCCCTGCATGGTACTGGAAAATTACCGTATTGTAAGAATTGTATTCAAAAAATGTGTCTTGATAACAAAGAAAATATATCTATTGAAAAATTAAAAGACACTTTAAAATTAGTAGATAGACCATTTATCGAAGAATTATGGAAAATATCTATTGATGAAAATTCTGCAAACCCAATAGGCACATATTTTAAAAATTTAGGTCTTTCACAAAATAGAAAACTCACATGGAAAGATTCTTGCTTTATTACTGATACTCCAAAAGACGATACTTTAGTCGATGATAGTATAATTGTAGATGAGAAACTTATTACTGCTTGGGGACAGAATTGGGAAGCCGATGAATATATAAGATTAGAAAGTTTTTATCGTTCTATGGTGGACATAAACAAACCTGATACTCCTCAAGATAAAGATTATATAAAAAAAATCGCAAGACTATCAGTTCAAATTGACAAAGCCATAGAAGATGGGGATTCTAAAACGGCTAAAGCATTAGGAGATTTATATTCTAAATATATGTCTGATGCAAAATTAAGAACTAGTGACATTAGTGAGGCAGATAAAGGTGGTGGCATAAGACGTTTTTGTGATATTTATGCAGAAGTTGAAAAAGATGATTTTATACCACCTTGGGAATATTATAGAAAAATAAATGGAGCAAAACAAGATATTGTAGATAAAACAATAATGTTTATATTGAATTTTATGTTAAAATTTAACAGGTCTGAAAAACTATCCTCTCCCCCTTCCAACACACCCAAAATAGAAAAAGACGAAATTGATGAAAAAGCTCAATGTGCTATAGAATTAAATGATTTAATTGAGGTAGAGTATGGCGAGCCACACTAATTTCAGTAGGAAGGATAGGGACAGAAAGGATAGTAATTTTAACACAAATCCCGATAATTTTGAGGTAAGAAAAGTAAACCAAAAACAAATAAAAGATTTTGCAAAAATGAAACCAAAGTGGAGAGAATTATGTAGTTATTTTCGATTCTATCCTGACCGTTTCATTGATTTTATACAGCCTGAAGATGCAAAAATAAAATTGCATTTTTATCAAAGAATATATCTTAGGATAATGTTTAGATATAGGAAAGTTTTCATTACAGCAACTCGTGGTACTTCAAAATCGTTTCTCCAAAACCTTGCGTTTGTGTTGCTTTGTATTATGTATCCTCGCCAGAAACTCTTTTGTTGCGCCCCTGGAAAAGAACAGGCTGCAAAAATAACACAGGAATGTTTGGATGATATTTTTGATTTCTTTCCTTTATTGAGAGAAGAGGTCAAAATATATAAGAAGGATAAAGATTATACAAAACTTGTTTTTTATAATGGTAGCAAATATGATGTAGTACAAATGAAAGATAGTACTCGTGGGGGACGTAGATACGGTGGTGCAATAGAAGAAATTTGCGATAAAAAATTTGATGGAGATGTACTAAATAGTGTAGTTATTCCATTAATGGCAAATAGTCGTCCTGCAATGTGTGGAAGTGTCGATCCAAACGAAACACATAAAAGAGAAATATATATATCAACTGCTTCTACACAACAACAATTTGCTTATGATAAATGCAAAGAAATATTTGACAATATGATGAATGGGGAATCTGCGTTTTGCACAGGGAATTCATATGATTTACCGTGTATGTTTGGACAGTTGGATATAGATTTTATTGAAGAAAAACGAGAGTCTCCAACATATAGTATCCTTGATTTTATGCGTGAATATGAATCTATTTATACGGGGTCAAGTTCGGATAGTTTGATTTCGGATGAAAAGTTGAACAAATGCAGAACTTTAGGCGTTGCAGAATGGGAGAATAGTGATGAAACAAAAGTAGAATATGTTCTTTCATACGATGTGTCTAGGTCAACTGGTAAAGAAAATGCTTTAAGTGCATTAGTAGTAATAAAAATAATTCCCCGTGGAGATGGTACTTATCAAAAACAAATTGTAAATATATTTTCTATGGAAGGACAACACGACACTTGGCAAGCTAAATTTTTAAAAGAAAAAGTTAAAGAATATAAGGCTAGTATATTAATAATTGATGCCAACGGTATTGGGTCGGGGGTTGTTGACCAATTGGTTTTAGATTTGAATGATGGAAACCCACCATATAAAGTTATCAATGATACAGATAATCAATGGACTAAATATGAAACTCCGGATGCTATACCTATGGTTTATGCTCTAAAATCTCAAAGAAAAGAAACGAAAAATAGTGATATGATTAATAATATTATGAAGATATTTAACAAGTTAGATATTGAATTATTAAAAACCCCAAACGAAGGAATTAAAGAGTTAGAAAAAAAGAATAGGAAAAAATTTAAAAATGATAGTGAAGAAATTGCCATTGCTGAGATTCCTTATGTTCTTACAAATAATTTATGTGATGAAATTATGAATCTTAGGTATAAACAAAGAGGTAATGATTCTGAAATAGAACAAATTTCAAGGTCAATACCGAAGGATAAATTTTCTGCATTGATGTATGGATTATTTTGGATATATCTAAAAGAAAAGAAAAACAAAGAACATAAGTATAATAACGTAGACATAAATAAATTATTTCTTTTTAAACAACCAAATATACGAAAATATTAATATAATCCCCTGAATGAATGAAAGGAGGGAGTTATTTGCCTAAAGAAGTAGAAGAAAAACAAGAATATGAATTTAAATATTATAAATTAGATGTATCTAAACTTGTTCAACTAATGAAAAAAGACTTACAAGCAACATCGGAAGGCAGTGCATTTTTATCACAGTATAAAAAAGAGGATATAATTAAATATTTGCAATCCCCTGTAACTAGTGGAAAAATTATAAGACAAATATCTAGGCTTTTATATAATTTAAGTCCTCAATATAAAAGATTAATTCATTATGTGTCAGATATGGCGAGATATGATTATATTATTAATATAAATAATAATAAAATTATTGAATTACCCAAAGAAAACATATTAAAGAAATATTTAAAAACAATTAAGTATGTTGAAGATATGAATATAAAACATGAATTTAGTAAAATAACAAAAACTTCTTTTGTTGAAGATGTTTTTTATGGGTATGATTATAGCACAAATTATTCGTACTTTATCCAACCGCTTAATCCTGATTATTGTAGACTTAATGGTTGGGCAGATGGTGTAAGAACTTTTCAGTTTAATTTTTCATTTTTTAACAGTACAAAAAATCAAAAATTATTAGAAACATACTATGCTCCAGAATTTAAAGAAAAATATGATTTATATAGAGAAAAAGGACAAGAATATAGATGGCAAGAATTAAGTGTCGAAAATAGTGTATGTATAAAATTAAACGAAGAATTAGATTATCCCATTCCGTTTTTCGCAAGTATATTTCCTGATATTTTTGATTTGCAAGATTATAAATTATTAAAAAAAGCAAAAGAAGAACTCCAAAATTATGTAGTATTGGTTGCAAAAATACCATATAGAAAAGATGCGGATAAAGCCAATGATTTTGCATTACATTTGGATGAAGCTATAACTTTTGGTAATCGGGCCATGCAACAGCTTCCTGATCAAGTTGGATTCATATTGTCCCCCTATGACGATGTTAAAGATATTCATTTAGGAGATAAAAATAAGATTGAAAATAACTCTGTTGCAGATGCAGAAAAGAGTTTTTGGAACTCGTCTGGTGTAAACCAGGCTATTTTTAATTCCGACAAAATTACAGAAGAATCAATACGTAAAAGCATCGTATCGGACGAAACTATAATATTTAATCTGTATAGGCAATATGAACGATGGCTAAATCGTAAATTAAAGTTATCGCTAGATGATAATTTTAAAGTTAAAATACTTAATACTACTGAAATGAATTATGGCGAAGTATATAAAAGACTTAAAGAAGCTGCTTCGTATGGAATTCCAGTTAAACGTGAAGTTTGCGGTAGTCTGGGAATGTCACCATTAGAAGTGCAATATTCTACAACTTTTGAAAATGATATTTTGGGACTACAAGATAAATTTATACCTCTTACGTCTGCTAATACTCTGTCCCCCGATAAAAAAGATAGCAATAGACCACCAAGGGAAACCGATGGTGCTAGCGATGGTGAAGGGCAGGAAAATAATGAGGAATAAAAGGAGGTTTCAAATTCATGAAGTTTATTCATTGTTTTTCTGAAGAATTAAAAAATAAATTACTCCAAAATGGATATAATTTGTTGGTTGAAACCAATGGGATTTTTATTTTTGAAAACTCCCCTACTCTATTTTTTGATTTTGGAAAAATAGACAGTACAAAATTTACTTTTAGTAATAAGATGATTTTTTAGAAAGGTGGTGAAGTGGATATTGAGTAAAAAAAATAAATTACAGCATTTATCACTTGCTACTACTTATGAAATAGATAATTCTTTCGATTCTGATAAGTTTATTAAAATGCGTCTCAGAGTTTGTCATGATGGTGATAATCCAAATCGTTCTCATTTTGAAGTTGATGATATGGAAAAAACTAAAGATTCAATTAAAAACATTCCCATATTAGCTAATGTGATAGTTGACGAGAATGGGGATGTACAATTTGGTGGGCACGATATGGAATTAGAACAAAGTAAAGTTAATGAAGATGAAGTTAAGTTAATTTATAAAGAAGTGCCAATAGGTGTAGTTCCTGAAACATGTAACCATGAAATAAAAGAATTTGATAATAAAAATTACGTGTTTTGTGATGCATACATATGGAAGGGTTATGCGAATTATGCTGAAGATATAATTAATCGTGATGAAAATATTAAACTCTCTATGGAAATTATTGTAGATTCATATAATTACAATGGTAAAGAGAAAATTTTCAATATTATTGATTATAGATATCAGGGCATTACTTTCCTTAATAAAAATTACGATACAGGTATGGAGAACGCTTTGGCTACTACTAGTACCTTTGCAGAAGAAGAAACTAAAGAAAAGTTTATTATGATTATGGAGGAGTTAAAAGATACTCTTACAAATTATAATATAGATAATACTAAAAAAGGAGGTAGCAAGGTGGATGAACAAATAATCGCTCTACTTGATGAATATGGCGTAAATCAAGAAGATATTCCTTTCGATATTGAGGGGTTATCCTTTGAAGAAATTGAAAGTAAATTGAAGGAGTTGAATAATAACAACACTGGAACAGAAGAAAAATATATTAAATCTTTTGAGCTTTCGCACAATGAAATAAGATATGCTTTGTATAATTTGTTAGCTCCTGTTGAAGCAGAAGATAACGAATGGTATTTTATTGACCAAGTTTATGATGACAGATTTGAATATGAGAATTGGGAAGGTACAAAGATTTATCGTCAAGAGTATAAAAAAGAAGATGATATAATATCTTTTGTTGGCGAAAGGATAGAATTATTCCAAGAAAGGTTAACAAAAGAAGAAAAAGAAGCACTTGATGAAATGAGAAATAATTATTCTAAACTATTAGATGAATTTGAAGAGTA
>Ga0334898_1002335_pt1 | contig 17714 bp, 16 predicted proteins | sample GraSluR3_MG_10_FD_207228 | JGI IMG/M metagenome (GOLD analysis project Ga0334898, IMG submission 207228) | Sludge microbial communities from methane-producing bioreactor in Wageningen University, Netherlands - Granular Sludge_3_08-R3 | ecosystem: Engineered > Bioreactor > Anaerobic >... | reverse complement strand
GACAAGCCGATTCATCCGGAGAAGACTAAAGCTCAGCGGCAAATATTTGAGATTTTCGAACTCGATTCATAGGTCCTAACTATAATTTTTTGAGATTTCAGGATATATAGCACTATATCCCTTTGGTATAGAAAAAGCATCATTTGTAGACAATTTATAAACTTTACCATTCATAATCAAAGTACCTATACCTTTTAGCACGATATGAATAAAGCTAGAATCTCGTATTGTTGGATCTCCACTATGTAAAGGAGTGCACTGTTCAATCCCACAGTATTCTAAAGAAATATCAATTGAAGATTTTCTTATTTCACTAAGATTAACAAATCTTGCAGACTTTTTCAAAATATGTCGTGATTCAATTTTTGAATCAGAATTATCAATCATCCGTACCTCCATAAACCAAATAAATTTAATTTTGTCAAATAAATAAAATCCAAAATATCAATCTTTAAAATATAATACTAATGCTGTCCGCCATATACAAACTATTCTTAATTATTATACTTATACTTTCCACTAATAACTATTAAAAAGATTTTTAGTTAATTGTTTGAAGTCTTTCAAAATCTAAAAACTATCTCTATATCTTCACCTTTATATTTGCTAACATTTATTAATGTAATAGATATTTTACCCAAAATCTAATTTTGTAAAAGGAGACTCAAGTATTTTATTTTTTTAAAGTTACATCCTATCGTATTTTAAAAAACACATTTTACTTAGTATAATTATTTCCCATATCAATTGAAGCATTCCCTATCTTTATTACAATGTTTGCGTTTACCTTAGCTTTAAGTGATTCCTCTTTATTAATGATTTTAACAACTGGAGATGTAAATGTTGGAGCTACTTTCTTTAAAGGTCCTTTATTTTTATTTACTTTATATATACCTTTATAATCATATTTAGGAAGCCACAAATAAATAAAGCTTGATACATTCCCTAATTTTTCTATTCCAAATTGTCTAAGTGATAATGTTTGATCTTTTTGATACCTATCTAAAAATTCATTAATAAAGTTTTCTTTAAATTCTTCTGTATATGCCATACCATAACTCCTTCTATTTATTATAGTTGGATTATAGTTTTTATTGTTTATAGCTGAAACTAGGCATCAATTTACGCTCACTTTTGAGAACCGAAAAAATTTTATCTTTTTGAGGCTTATTTTGGAAGAGCCTTGCCTATGACTTGATAATAGAATAAATAAAAACCCTGATTGTAATTTAATTTTTACACGATTACCCCTTAGGTGTGTCTATTATTACATGATTGCCTCCGAACCCTTGAAAAATAAGGTAAATTAACCTTATATAAAAAAACAGCTATTTTATAATTCTTTACATTAAAAGAAATTATAATAGTTGAATTATTGTAACAACGATAATTAATTAAAAAAATTATATAGTATTAAAACACTTCTACATCTAATAGATGGTATGAATAACCATATATTAGGATTATAAGAGAATATTTTCGATTAAAATATTTTGAAATATAAAAAATTCCAATTTTGAATAATTATTGAAATAATAGTAGATATAATTATACTCAAAATTGCAGTTCTAAAAGTTGCTTTTAATCCTTTTTCACTCTCTGTTTTAATTGGATTCATAATATTATTAAAAATATTTGTATAGTCATTATTGATTGTTTCAATTGATATTAAGTATGAATTAAGTTCCTGTATATCATTCTTTAATCCCTCTAAAATTTTATTATCCTTTCTTTGTTTTTCAATAATTTCTATCTGTTTTTTTGCTTTCTTAATCTTATTATCAATTTCTTTAGGATTAAAACCAATTATATTATTTTTCTCTTCTTCGATAGCTTTAAATTCATCTCTTAATTTTTCTAAAGTCGATTTGAAAAAAGAATCAAATTTTTCTAATTTAATATCACCAAAGAAATCTATTTCCCATCCATCTTCTCCAAACATATCAAAAGTTAAGATGTCTTCTTTTTCTAAGTATTCAAAAATTTCTTCGATACATATTGTCCAATTACTCCAGTCATTAAATTCACCTTCATAGAAAGAAAACTCTGTTTTCTTATTTTTCTTGATTTTTAATTTTAAAAAAGTTAAAAAAGATAAATCCGTATTTGCACAGTGTTGATAAATGACCGTTGAAGCATAAGCAAACAAAAGCATATACTGTGGCTGTAATTTGTGAAGACAGTTGGCTGGATAGTTGCGATGTGGTAGTCCCTATCTGGCCTCTGTCTTCTTACAAAGGACTACCACATGAAGAACATACGATCAAAGTCCAGGAGGAAGACTCCTTGGTCCGATGCGCCTGAAGCCACCGCACTTCAGGCATTTATCGATGAAAGCAATCAGGACAATTATCACAGGAAGCATCCAGGCATTTCTGATACCGGCGAGGTTGAGCTGCTCAACTCGATGGGTGTACAGGAATGCAGGCACTGCAGTAGCACTGCAATCCAGAGATTCGGTTTCACCTCCAACGGTGTTCGTAGGTTCAGGTGCAAGGATTGCAGGAGAACCTTCAACATCCTGACCAACACAATCTTCGACTCCCACAAACTGCCGCTTACCGAATGGCTTGACTTCCTGCTCTCCATTTTCGGGTACGGCAGCTTCAGCCTGACATCGAAGAGCAACCGTAATGCCTATACAACCACAAGATACTGGATGGATAAGGTGTTCCTGGTGTTGAAGGAATACCAAAGCACCTTGGTTCTGTCGGGTGAGGTTGAGCTTGACGAGACCTTCTATAAGGTCCGGAAGGCCGACATCGAAAGAAAAGAGGACGGTAAAGAGTATCGGGGATTGTCCCGCAACCAGATCTGCATCGGAATAGCCTGCGACCAAAGCAGTGTCATCTGCTTCGTGGAAGGCGAGGGAAAGCCGACCAAACAGGGAACGCTCGTTGCATTTGCCTCACACATTAAACCGGGATCGACGATGAAGCATGACATGGAACAAGCCCACGTTCCCTTGGTAGAAGCGCTCAAGCTCAGAAGCATCGTATACGATTCCAGACAGATCAAACAGCTGCCAGATTCCGAGAATCCGCTGAACAGGATCAACCAATACTGCAGGATGCTGAAACTGTTTCTTGCCTCCCACTCGGGATTCATCAGGGAAGACCTTCAGGACTATCTGAACTTATTCTGCTTCATCATGAACCAGCCCAAGGACAAACACGAAAAGGTCGAAAAGTTCATGAACATGGCAGTGGGTTGCCGTATTTTGCTTAGATACAGAAGCTAAAACCGCAATTCAAGCAGTGTAATGCAGTTTGATATCAACACTGTGCAAATACGGATTTAAAAAGATAAAACTTCAAATGTTGGGAAAAATGCTTCAGTCATACAAAAACTCCTAATTAATATATTAATAAACAATTACATTAATGTTAATTATATAACAAGTGCAATACTAAAATCAAATAGAATAGTAACTAATTCTAGTATGTAATAAATCTTATTTTTTTAAAAAAATTGTGGAATAAATAGTGTAAATTGATATTATGTTTTACACGATTACCCCTTATGGGTGTTGACTATTACACGATTACCCCTAGAGGACTTGATAATTAAGTCAAATTAGCCTTATACAAAAAAACAGCTATTTTTTAATTCCTTATATTAAAAGAATTTATAATAGCTGCATTATGGTATCAACGATATGTACTTAAATGCCAGGGAAGAGAGATGAACTCATCATATGCTTTCACCAAGTCACGAACCCTGCTCATAGAGAACCTCCATTCAATGGAATGGAAAACTGACTGGGGATCCCCACTTCGATGATGTCTCCAATCCTTTTGTAGATAAGCCAACCTTTCTCAGAAGCTTGCTGTGCCAGTTCCATCGCCCTGCCAGAAGGGACATCAAGCATCCTGATGGGATCAGAGTCAAAAAGAGCTTTTCCCCTGTAGCCCATCAATGTGGCTAGAATAACAGCATATGCCGTATTGGCAATGGTTGGCTCTGCTTGCGTTCTGACCTTGATTCCCCTGCCAGAAAGATGACCTGTTTTTGTCCAAGAAGAATTGATATTTTGGGCTATAGATTTCAAGCTTGCTGGGCTATACCTTCCAGGCTCTTTCTCTTCAATAAAGGACTCGAGGACTTCACGCTCTATCCTGGTACCTCGTGTACATGAACAGATGTAAGGAACTGTCACACGAAAGAGAGGATCTCGTGCAAACGCACAGAGGGCTGCAGACAATGCACTGCCCTTCTCATCCCTTCCCACAAAAAAACGGAGCAACCTAAATACAGCAAGGTCAGGATTCAAACCATACATAGCAGTAAGGTGTTTTGCAGTGAGTATCCTTGTTTTGCCTGATTGCTTGCCCAGACAGTTATCTGAGACTATTGCATCGAAATATGTTTGGTGCGGAGCAGAAACATCATCGACTGCTTCGAACAAGAGTTCAAGCTCATCAATCATGATTGTCCTGGCTGAGTGAGTACCATTGCGGGTATAACGAAACCCGAGGTTCTCAAGCCTCAACTTCTCTTCTTCAGTCATTACCACCCTTCCTGAGTACAAAGAACCATACAGCACTCACCGACGAGCAGAGCGAGTAGACAACATTGAAGCAAGAAGTCAGCATTCTATACTGTGTATCTTTGTAGCACTATGTTCCATTATAGCTACATTAGTAGCCAATGGAAGGGTGTTTTTTGCATTTTGCTATGGGAAAAACAACAATTCCCGGACAAATTTGTGCTATTTGTCTATACGATGGGATAGCTACCAACTCATATACGTCAGAATATTGTGGAAGAAGTCTTATCTGAGGCAATCAACACCCATCTCATAATAGTATTATGCGTATTAGACAATTTCCCAGTTGCTAGGAAAACCCATCATAGTCATCACGTCATCAATGGTTATGGATTCTAAATGCTCATTAAGAGTAACGAGAGATTGAGCAATTTCAGCTTTCATCTTTTTGAAGAATTCTGCGTCATTTAGTAAGTACTTCACCATTAGAAGAACTGCAAAAAGATCTTTTATCCCCTGAACAGGTTTCCCGTGGACCATTGGGATACGAAGTGATGAATGTTCAGGCAATAGATTAATTTCGGTGGTAAATCCAAACGTGCAGAAGCGCTCACCATGTGCACAAATATTTCTGGCTAATGATATATTATTAAAATAGTTATTCACAATATTCGGCCGTAATGAGAATCTCCTTGCGACTTCATTCTGCTCCATAGCTTGCATAAACTTGAAGAATTTGCTGGCATTTCCCATTGTTAAAAGATTGATGATTACCCACAGTGGGATATCCCCATTATGATTACACTGGTAGTGTTGCAATCTTTTATCATAAGAGGATTTGTTGGTAATTATGTCTTGTATTTTGCCGATTAGCTTGTTTATCTCTGTTTGGTACTTTGGGATGTAATTATAATTAGTTGCATCAAGGTATCCACATGCACCGTGCACCTTTGTAAACTCATAAGCTATAAGGGCCTTCAAATGGTTCTCAATTATCAGGAAAGCTCTGAGAAATTGAGCTTTCAGCTCTTCATCAAATCGGTAGAGGGCATAAATCTCTGCTAATGACGAACCTTCTTTATAAGTTTCAGTGGGTCCTGTTGTTGCTAAAAACAAATCCTTATAGCCATTAATAAGGCGGTAGTAATTCTGAAAGGATAATATCTCAATAGCTTTTTGATGGTCAGGAATAATAAGGCCTCAACTCTTCAAGATCTGAATCTGGTCTTCATAACTCGTGAAGCATTTCCCAGCCACCAAGCACCCCCTAAAAAAAGCGGCCCCGGGCCCGTAGGCGACCGGAGCTCAATCACTTAACTGAATAATACGGGTACCCAACCGAAAAGTCAACGCATAAGTATCCGGAAGATGGATTAAAAGACCTTTCTAGGTTGCCAAGTGTACCAACAAATGTACCAAAATACCAAAGAATGTACCAATTCCGGGTTGTTTAAACTTGTTTTATGTTGTTTCATAATGCTTGACAGCAAATCAATTTATGAACATAATGAAACAAATCGGATGTGACTCAAGTCCCGCTCATAATCCGTGGGTCGAAGGTTCAAGTCCTTCTGGGCCCAGTAACAGAACTCCTTGCAATGCAGGGAGTTCTATTTATTTACAAATAGGGCTATTCAAAATTCTTTGAAGCACTGAACAAAAGGTGTACCAAAAACACCTTTTGGGGTCAGTTTCAGAAGAGGAACATGAGCCGGAAACCCTTCTATCTTTCTCTTCGTAGCGGCGTTTGGTACGCAAGAATTGTTGATCCCAAAAACAGGAAATCAGCTCTCGGCAGTAAGCACCGGTCAAACCGATCGGGATATTGCTGTCATGACTGTATCCCGTTGGCTTATTGAGGGAATTCCTCAAAAACGTATAAAGGCAAAGAGGGATGTCTCTGAAGCCATTACCGTAAATCGATTGTTCAATGTTCTCCAAGATATTGATCTCACCAACAAAGAAGCTGAGAAGATCATGAACATTCTCAAGCAACGGGGACTTCTTAAGAAGGTCAAGGAAGCAGAGGAACGGGACCTCATCACCTACCTGCTCGATTTCTACAACTATGACACCAGCCCCTTTGTACGGGAGAAGCTTGCACATGGCCAGTCCATCGGGAAGACACACTGCCAGGACTCAATCAATCGCGTCAATGTTTATTGGAAGAAGTATTTTAAGGGAAGAACCCTTGCAAGCATTACCAGGGAAGAACTAAGAGAATTTTCGCTCTCTCTCAAGAAGAAAGGCCTTGCTGCAGCCACCATCAATAAAGTCATGCTTACCGGTAAGGTTGCCTTTGCTTGGGCCTATCAAGAGGGATACATTCATACCAACCCCAGCGAAGGGCTCAAGAACTTCGTGGGCAAAGCGAAAGAAAGAGGCATTCTCACCGATGAAGAGAATACCGCCCTCTTTGAACAGGAAAGGAAGGAAGAACAATCGTATGTGGGCAACTTGGTTGCTTCCACCTGCGGGCTCAGATCCGGGGAGGTGTTGGGACTCAAGGCTGAGGATATTGGATTGGATAGGTTGTTCATCCGTCATTCGTACAGTCCCCTCGACGGGTTGAAAACTCCCAAGAACGGAGAACAGCGCCAGGTACCGTTGCTTCCTGAAGTCAGAGAAAAACTACTTAGCCTTGCCGAGAAGAATCCTTGGGACGATGGGTTCATCTTCTACAGCGACAAGGCAGGCCAGCCGATGGATCACAAACTTTTGAATGACGGGCTGTTGGAAGCCATGATCAAGATTGGCATTTCCAAGGAAGAGAAGGAGAAGCGCAATATTGTCTTCCATAGCTGGCGCCACCGTTACGCGGCTAAGATGGCTGATCTGGTCGATGCCAGAAGCCTTGGATTAGCTACAGGCCATAAGACGATGGCAATGCTTGAACATTACGCCGCCCATGCGAATGAGAATCATTTCAAGGCGGTGAGTGAAGCAACAGAGAAGGCTTTCGGACAGGCGAAGTGAAGTAAACTACATACGGGGAGAGAATGACTTGAGACAGCGGTTTTTGGGTCGTTTTCTCCCTGTGATATAGGGAAAAACTTTAGGACATCCAAATTCCGGGGTAGTATGTACCCTAGAGGATGGGACCATAGAAAAGGGGGATTTTATGGCAGGATTGAGAGTGATCTGGCCGGATGCTAAACCAAGCGAAGAGGTGATGAAAACGGTAGAGGACCTCAGACAGAAGGGGAACTTTACGGAGGAAGAGCTGGAGAGGCTCAAGCTGTACCTGACGTCGGTGGAGTACTGCACCTGTGGACATGGCAGACACAATACTAATTCACGAGAACAATTCGCAATTTTCCGTAGAAGAGTTCTACCAGTTCATACTAGACAACTGAGGTGTCATTGAGACATGGCAGTATTTAGCATGAATAAAGGATGAGTTATCATTTTCGGTAAAGGAACAAACAATGAAGGACTATATTATTGAGATTCTCATGGCTATTGGTGTTGCAGGCATCAGTCTTTTCTTCAAATCCTATATCTCAGAGAAGCTAAAAAACATGGCAACATCACAAGATATATCAAAAATCACAACCAAGATTGAGAGTATCAAAGCCGATTATCTTAACCAAACACATGCTTGGGCTAGGTTCTTTGATTTTGAGTTTGAACATGTGAAAGCCGTCTGGGATGCCTCGTATGATTTACAGATAAAAGCACGAAGCTTGAATCCAATTATTGAAGTGGGAACACCAGATGAGGAAGCTAGAAAAGAAGATCTAAGGAACAGGTATCGCGAGTATAGAGAGAGTATCTATCAGTTTCAAAATAAGGTATTTAAAAATCAACCATTCATACCTATAGATATATATGAAGCGTCACAAAAAATTATGGTAATGATTATCCCACTCGGTGTCGAGTTTGAGATACAACAGCGACAAGACAGAGAACCTGACTGGATGAAGATCGTCGAAATTAACACAAAGATAAATGAGCAAATAGATAAGTTTTGCAATCAGATTAGAGACTACATCTATAACAAAGCGGGTTCTGCCAACACTGTCCAGTAAAACTTTATTGGTATTTGCATTGATGTCATCCAACCCCTACGACTTCAGATAATCATCTGGACATGAAGGATGCCGATAAAGGATTTCAGTTCTCTCGCCGATTGTGCTATTTCTTTGTTTCAACAATGTAGTCATCGATCTACCATACTGGCCATAGGCAATCCCTCTATATGGGAAAATTGAACGACATACATAATGCCCAGAAGATCTATCTTTGGTGACTTCTTTACTGGATTTCGCTACCAGAAAAAGGTAGCATAATTCTCCATCAATGTTTCCACGAATAAGCCAATCGGCCTCGAGTCGAGATCCAGAAGCATGGCGATCCAAGTAATCTATTACAAAGTTATCCGATCGAAGAAACTCATCAAGACGAGAAAGGCAGGAAATCCTGGCAGCAATATCAATTTCATCTTTCCGAAAGTTTGAACTCTTAGCCAAGTCAGCCATTGTAAGTCTACCTTCTTCTATCCATTTCCTCAGATTACCTGGACTGTTCCTTGCAAAGGGAAGGTCCTTAAGATGATCAGAAATCCCAGTAAGATGAATGAACTGGGCTAATTCAAATTGAATGTTGATTGAATACCTTTTCTCTTTCTTAGCAACAACGAAATAGTATGTACAGGAAGAAGCCATCTTGGAATACGACTGATAACAGTTATACAACGCGTCCAAGAGAGGCCTCCTAATAGCTCAAAAAAAACCTGAAGACAGAGCTTCAGGTTCATAAAGAAGTACGTTTCTTTCAGTCAGCACCACCTCACGGCAACACTGCCTACAACCAAGGTGCGGTACGTACAAACCCTTCACAGCTCAGCAGGTACTGTATCTTGGCCCAATACCTACATCATCGCAATCACTACTGGTCCTGCCAGCAATGAGTAGGACTCTTGCCCTACACCCATAGTATGGTCAGGGTAGTAGAAACTGTCAAGCAAAACGATGCAATTTTACGCGTTAATTCATGTTATCGTGCGTTAATGAGCATTAATATGTACTGTACTAAACCGCAACGCGGTGGCCTAGGTTTTTTCATTGTCCGAACAGCTGTCTCTGTTTGAGAGTCTTTCCTTCTCCTCTGAATGGTATCCGCATCCCTGGGATGCACATACCATTCAGAGGAGACATTGAAGATGACTCAACCACAAACCAGGAGAAAACTCCTACAGGACATGCAGCTGCGCGGATTCAGCAAGGATACCATTTCCTCTTACTCAATCCAATGCAATCGTTTTCTGGAATTCTGCAAAGCAAAGAACACCTCGAAGTTGACGGAAAAGGAGTTCCGTGCCTATCTGGTGCATCTCACCAGTAGAGAAGATCTTGCCCCTTCATCTATCAACCAGTACAACTGCGCCGTGCGCTTCCTCTACGAGGTCACGCTGGAGAAGGACATCAACTACAAGAGGGTCCCTCATGTCAAGGAACCGGTGACAAGACCCGAGGTCCTTACACCGCAGGAGTTGGAAGCGTTTTTCAGGGAAGTCACCAGGCCCAAGCAGTTCGCCTTCTTCCTCAACCTCTACGGCTCGGGGCTGCGCATCAGCGAGATGATTGCACTCAGGGTCGATGACATCGATGCAAAAAGAATGTTGTTGCGGGTGCGGTGCGGAAAAGGAAGAAAGGAGCGGTTCGCCCCGCTCACCAAGGCAGGCCTGGAGGCGTTCCGCTACTATTGGAAGACGTACCGGCCTGTCAATGCCAACAACTACATCTTTCCAGACTATACCAAGACACGAACCCAAAGCCCGCATACCCTGAGGCACAGCTTTTCTACACATACCCTGCAAAGCGGTACGGACCTCATGAGGCTCAAGGAGATGCTCGGTCATTCCAGCCTCTCCTCGACGACGGTCTATCTGCACCTCTCGCTCGTCGACAAGAGCAATACAAAGTCACCAGAAGAGCTCTCTGCACAGTTTTGAGCTGAGTACCGCGACAGGAACTTCATCCATGGCTGAGGTGCAGGATGTGTTCCTTGCCTCGTTTGACGAGTACAGCAGAAGCCATTTCGTTCCCCTGCAAGCCCAGAAGACGGCAAAGGCAATCATGGAATGCCGTACAGGGGCAAGTTCCTTTGCGGTTGCAAGGGCCTGTATGCGAAGGGTGAGCTCTCCCTGAAGGGTGAAAACGGCAACACTGTATCCCGAAACGCATTCTCATCCCTGATCGATGCCTGCTACAAGAAGGACTGGGTCGTATACTCCAAGGAACCGTTTGGTGGGGCCGAGGGGGTGTTCGAGTACCTGGGAAGGTACACCCACCGCTTGGTCATCAGCAACAACAGGATCCTCTCAGTTGAGAAAGGGATGACCAGCTTTTTGTGGAAGGACTACAAGGATGAATCCAAGCTGAAGGAGACCACCCTCACCAACGATGAGTTCATAAGGCGCTTCCTCTTGCATGTGCTTCCCCACGGCTTCACCAGGATACGCTACTACGACTTGTACTCGTCTCGCAACAAGAGCAAGCGGCTCGAGTTGTACCGTATGGCACTGGCCGCAAGGTTTCGCAGCAAGCGGAACAAAAAGAAAGACAAAAACCTTGAGACTCCCTTTGAGATTGTCGTAAGGATTCTCGGCCGCGACCCGAGATTCTCTCCCAGGTGCGGGAGTCTGCTAAACCAGCAGTCTTTAGCCCGGGCTTCGCCGGCCTGACATTCTCTCACAGCACCACCTCCATTGTCGTTGCCCCCTGTTTTGGGGGTAAGGGGGTGTTTGTCTCAATTCCTCACATCACACGTCGATTCATGCCGATTTGGGCCACCTCGGCCCTTCTTCCCAACGAAAACCGTACAAGGGTGGATGATAGTTTCCCCATAGCATGACTCTTACGGTTTCGTACACCGAAATTATCTGCAACCAGCCACAGGAAACCACTATTAGTGTCCGGGTTCTTCATGCCCGTTTTCCATTGAGGTGTCTGGTTACGATAATTTGCTATTCAAAATTAGATGTAACATCGGATACGATTATAATCAGTAGGTCGAAGGTTCAAGTCTTTCTGGGCCCAACCTCTTTGCGATACAAGGAGGCTTTGTTATTGGTATACTAGATTTGATTTTGCTGGCATCCAGAAATAAATCACGATGCTAGCGTTGGGCGAAAACACTCCCTGTTACGGAATGATATTATTTCGTTACCTTTCTCACACTGTCTTGAAAACCTTTTGGATCTCCATGTCAGAGGAAAGCATCACCAAGTCAGCCTTGAATCCGGGCTTGATGCAGCCTCGGTCTGTTTGCGAAAGCACCCGTAAGGGGTTCTCGGAAACTACCTGAAAGAAGGATTGCTTGTCCAATACGTTTTTTTGAACAAGGTTTTTTGCTGATTCGCTGATCAGCATTGCAGAGCCTATCAGTATGTCATTATCACGGTAATAGCAGGCCTTTCCATTCGAATAGATTTGCTTGCCCAAATAGAAGCCTTCACCGGCACCCATGCCTGCTAAACTCATAGCATCAGAAATCAGACAAAGCCTTTCTGTGCCAAGGCAATTGATCGTCAATTCTATTACCGACGGATGCACATGCACTTCATCACAAACAAGTTCATACGTTGCATGGCTGTAGTCACGGACAAACGGCATGGCTGCCAAGCCTGGGCGTTTGTGATCTATACCGCTCATCGCATTGAAAAGATGGGTAAGATGATTCTTATCCCTAGGTTTCAATGCATCCAGGGGACAATCACTATGGCCATAGGCCACAACAATGTTGTTCTGTTCCAACATACTCGAGAGCTCATCACTGCCTTGCAGTTCAGGAGCGATGGTCATAGAGGTTACAAGAGGCTTCTTTCCACATTTGATAGAAAGCATCCTCTCCAGATACTCCCTATCAAAGGCTCGAATACCTGAAGAGAGAATGCCACCCTTTTTTTCAGGTGCGATGAAAGGCCCTTCCACATAGACCCCAAGCAGATAGGATGAGAGGAAAGCACTCTCCTCCATCGCTTTCTTGATCTGGTCCAAGAGATCCAAATCCATGACAACGGCAAGTTGAAAACTAGTGATACCCTTCCCTGCAAGGAACAGGGCCATACTTTCTAGATTTTCCTGTATATCACCTCTGGTTGAATCAAAACCACCACAACCATGGATGTGCATATCGACCAAGCCTGGGCCCACAAGGTTGCCCTTAGCCTCATACTGCTTAAGATGCTGTACCCTCTTTGGGTCATGCTTGCCTACATACGTAACAAGCCCCTGCTCCACCACTATGGTGGTATCAGGGAGCAGTGCCCCACCCGTATAAGCCAAGGCATGGGTTATTGCATAGTCACTTTCATTATGAACCATTTGTTACTACTCCATATCAAGAGAATTGGGCTTGTACATATAGGGAAAAGGGAATGCAAGATTCTTTACGAATGCCTCATAGGTACGCCCGCATAACGCAGTAGAGAGATCCCTATCTTTCTCAACCCTCAATTTTTTAACAGAAGGCCTCTTTCCCTGCACGCAACAGTCACTTTTCCAATCAGAGTTCAAAAATACTAGCTGAATCATATTTTCAAGATTATCATACATACACTGATGGAAACAGGCATAACAGAAGCACCTTACTGTAAGAGTTAAATCTATCACATCCTGTCAACGAATGCGATCTAAAGGAGCCAGAAAAGAATCCACACCATTAGCTGATAACAGTAAACAACTTGTTGAATGAGCGATGTTTGGGGAAAGGGGGACAGGTAGACAATCCTTAGAAAACAGGGGAGCTTGAAACACAAAGCCTACTCAAACTTCTCAAGAACCGAGACAAGGTCATATCTTGAGCAATAGATTGGGCTCATACGGACTCAATGGTATTGAAATCTTTCATATCTCTGATTTCAGTTCTGCTTCACTCAATCGCAGATAAGGATAGACTCTTTTCCCATGGACAGCATGTTGATCAACAGCTATCATTATCACATGCAAGAGTATGTTACAGCGGGTGAATTGAGTCAATTATGTAATCTACATGTGCAGACGCTCCACTACTATGATCGAATCGGTTTGCTCAAACCAGCAATGCGAAGATCTTATGATGGAACACGCTTATATCGATTCGATCAAGTTTACAAATTGACCACCATCCGTTACCAGAAACGTCTAGGAAAAACCCTCTCCGAAATTAGAGCCTACATGGAATCTTGCGATGTAAAGGGTACTCTCGATGATTTAAAGCAACAGATACAGATAGTTCATAATCGCATGGATGAATTGAAAGTAGTGGAAACTATGCTCCATGAGAAAATTTCATTCATCGAGCAAAAGCTATCGGGGAAAAAGACCGTAGATCCCCAAAAAGTAGACACTCATTGGTTTCCACCTCGACCATACATTGCTGCACAGGGTGACGAATTTCAGTTTGGAAATGATTACTTTTATGTTTATCCAACCGTCGTATTCCATGAGGATGGAAAGAAATCATTCGGTGTCTATGTACCAGATGATTTCGATAAGGAACATGCCCTAGCGCAACTTTCCTATATACCTGAGGGCTTATATTTTTGTGGATATCACCTTGGATCGTATGAGACCATCTATTCAAGCATAAACTCTCTCAGGAGCCTGGCACTAGAAGCAGGACATGTACTATCCAATCAGAACGTATGCTTTAATATCATAGACCAGTTCATCGAACCTGATACCAATAAGTATCTTACAGAAATACAGATTCTGACCAATAACTAAAAAGTAGATAAACTTTCTCTTGCGCCTCTAGTAACAATATGCACTAGACTTTGTACAGTTATGCAAAAGAAGGCGGTACCCATGGTCCAAAAATATCTCACAAATGCCACCATTGTAACCATGAACAAGGAAGAGCAAGTCTTTCAATGCGGAAATATTCTGGTTGAAAACGATCAGATTACAGCTGTTGGCAACGTTGATGAATCATTATTGCAGCCAGGAGCTCAGAGACATGACTGCACCGGAAAAATTATCCTACCTGGTCTGATTAACTCGCACGTCCACACATCCCAGCAATTGGGCCGTGGGCTTGGTGATGATGTTGATCTGTTGACGTGGCTTCACAGTCGCACGTTCCCCTATGAGAGTTCTCTCACCGAGGAGGACTCCTATGTATCCACGTTGCTCTGTTGCATTGAACAGATTCGGTGTGGAGTTACCAGTTTTGCAGAGCCTGGAGGACAATTCGTGCGGTCGATGGCGAAAGGTGTCGCCCAGGCAGGGCTGAGGGCCAAGCTGGCAAAATCATGCATGGATTGTGGCGAGGGACTCCCTGCAATATGGCAACGCAGCACGCAAGAGGAACTTGATGCGCAAGTAGCAGACCTGGAAGCCTTGCACAACAGTGCTGATGGAAGGGTTCAGGTCTGGTTCGGCCTGAGGACACTGTTCAATAACTCTGATTCCCTGATCCTAAAAACAAAGGAACTTGCAGACTCCTATGGGGTCGGAGTACACATGCATGTTGCGGAGGTAAAGGAAGAGATAGTCTACAGTAAGGAGAAATTTGGTGTCGGGACAGTACAACACCTGGAAGATCTCAGGGTATTGGACAAGAATTTTCTCGCAGTCCACACCGTCTGGTTGACCAACGAGGAAGTGGATCTTTTTGCAAAAAGGAACGTCAAAGTCTCCCACAACCCTGCTGCAGCCATGAGAGTACTCGGTTTCGCAAAGGTTCCACAGATGCTAGATAAAGGTATCTGTGTCTCACTAGGAACTGATGGGGCTCCATCAAACAACAGGATGGACCTAGTTGATGAAATGTGGCTCACATCCCTGATCCACAAGGGATGGAGGTTAGATCCAACTGTTATGAAAGCACAAGACATTCTGAGAATGGTCACTACCAACGGAGCTAGGGCTTTAATGGACGAGGATGTCGTTGGATCACTTGAACCAGGCAAGAAAGCTGATATGATCATTATCAACCCAGCAAGTGCAGGGATGTATCCTTTGCACGACAGTATAGCCAATCTAGTAACATCCATGCACTCCTCTAATATTGAAAGCACCATGTGCAATGGGCAGTGGCTCATGAAAGACCGTGTTCTTCTGACGCTTGATGAGCAGGCGATTCTCAGCGAAGCACAAGATCGCGCCAATAGCATTCGTGAACGAGCTGGAATCCGATTACCAAATCGATTTCCTGTAACCATATGTAAACCCTAGGAGGGCTTAAATGAAACGAAGTGAACTGAACCGTGTGTATGAGGGCAAAAGGAAAGCTGACTTGATAATCCAAGGAGGAACTCTCGTTAATGTCCTTTCAAAGGAGATGTACCAAGCAGATGTTGCCATTGTAGAGGATCGGATTGTTTCCACTGGAGATGTATCACCATACAAAGGCTCGGATACTAAAATCTTGGACGCTACAGGGAAGTACATTGCCCCTGGCTTTATTGATGGCCATATCCACCCAGAAAGCTCTAACCTCTCCATGCGCGGATTTGCAAAAATACTCTTGCAGCATGGAACAACCTCCATCATGACAGATCTGCATGAAATTGGGGTGGTCTGTGGATTGGAGGGGATTGAAGCAACACTCGAGGAAGCAAAGCAGACTGACCTCTCACTCTACTTCGTCGTTCCCTCCCATGTCCCCTTTTCACCAAACATGGAAACCAGCGGTGGACAGTTTGATGCCTCGATTATCGACAAGGCTCTCCAGCGTGAAGATGCTGTTGGATTGTCTGAAATTGTGGCTCCCTATGTGACCATGGGCTACCCAGATCTGTTGGAAGCGATGGAAATGACGCAGAAAGCAGGAAAAAGTCTCCAAGGACATCTCCCCGAGACAACTGGGCAAGCACTCGATACCTGTTTAGGACTGGGTGTAGTAACCGACCACGAGAGTCTGAGCACAGAAGAAGCGTTGGAAAAGATCAGGAAAGGCTGTCATATCATGATGAGGGAAGGCTCCGCAGCAAGGAATCTCCCAGATCTCAGCAAACTGATAACTGAGTACAAAGTCGACTCCACACTCTGCTCAATCGTTACTGATGACCTCCATACTATAGATGTGGTCGACCGTGGACATCTCGATGACTCACTGAGAACCGCTATATCTTTGGGCATAGATTTCCTCACTGCAGTCCAGATGATCACAATCAATCCAGCGCGTTGCTTCCATCTCGATTGGGAGATAGGATCCATTGCTCCCGGAAAATTTGCAGATATCACCATCTTGGACAGTACAGAGAGTCCAAAGGTCACCGATGTGATTTCCAGGGGAAAGATCATTGTCAAGGATTCTGCAACGTGCGTTGACTATCCAATCGTGAAGCATGATCAAATCTTACAACACACAATTACCATCCCCAATGGGAAAATCAACCCATCAGATCTTGGCATCACTGTTGACCCAAAAGCAAAAAGTGCTAAAGTCTTGGGAATGCGTACACTCGACTGGATTCCAATTACTTTTGCCCAGGAAGGAGAGCTTCCTGTACGTGATGGATTCATCCAAGCAGACATTGACCAGGATCTCCTGCTCATTGCCCAGGTGGAACGATATGGGAAAAATGGAAATATCGGGAAAGCCTTCATGGCGGGTTTCAATCTTAAACAAGGCGCAATGGCTTCTTCGGTCGCACATGACAACCATAACATCATTGTCCTTGGAACCAACCTCGAGGATATGGCTCTCGCTGTAAACAGGGTCGCCGAACTTGAGGGGGGGCAAGTCATGGTTGTGAATGGTAAGGTTATCGAAGAAATAGCCTATCCTATCTGTGGCCTGCTCACTGATCTGGATGCAGAAGAACTTGCAGAGCGCAAGAAATCATTGATCAAGGCATCACAGGACGCCGGATCAAAGATTGGTTTTCCCTTCCTCTTCCTGTCCTTCATCGGATTAGCAGCAATTCCTGAGTACGCGATTACAGATAAAGGTTTTATCGATGTGTTAAAACAAGAAATCATAGACCCTGTAATCTCTTTGCAATACTAAAAAACATATTCGGCTGTCCTCTTTTCTCAGAGGGCAGCCATTAAAACATTATTTAAAATCATGTTCCAACTTTTTCAGATATGCAACCTCACCATTTATCTTGGTCTTTGCCCTTGCTGATTAGCTGCCATGTACATGGAGTCCTCATAACTTATTCCTGACTTCATGACTTAAAACTGCCGATTTATTCCAAAACCTTAAACCCAGGAGCGGGAACACCGTTTTCTGGGTTTTCTTATCTTATATATTTGTCCACTTAGAAGCATACAAAATGCTTGTA
>Ga0334898_1002333_pt1 | contig 17754 bp, 14 predicted proteins | sample GraSluR3_MG_10_FD_207228 | JGI IMG/M metagenome (GOLD analysis project Ga0334898, IMG submission 207228) | Sludge microbial communities from methane-producing bioreactor in Wageningen University, Netherlands - Granular Sludge_3_08-R3 | ecosystem: Engineered > Bioreactor > Anaerobic >... | reverse complement strand
AGCAGAGATATGCTTCTCAAGCCTCTCAACCAACTAGTGAGAATTAGTGCAAATTCGTGGACAGATTATGGATTCCGGGTCAAGCCCGGAATGACTAATGTGGGCTGGTGGGTAGTTTCTATAGATTCCGGATAAGCCTCACTCCGTTCGACTTTCCGGAATGACTAATGTGGGCTGGTGGGTAGTTCCTATGGATTCCGGATACACTCCTTAGCCCCACAAAACTGCTGCGCAATTTTGCGGGGACCCCGAATCGCTTTGCTTCGTGTTCCGGAATGACTGGTTTTGGGTTTGTAGTAATATGGGAGATACGGGCGCAGCGACACTTTAATTGTACATCGTAAATCGTAGATTCAGTTTGTGTAACGACCCCTTAATTCTCCATCCTCAATTCTCAATTCTCAATCCGATTTGTGCAACAACACCTTATTGTAGATCGTAAATCGTAGATTGTAGATTCGATTTGCCGCGCCAACTACGAACTAAGAACTACGAACTAAGAACTACGAACTAAGAACTACGAACTAAGAACTACGAACTAAGAACTCTCTAAGTCCTTATTTTCTCACCGCTTGCACACTTGAGCGGTGAGGAAGCGGTGAGGGAGGCATGAGCGCGCCCTATTTTGCAGTCACTTAGCTATCCCCAAAAAACCAAAAAGCGGAGCAAAAACTGCTCCGCTATCTATCAATGCATCTGGTGAGATTAGTCGTCAATATCCTCAAAATCTCCAAAGTCTTCAAGATTACCTTGGAGGCTGTCGATCATGAAGCGGGCTGATTCGTGGAGGTCGCCTTCTGGGAAGCGCTGAATGAAGTTGCTGAAGAGCTCTATGGCGAGGTCTTCATTTTTCATCTCTTCTGCCACGAGAAATGCCTTCATGAAATATGCTTTATAGTCATCGACTCCGTTTGTGAAGTTAGTCACGATCTGGTCGTAGAAGATGATTGCATCTTGGTAGTTGCGGTTTCTGGTGGCGGCATCTGCATATTCGAAGAGTTCTTCGGAAGTGAGGGTAAGGCGGATGCGTTCCGGGTATTTCACCAGGTTATATTCCACAAAGAGTTCTTCCTTGATCTGATCCTGTTTAGCTCTTTCTTTGTCTTGTTTAATGGCGCTGATGATTCTGGGTTCGATTTCCACCTGCGGACGGTAGGATTTGGGAGTTTCTTCGATAGTGCGGAAGAAAACTATGTCGCCATTTGCAGCGGTAAAGACGGGGGAGAGATATCCCACGGGATTGTCCCAGATGAGCCTGCTAAATTCGGCATCTTGGGTAAGCCCGGTGACTACTCCGTTGTCATATTGATTTGGATAGATATCTTTAGCCGGACGGATGGAGTGGTCTTTGACTATCTTGGTCATCGTCTTTTCATTTTTCTTGCGATGAGCGGTGCGGAATTTGCGCCAAGCCTTGTTGGCATCCTTTTCGTTTTCAAAGAAAAGCACTTGGATGCTGCGATGAGCAGGCTGGGCATAGTTTTCTTTGTCACGCTCATAGCGAAGGGCGATCTCTTCATTGGTGATATCGATCTCATCCAGCACCATGATTTCGTATGCGCGGCGCAGGATAAGATTGTGCGTCATGGTCTTATAATCGTCAGTATCGACAAAATATCTTTCATAGCCCAGGGCTTTTGCTTCCAGGTGGAAGAGATCTTGGATGAGGTTTTGCTCGATGAGCCCTTTTGCCCCCTCTCCTTTTATGTAGAAGATCTGTTCTTGCGGATTGAGCTTGTCAAACGCGATTAGGACATCTTGGATTGTCATGATCAATTCCTCGTGAGGTGAGTGAACCACGACATTGAACATGATCTCTTCATTATTCTTTCTTGCTTGAAGATCGATCTGAGAGGCGATGCCCTCGTGGATGACTACTTCATATTTTGCTTTGAGTTTTTTTCGGATATCTTCAAGGATGCGGCGCTCCATCACGGGGCGGATGCGCTGTTCGATCTCAGGCAGCACTTCGAGATATTCCTTTTGCCTGCCGGGTGCCCAGCTGGCAGTGCGGAAGATATGCCATCCGAGATCTGTCTGATAGGGGCCATATACATGGTGAGGATCCACTTCGCTATTACGAATGTGATCTTCCAGTACATAGTCATTGCCCACGCCGGGGATGTTTCCATTCAGACGGACGTTTTTGATCACGCCTTTGAGTCCGCGCGCGTAGGTGTTTTGATTGTATTTATCAGAGACCTTGGCAAATGTGGCTCCGTCGGCAAGCTCCTGTATGGCATCCAGAGCGTCTTGCTCGGTGGCGGTTTGGATATATTCGATGGTGATGTTTGGATTCATATAGAAGAGCTGAAGATTGTCTTGATAGTATTGCTCTTTGTCCTCTTCGGTGATCTCCACTTGGTTGGTTACATGGCGCTTATAATACTCCTGCAGATAGTGACGTCGGGTGAGATCATTCAGACGCTCGGTCACTTCGGGGGATTTGTCTAAACCAAGCTGTTTGGCTTTAGCGAAAAATACTGCTTCGGTGCTGAGGATGTCCATGATTTGCATTTGGCCGTCCATGGTGTGGTAACGACCCTGCTGCATGGGAGGAAGTTTTGAGATTTTATCCAGGACATCTGCCCGGTAGATCTTGCCGCCATCATACTCAACCAGGATATCGCGTTCTTCCAAAATATTTGAATTTGATACCGCAACGGGCTTGTGATCTGCGGCGATCAGGAAGCTTGTAATTGCCAGCAGGATGCTGATAGTCAGTGTCTTAGCTGTTAGTCTTGACATTCTTTGCTCCTTATCGTTGCTTTCTTCTTGTCTAATGCTGTGACAAAAACCAAATTATGTGCAAGTCGTCAAGAGTTTTGATTTGGAGATGATGAATCCGCGGGCCGCATACCTTGTTAACAGGATCTGAGAATCCGCTATGATCCGGGCGTCATCAACTAAGCTGAGGGCGAGCGTGGCGGCTAAAATCCGGCATTTTGTGAGGACAAAAAGCTGAAATGCGAATAATTTTCCTTGACGTATTTTGCTGGACACAAAATAATGGAAGAAGTCATCTGAAATTCGTCAACACATTATATAAAATGGCTGATAATGGCTAAGTACTTGTTATCTTAAGTTTAGCAAAAACAGATCGAAATACAGGAGATGGAAAACTTGGCTGCTTGCTCCGGCTGACATTGGGGTGAGATGGCTTTTTTCATCAAGATTGGCACGCAATGTGCATGTAACAAACTATAAAAACAAAAAACGATCCCCCAGGAGGATAGTAAAATGCTCAGAAAACTGAAAAACCAAAAGGGTTTCACCCTTATCGAAGTGTTGGTAGTGGTTATCATCGTCGCCATCTTGGCAGCGATCGCGGTGCCAAGGTATTTGCGTTATGTGGAAAAATCACGTAGCACAGAAGCTCAGACCGCCATCTCTACCATCCGCAAAGCGTACGACATCTACATGCAGACCAATGGTTCCACCGATGGTTTCTCACTCGAACAGGCTACCAGAGAAGCTAGCCTTGGTGAAAGCACCATGCGGAACTGGAAGTTTGAAGTAGTCGGTAATCCCCCCAACAGGTACATTGCAACCTCCACTCAGGAATTCGCCGGTGGCGAAGGTAAACAAGTATGGTACGACGTAGTTGAAGCCAAATTCCACGGTTATGGAATTGACACTTGGACCGATCCGGAGACCGGAGGAATGCAGGCCGACTAAGGGAGGATGGTACTTTGACAATTCATGAACTATTACGCTTTACCGCCGAGGCGGGAGCGTCTGACCTTCATGTTGCTGTGGGCGCGCATCCGATGGTGCGCGTCAACGGCAAAATGAAAAAACTCAACCTTCCGGTTCTCACACTGGAAGACGTTGAAGGCCTCATCTATGGTGTGATGAATGAAGTTCAACAGGAAATGTTCAGAAAGAATCTGGAAATTGACTTTTCCACCAAGCTTTCAAATGACGTTCGTTTCCGTGTGAACGCATTCCATCAGATCAACGGTGTATCAGCAGCTTTTCGTGTGATCCCAAATGAGATCAAAAGCTATGACGAGCTGCGGTTGCCCGAGGTTCTTAAGCGTCTCACCCGTAAAGAAAAGGGACTCATCCTGGTGACAGGACCTACCGGAAGCGGTAAATCCACCACGTTGGCTACTATGATTGACAGTATCAATGACAATCGTTATTGCCATATCATCACGGTGGAAGACCCCATTGAATTTGTGCATAGCAGCAAAAACAGCCTCATCAACCAGCGTGAGCTGGGGCACGACACTTGGAGCTTTACTGCAGCATTGCGTAGTGCTCTGCGCGAAGACCCGGACGTCATCCTGGTCGGTGAGATGCGTGATTTGGAGACAGTGTCACTTGCGTTGACAGCAGCTGAAACCGGACACTTGGTGTTCGCGACTCTGCACACCGGAAGTTGTACGAAATCCATTGACCGTATCATAGATATGTTCCCAAAAGAGCAGCAGCAACAAGTGCGCTCCATGCTTTCAGAATCTCTGGAGGCCGTGATCTCACAGACCCTGCTGCCCACTAAGGATGGAAAAGGTCGTGTCCCGGCAGTCGAGATCATGCTCGCCAACGCCGCTGTGCGTAACCTTATCCGTGAAGAAAAAACCTACCAGATTCCGTCTATCATTCAAGCTTCCACCAAGGAAGGAATGCAGACCAGAGATCAATCTCTGTACAACCTGGTAATGAATAACTACGTTGAACGCACCGTGGCAGAAGAAGTGGCGGAGAATCCGAAACTCTTTGCTTCCGGCGCGGGTTTCTAAAGGGATGGTTTAAGATGACACCCCGCTTTTTTCATGACAAACCCTGCCTGCTCAAAAATGAGCGGGGGGTCACCCTTTTGGAAGTGCTGGTATCGGCTGTGGTGCTGGCTGTATTGATTATTAGTATCTATGTCGGCATCATCTATGCTGAAAGGCAAAGTGTGCAAAACTACAGGCAGCGCAAAGCTACCCTGTTGGCTTCAGGTGAATTGGAAAGACAGTATTTCTTTAATAAATACCATACAAACCAAAACGATCTGATGTTCCTGCCGTTCCGCAATCGCGAAGTCGTCATAGACGAGCTTCCCAGCGGAGCAGTGCTGATGGGCTTGCACAATGTGAGCACCTTTAGAGCATCAGAGTTTAGCGGAGCCCAGCAATATCCATATACTCAGCTTGTCTCAAGAGTAGAATGGAATGACCCCCACTCTGGTCAGCTCTTCTTTGTGGAGCTCAGAGAAGACTATTATATTCGGGCAGGAAACTAGATATGTTTGGAATTCTGAAACGAAACAATGGTATCACCTTGATCGAGCTTATCGTGGTTTTGATCATTTCTACCGTCTTGATCATGGTGTCTGCTATCGGAGTAAGTGTCTTTTACAGACGCTATAAGGTAGTGTCAGACTATACGAGTTTGCAGACTCAAGCTATGGCTGCTCTACAAACAATCCGCAATGGTCACGGCTTTGGGCGTGGTGAAGAGTTTTATGGCGTGGCAAACGCAAGATCACTCCAGATTCTCGGCGGCACAGACGTCTTTGGCGGCGGGTCCGGAATCAGGATCTTGCCCCCGGCTGCAAGAGACTATCAAGCAAACGATTGGGTGGAGTTTTATCTCGATGGAACAGCCATCCGCATGAACTACGTTTACAACGGGGTGCAAGTCGATACCCCACAATATATTTTCCCGACACGTGATCAATTGGACAAGATCCAGGTGACTCGCTTTGAAGTATACGACGCAAATGGAACGGGGAGCATCTTGCCGATCGAATCCCTGTCTGTGGAAGACAGACCGGCCCTATTGCGTGTCGAACTGGACGCCAGAGTGAAGATTCGTGATGGAATCCATCCCAAACCGGATGAGTACAAAACCATCAGCTATAGTACCTATATGGTTAAGAAATGAGCTTTTGCATAGCGAATGCAAGGGAGAGATTATGCGAAGAATATTGAGCAACCAAAGCGGCAACTTGGCCATTGCCATGCTCTTGGCCGTCATCGCCTTGATGAGCGGCATCAGTATGGCAGGTATAGCTCTGAAGGATACTAAAAGCTTCCTCTGGGAGTTTGAAAGCATCCAAGGGCTACACTTGCTGCGCGCTGAAGCCTATCGCGGACAAGCGATATTGGAGCATAACAGCGAAATCGCCGGTATCTACTACACACCCGTACGTAGTGTTCCTGTAGAGGGAAGCCATGTAAAGCGGACTTTCACTACTCAGAGTCGCATCTATAAAGATAAGGTAGAGCAGACCGATACCGTCGAAATCGATGGCAGCGGAGCCACCGGAAGCCTCGGTGAAGGACGCGAACATTTTAAAATCGATTCACTCGTGGAAGCAAAACATGGCGTCGGACAAGCGGCATACTATGGAGCAAATAAGTCCATGGTAAGAAAGTATTCGGAACTCACCATTATCCAGACCAGCTTCTCAGAGTTTATGTATTTTACGGACAACGATATGAGTCCGAACAATACAAACGTCTATTTCTACGGCTATGATGTGGTCACCGGCAAAGTGCACAGCAATAGTGACATCCAGATCAAACAAGCCGGAGGTGGAAACAATTCCGGCTGGCCGACATTCTTGAATCTGGTCACCACTGCCGGGCATGTCGTTTCTCAGCCTTCAAATTATCCGGTAGACCAAGTCTTCCAAGGCGGCTTGGTCGAAGAATATGAAGGTTATGAGTTTCCTCCCATGGCGAATGAACTCCGCAATAGAGGTCAGAGGATAGGGCAAGGAGAGGGAAACATCTATATCGTGAATGTTGCTGATGGTGGTTACACTGGCTGGCATGGCGTCGTGACACCGCCACGTCGCGTAAACAAGATAGTTTATGACCACTATCCTCCTCCCGGAGATAGTCTTTGGACAAACAGCTTCTCCATCCCGGATACCATCTGGACACCAGGTCTTGGCGGGATAAGCATGAATCGCCCAATCTTTGTTGACGGAGAGCTGTGGATTAGAGGAGTTTTCGGTGGATATCAAACCTGGGGTAGCTCGGGGAACATGTATCTTCTCGGAGATATAGAACTAAAGAACACTGATATCCCTCAAAATCCTCAAGACAATTCTACCGATGTAGTCGGGCTAGTATCCGAGAAATCCATCCTTATCAAATATGGTTATATGGATCCCGCGGATTCGGTTCGATATCACACTAATATGGGTTCTGACAATCAATATCCCGATCCGGCAGGTGGAGGCATCTTCATTTATGCAGCAATGGCGGCTCTCGGAGATGGCGGTGATATCTCACATAAGGATGGAGTGTTTACATATGAATACCAACATCCACATCCGTCAACACCGGCGCTAAATATTCAGTTTGAATACGATGACGGCACGACAGAGATCATTACTTACGATTTCGTCGACATCCATCGTCGTCGCTATCCGCCTACTCCAACCGAACCATGGCCTACTCCCAACTTGGGTCAGGTGCGTCTGGATCTGCCTTGGTACAATCCGCTTTGGCCCGAAGCTTCTCCCTATCTCGAACGCGGAACGATCAACATCTGGGGCGCACTGGCACAAAGACGACGCGGCTTCGTGCATCGTAGTGGAAATGACGGCGAGTATCCTTCAAATGATGGTATTTGGGACATTGAAATTGACAAATGCGGATATGTGGTTAATACTCAAGGTATTACTGATCCCGAGTATGGCTTCACAATGGCGGCTCGCCACTATCCCGGTGCAACAGGAAGTGGAACCGGATATAAAAAGAATTATAATTACGACAATCGTCTTCTGAGCGTCACTCCGCTTTTGTATCCGAAAGTAAGACTAAAGGGTGGCAAGAACCCCATGAATCAGGGCGACTGGAATATTAAGAGACCCGTAAGGTCATTACTATAGATAATATGTATGTGGAATAAAGAGGAAATATGAAGAAGAACAAAACCGTTCGATTCAAGGAGACTGTGGGTATCGATATTGGTACCCATAGTGTAAAAATTGTGCACCTCAAAAAGCTTCATGATGGCTTCAAGCTCTTGAACTATGAGGTGCGACCGACTGTGCCTCAGGGGGTGGAGTATGTACTCAGCGATCTGCGTCCCGAACGCTTTGCGCCCGTGCTCGTAGAGATGCTGAAGACTCTGAGGATATCACCCAAGCAAATCAAACACCTGGTGACATCGATTGGTGGAGACAATACCAGCATCAAGCAGATCAAGACTATCTTCCTGCCTGATGAAGAACTCGAATCCGCCCTTTTCTTTGAAGCCAAAAAGCACATTCCGATCAGTGGATCTGATATGGTGCTGGATTATCAAGTGCTTTCCGTGGAGGAAAAGACAAACAACATGAATATCCTCCTGGCAGCTACTTCCAAGGAAGTGCTCAATGAGCACACAAATATCCTGGGAACTGCCGGATTGCATCCCCACATAGTGGATATTGATTCCTTGGCTGTGGCAAATAGCTTTGCGCTCAATGCCTTCGCTGAAGATGGAGTCTATGTCATGCTAAACGTGGGTGCTCACCGGACAAACATGGTGATCTGGGGCCCGGATGCAAAGTTCTTTGCCCGTGACATCCCCTATGGTGGATACCATATCACCACGGATATCATGCGCAAACGTCAGCTCGAATGGGCAGAAGCCGAAGAGCATAAGTTTGAACACGGGATCTTGGATGATCCAAACAATCCCGCTGTCCAGACCATCAGCATGCTCGATATCTCGGAAAAAGCCACCGAAGATGCCATCGCTGAAGAACTCCGCCGTTCACTGCGCTTCTACGTCAAGGAAGCAGGAAACAGCGACTTCAGAAAGATCTATCTGATGGGTGGCGGCGCCAAGACAAAAGGCTTGCCGGAATACCTGCAGGATAAAGTAAACGTACCTACGGAAATCTTCATGCCTTTCATTAACGTGGAAATGCCGGAAAAATTCCAAGACAAGAAGGATCCACAACTTGCCCTTGCCATCGGCTTGGCAATGCGGATGGAGTAGGGGGAGATAGATGAGACACGATTTTTACTTCAAAATAAACCTCAACAAGTATGGCGAACAGAGAATGGAAAGGGAGCGCGAAGGACGCACATTTAGAAATGCAGTGATCTTCTTTGCGATCTTCTTCATCCTGATCTTGGCCGCTTGGTTTTATGTATTGAACAGAACCCACGCAAAGCTGGATGCACGCCAAAGCTATCTTTCTGAGATTCAGGAAGAACTGCAAAGCTACCGCACCAGTGGCGACTATTTGTCTTCAAATGATCTCGATCGCCTTGCCAGAACTTTCGACGACCGGATCTTCTGGGCCAGAAAGATGGTGGCACTCAGCGACGAGATTGATGATAAACTAGCTGTCCGCAAATTCTCTTATGCCAATGGAGTGCTTACCATCAACGGCATCACCGAAGTGGACGCCAATGTAAAGGAGTTTGATTTGATCAACGAGTTTATCCAACGCTTGAAATCCAACCCGGAAATCTCAAACGACTTCCCGGAGATCAAGAGTGGACAAGTGATCAAACAGGTGATCAAAGATACTGCTATCTTTGAATTTGTAATCGAATGTTACACGCCTGCAGCAGCGGGAGGCAGACGATGAGAGAAAAATATCTCGCCTTGATAATCATCATGTTGGCCATCACAGTAGCCTTCATCATGCTCACTTCCCGTAGCTTGGATGACAATCTGCGCAAAATCAGAAACTATGACGACCGCATCAAGACCACTCAGGAGCAGCTGAATAGCGCCCGGATCATGGATCAGGAGCTGAGTCAGTTTGCCAGAATCATCGACAACAGCTTGTCCAGAACAAACCAGTTTAGCTTTGATGAGGTCAATGAGTTCAAAACCGTCATCGGTGACATGGCGCACCAACGCAGGATTGAAATCAACAAGATGACCGACACAAATAAATGGTCACTGCCAAATCTTATCGAAACTACCTTCAATCTGGAGCTGGAAGCCGACTATGTACAGATCGGTCAATTCATCTCAGACTTGGAATCTCAAGACAATATAATCAAGGTGCAGGCCTTGGATATTAGTCCCGCTCAGCAGACCGACAGAGATCAACAGGCGGCTAATGCGCCTTCCCGTTATCGGGTTTTGCTGGAAATGTCCATATTCAAAGTGAGAAAGGAGGCGTAAGATGCAATTCAGATTCGTAAAAGACCTAGCTATTGCACTCATCGTGATTCTTTTGGGAGTTATGATCGTCCGCCTCGTAGTGATAGACCGCACCGTGTCCGCTGTGCCGGATAGTTCCGTTCACATCCAGGAATCAGTGACTGACACCCTGATGAGTCGGATTCGCACCATTGAGACCTCGATTCAAGATCGTAAAGAATTTGTCTTTAATACCAGCAAAGACCCGCTTCGTCAGGGCAATATCATCAAAGACAATGTCGATCGCCTCAAAGAGTTCGAGGAGATGGTCCGCAATACTTTCCGCTTGGCCACTACTGCTATTGATGAATATGGTAACAAGATCGCGTACATCGAATATCAAGACATTCTGCACGAAGCTCGTGTTGGTGAAGTGGTAGCCGGTCGCAGAATCTTGGAAATTAATGATAGAAATATTCGCTATTCCTATGGCGGATCAACTTATACAGCAAACCTGATGCCGCGCCCTCGCATGGAAGAGGAACAGAATCCTTACCTCAGAGCGGGAATCAGCGGTAATTGGTGAAATATATTATAACAGTGGGAGTAAATATGAAAAACATGCTTTCAAGTAAGCAATATCTCTGCTTGGCTCTGCTCTTGGTCTTTGCCTTCTCAGCACTCGTTGCTCAGGCAAACCCAATGTCAACCAAGGTAACCTTTAGTGCGGACGACGCCACCTTGTCTTCCGTTTTGAACGCCCTGTCACGTCTTTCCGGTACCAACATCGTGTTGGCAGTCGAACAGACCAGAGACAGAGATTCAAGTGATGAAAAACGCGTGACCATCAACGTCAAAGACGTGCCGATCGAGACCGCAGTATCTTTAGTAGCCAGAACTTCCGGTCTTTCATATCGCGTCATTGCCGGCAACACCTTTGTGGTGGGTCAAAGACAAAACATCATGGAAGAAATCGGCGAACGCAGCAATATCCTGTATTTGAACAATCTTGATGCTGTCAAGGTAGCTGACGCCCTTCAGAGCACCGGCGCAAACATCGTGCCCGTGGAAGGTCAGAACGCCATCATGGTCTATGCAAATCAAGAAACCTTCGATCAGATCAGCACCCTTGTAGAGGGTATGGATGTGGTGCAGGAGCAGATTGAGATCCGCGTACGCCTGATTGAGGTTAACCTTAGCAATGCTAAGAAAGCCGGTATCGATTGGAGCCGCTTAAACAGCCTTACCACCATAATCGCCGAAGATCCCGTGAATGCAAGTGGTGCCGGGCTTCCCTTCAATTACACAGATGTTGATGGATATCTGCCTCATGGCGATCCGACTGAGCTTGGCCTGCTCCCCAGCGACCAGCACTTCCAGAGAATCAACGGTTTTAATGACATCGGTCATTTCAGCCGTCAGCTTACTGCTTTTGACATCACCATCGATTGGCTTTTGGAAAACAACGCCGCCAAGCTGCTCACCGACACACGCGTGACCGCTCTTAATGGCGAAGAAGCCACTCTGCACATCGGCGAAGTGATTCCCTTTGTCGTGATGGACAACGAAAGACAGGTACAGGTTGAGCGTGAAGAAGTCGGCATCATCCTTGCCGTCACTCCTTCTGTAAACAAAGATGGAAACATCACTGCCAAGATCGCCCCGGAAGTCTCTTCCGTGACAGATCTCGTGGGCGGCTTTGTGCCGCGCACCAAAGTGCGTCGTGTAGCTTCCACCGTCACTGTACCGAACGAACACAAAATCATCGTGGGTGGACTGCTGAATTCTTCCATCTCACAAAGAACCAATAAAGTACCTTTCCTGGGTGATCTTCCTTTCATCGGCAGAGCATTCCAGCATCGCTACGAAATGGTCGAAAACACCGATCTCATCATTGAGATTACTCCCAGATTGGTGTCAATGGACGAAAAGAGCCCTGAACCCATCGTAGACGAAAGACTCACTCGCACACTCATCGAATATGAAGGTGAGGAGGAATACAATGAAGAAGGTTAAATCTCTTATACCAATATTAACCATGATTATGATAATCCTTGTAAGCCTCTCGGCTTCCTGCGATAAGCGTAATCCGCCGCCAATCTTGCCGGCACCCCCGGATCCCATCCCGTTGAGCCAAATTCGCGTGATCCACAAGATCTCTGCATCTCCGGATACAATCTATGCGGACAACAACATCACTTACTCCAGAGTATCTGTTGAGATTCGTGATGGTGAAAACTTCGGCGTTCCCGGACAGATCGTTCAGTTTAAGACATCTCCGATCGGACGCGTGCTGACAAACGTTTCAACCGATAGCACCGGTATCGCATCGACCGTATTTTGGGATGACGGACAAGAAGGCGAAGCCACGATCACCGCGATCGTGAGAAACTTCCATCCGACCGAAGCCGACTCAATCCTTTCTGCTGATACTCTCAGCGTGAATGTGACAGTCAAAGAAACCCCCGGCATCCAAGATGTGACACTGCAATTTGACAATCTGGCTGATCCCTATCCGATGCGGGTAGCTCAGACCGTTCCGATCTATGCTGCTGCCACAAACACTACAGATGAAGTAGTTCCGGATGGAACCTTGATCACTTTTGAGTGCATTAAAGGCTCCTTCACTGACCAAGCCGGAAACGATCTCGGCAAGGTGATTCACCAGCCCACCTATAATGGACGCGCAGCTACCTTCTATAATTCGGGTACTTCGGCGACCACAAATCCTGAAAGCTTGCCGGAAACAGTTACCGCAAAAATCGGTGATATCCAAGATAGCCGCGACATCATGATCCGTCCCGGCACTCCATTTGGCATCGAGATGCGCAGTTTGGTGACCGTCAACGGCGTTGACGTAGAAGCTGATACTTCCCACGTTGGCAGCCCGAATCAGATCTTCATCGAAAGCACTTTGGTCGATATGTACAACAACACCGTTCAAGGCCGCAACGTCAAATTCACCACAGATCTGGGCACCTTCCTGAACACCGCTCAGACTGTGAATATCCAAACCAACGAATACGGCGTAGCCAGAGTGCGCTTCACTCCCGGTCTCTTTGCCGGTGCAGCCACCATTCAAGCTTCAGCTTTGAATGACACCCTAGTCACTCAATTGATCTTTACCATCACTTCAGATCAGATCCACGCTCTGGACTTCACTCAGCAGGATCCGATTCGTCTGAACGTTGCAAACACCGGTGGCACTCAGTCTGCCGTATTGCGCGTGAGACTTCGCGACATCAATGGCAACCTCATTGACAGACCGCACGATGTATGGTTCAAGATCATGAATACAGGCACATCTCTTCCTGCAGGAGCAAACCTTAACAATAATCCTGCAGCAGACTCAGTAATGGTGACTTCCAATGGAGGTGAGGCGCAGATCTCGGTCAATGCCGGCACCGAATCCGGAGTTTTGGTCATCAGAGCATCTTGCACCACTGAAGATGGCAGATGGATCCGCGCCACCAAGGCGAACATCATCATCCAATCAGGGCCTCCTCATTCAATCGAGCCCTTCGTTTCCGGATTTAACACCGGAACAAACATGGGTGGCGGTGTCTGGCGTGTAGTTGCAGGTGCGCATGTGCGTGATAGATATCAAAACCCTGTGCAAAACAACACCATGGTTTGGTTCTCCATCTACGGCGCAGGCGCAGGTCCCGGAAACCATCCTTACACATCTGCTCAGATCGTACCCGACGGCGCAGTAGGCAATGTCAGCGTGAATGGCGACTCCCTCTCGGGTGTGGCATACACGACCCTGACCTACAATGGCACAATGACAAATGAAGAAGTGACCATCTATGCAAGATCCGGTGGCGAAGCCGGTCAAGCTGTGGATGCCTACGGCTCAGTAACACTTCCTCTGAACGATCCTCGTTTTGAGATGCAAGTAGTGCCGCAGACTGTGAACTTCGGTCACACTGCACCTGCTAACAAGCATGCTGACATCATCCTGTTCCTCACTGATGGTCAAGGTTTGCCCGTGACCGATAGCGAGTTCCAGCTTGTTTGCACCAGGGGTCAAATCATCCTGCATCCTGATCACTACTTCCCGTCAAACCCGAGCTATACTCAGATTCCGCCAAACTATGCCGACATCTCTCGTCCTGATAAAGTGACGACCTTTGAAGGCACAGCACACGCTAGAATCCAAGTATACCTAGATGAATTCCCCTTCGGTGATGATCAGACAAATACTCCGAGCACCACTGACGTAGGAATCACTGGACGCCTTCTGGGAACGAACATACAGGCTACTACAAACTTGCTTGTGTATCGTTACAACCCAACCGCACCGTTCTAAACATAAGAAATGATATAAAGGCGTGAGAGTCGTCAGGCTCTCACGCCACTTAAAAAGACAAGGAGTACGTATTGAAAGTTGCTGGGATTTACCCAAAATTGTTTTTTAAAAAATACAAGATAAGGATATAGACATGAGTTTCAACCCTCAATTTGCCAGACTCGGCGAAGTCTTGGTCCACGAAGGATTCGTGAGCGAAGACCAGCTGAAAGAAGCTTTGATCAAGCAGACCAATTTCGGTCTGAAGATCGGAGAAACCCTCATAAAAATCGGTTACCTCACCGAAAAGCAATTGCTAAATGCGCTGCATCTGCAGTTGGGCTACGATATCGTTAAAGAAAACGAGCTGATGGATCTCGACCTCAGAGTCGTCTCTCTCATTCCGGAACCATATGCTCTTGAAAACAGAGTTGTGGCGCTTCGTGAAGAAGGCGACGGAGTTGTTGTAGCCTTGGCAGATCCCGAAAACCTCACAGTTCTCGATAGCTTGAAAAAGCTCATCGGCAAAAACATCAAGCCTGAGCTCATCGGAGACACTGTTCTCCACGACACCATCGAAAAATACTACAAGAGCATTCGCACCACCTCTCAGGTGGAAGATGCCGTAGGCGGCTTTGACTTTGTGGCAGTAGATGAAGACGAAAACGAGATCTCGATCTCCGCTGCTTCCAGTGATGCCGATGCACCTGTCGTAAAACTTTTGAACCTCATTATCAACGAAGCTATCAAGGCAAACACCACTGATATTCACATCGAGCCTTTGATGAAAAGCACTCGCGTGCGCTATCGTGTCGACGGTGCTTTGCGTGAAGTAATGACCCCGCCCATCGGCATGCACGCCGGCTTGGTATCCCTTGTGAAGGTGATGAGTAAGCTCAATATCGCTGAACGTCGCCTTCCGCAGGACGGTCACATCTCGCTTAAGACCTCTGTCAAGAGCGTTGACGTTCGTGTGTCCATCACCCCCACGGTTCTTGGCGAAAAGGTCGTGATGCGTCTTTTGGACAAAGGTGATTTTGGCTTCAAGCTCAGCACACTCGGCTTTGAAGAAGAAGATATGGTGATCTTTGACAAGATCATTCGCCGTCCCTATGGCATCATCATCGTTTCAGGTCCTACCGGTAGTGGTAAATCCACTTCTCTACACGCCGCCCTGAAAGAGATTCAAGACATCGAGACCAATATCATCACAGTGGAAGACCCCGTCGAGTATCGCCTCGAAGGCATCACTCAGATCGAGACCAAAGAACAGATCGGCCTCACCTTCGGCTCAGCGCTGCGCTCAGTTCTCCGTCAAGACCCGGACATCGTGCTTATCGGTGAGATCCGTGACGAAGAAACCGCCGATATCGCGATCAAATTCTCTCTGACAGGTCACCTTGTTTTCTCGACCCTACACGCAAACGACGCTCCTTCCACAGTCACACGTCTGATCGATATCGGGATCAAACCCTATCTCGTGGGTTCCTCACTCTCATTGGTGATGGCTCAGCGTCTCGTTCGTAAGATTTGCCCATATTGCATCGAAGACTATCAACCCACAGAGCAAGAGATTCAAGATGCAGCTCTGACTGAAGAAGATGTTCGTGAAGCCAAATTCAAGATGGGAGCCGGATGTGTCCATTGCGACAACACAGGTTTCTCTGGTCGTACCGGTATCTTCGAATTGCTCACTGTCGATAAAGAAATCCGCCAGCTGATCTATGATGGTGGAAACCAGGATCTCATTCGCTCTTCGGCTCTCAATGCTGGAATGCGTACTTTGCATGATGCTGCCATATCCAAAATGAAACGTGGTATCACCACCATTCGCGAAGTCATCAAGATGACTGTTGTCGAATAAGATAGATTAAGAAGGTAAACGTATATGCCAAATTTTGCCTACATAGTTAAGGACGCCAAAGGCGCCCGTGTAGAAGGAGTGATCAAGGCTGATACTCTCGATATGGCAGTGGAAAAACTCGCCAAAGAAGGATCCACCATCATATCCGTCAAAGCCGCATCGGAAGGAGCGTTTAAAGGTAAACTCTCCCTTTTCGACAAGGTCATGCTCACCATCTACAAAATTCGTACCGGTGTCACCCTCAAGACGCTTGTGTTTTTCACGCGTCAGCTTTCCACCATGTTCTCCGCTGGTTTGACCATCGAGAAAGCCGTGACCGACTTGGAAAAAGAAGAAAAGAATAAGAAGTTTGCCAAAGTATTGCGCAAGATCGGTGATGATATCCGCAAAGGATTCTCCCTCTCTGAAGCAATGCAACAGCACCCAGGTGTGTTTAACCCGCTATACGTGGCATTGGTGCAAGCCGGTGAAGTATCGGGTACTCTGCACACAGTCCTGGACGAACTCTCTGATTACCTAGAAAAGATCGAAGATACTCGCCGTAAAGTGACAAGCGCCATGGCATATCCCGTCTTTATCCTTGTCTTCCTCATCGGTGTGATCTGGGGTATGTTCTATTTCATTATCCCCATGTTTGCAGAAGTTTATGCAGATTTCAATGCCACTCTGCCCACGCCTACCGTGATCGCGATCAATATATCAGACTATATCGTAAACAACCTGTTTATGGCAATCCTGATCTTTATTATGGCGATCGCCGCGCTGTTCTTGGTATACCTGACCGATCGTGGCAGATATGTGATGGACACTCTCAAACTCCGCATCCCGGTCATCGGCGGTGTGATGACAAACTCCATCATGAGCAAATTCTCACGCACATTCAGCATCCTCATGGCTGCCGGTGTGCCGATCATGGATACCATGGAACTCACTGAAAACGTAGTTCAAAATGCCGTGGTCGAAGGCGCTGTGCGCCGCGCTAGAGTGCTGGTCAAAGAAGGATATGGCGTTGCCAATGCCTTCCGCAGAACCGGCGAATTTCCTCCCACACTCCTGCAGATGCTTGCCACCGGCGAAGAAACCGGTGATATGGACAAGCTGCTGGGTAAAGCCGCTCAATTCTACGAGAAACTCGTGGATAGCGTGATCGACCGCCTCACCTCTCTGATCGAGCCGCTCTTGATCGTGCTGATGGCACTCGTCGTGGGTACCATCATCATCGTGATCTACCTGCCGATCTTCGATCTCGGTGAAGCGATCTCGCAGGGATTCAACTAAAAAATACCTTCTCATGGATATATCGGGCCCCGATCTTTGGATCGGGGCTTTTTTATCTTTCATCGAGCGGGTTTACAATTGTAGGGGCGGTTTTTAGCCGCCTATAGTAGACGCGACATCTTGTCGCGTGGGGAGGCATCCGCTGAACCGTGTAGGAAGCCAGGATATGCTTCTCAAGCCTCTAAACCAATTCGTGTAAACTAGTGCAAATTCGTGGACAGACTATAGATTCCGGATAAGCCTCACTACGTTCGACTTTCCGGAATGACTA
>Ga0334898_1002332_pt1 | contig 17755 bp, 14 predicted proteins | sample GraSluR3_MG_10_FD_207228 | JGI IMG/M metagenome (GOLD analysis project Ga0334898, IMG submission 207228) | Sludge microbial communities from methane-producing bioreactor in Wageningen University, Netherlands - Granular Sludge_3_08-R3 | ecosystem: Engineered > Bioreactor > Anaerobic >... | reverse complement strand
CCACGGGCCTTCACATCGGAATTCTTCGACACCCAGTTCATCGCAATCTCGGCGCCGAACAGAGAGCCTTCGATCACTCCATTCGCATCCAATTCAAGCACCACATCCCCGGAATCGTCGAGTATCATGATGGAGCTGTGGTTCGAACCCGAAAGCTCCGTGGTATATGGATCCAAGTTGTAGTTGGTCACATTGTTCATTACCACATGCTTACCGTCGAGCAGATCCCAATCCGATTTGATCACACCACCAAAATCCCCCATTCCATCCACAGTGATTGAGCTGTACAGAGTCTCCTCCTCGGTCTTGTAATGGTTGCTGTTTCCCACGTGTCGGTCCACGACACTCTCATGATCCTGATACATGTTCACCGTGGCGGTGAATTCCACCGGAGCCCCTGCTCCAGCCTTACGGCTGGTCACATCCAAACCACGGTCAACAGCACCATCCATCGCCAGATCACAACCTGCGAATGCCACAAGCACCAGGGCAACAACCATTAGTGTCAACAATGTACTGAATTTTTTCATTATCCTTCTTCTCCATGTGTAGATGTATGTGACCTGATGCCAGGTACCATCGTCAGACATCAATGTCATTGATTGGTATCTTTCTCCGATCATTGGATATACTACCCCATTAAAATGAACAACGAAAGAAATTTTTACAGTTTATATCTCTCTTTCCAAGAAAAATTTGCATTCCGGCACCCAACTCTTCAAAAATTTCTTTTATTTTTGTTTGACAGGAGGGGTAAAACCGTGTGTATAATTAGTTCATAGTTTGGATGAATTAATTAGGTGGAAATATGAACAAAACCAATGAGCGCTATTTCAACCTCGCGAAACTCTTCAACACCCTCAGACTTGAAGGATCGTCGACTCAGGCTGAATTGAAAGAGAAGCTGGGTCTGCAAGCCTCTACAATCAGCTATCTGGTAAACGATCTCCGTATGAAAGGCTTGGTGAGGAATTCCGATAAGAACATTGGCAGCCCGAAAGTAGGGAAGCCGGGACAACCGATAGAGTTGGACAATGAATACGCCTATTTTTTAGGTCTCTACCTTGAGGAAACCTTTATCGATGCCCATATCATCGGCATTGCGGACTTGGAAATCTATTCTCAACGTATACCACTGGTACAAGAAAATCCCGAGAAGGTTCCTCAGCAAGTGGTCCATATCGTTAGAAACATCCTCTCATTGTACGACAACATCAAGGGAATGGGTGTCGCAGTCAAGTCCGTGGTGGATAACGATGGCAACATCTCCTCATTCAAGCGAACTCTTATTGGTAGCGAGGGACCAAAGATTTGGAGTGTGCAAGGTTTCTCGAAAGCTTTACGGGAAGCATTTCCCGATTTGCATATTGTGGTGGAAAACGATGCCAATTGTGCTGGAACCTACTGCCAAGCGGTAACCAAACACCGCTACGAAAATTTCATGACGATCATCATCAACAACAAGCCATTCGGAATCGGATGTGGGCTCATTCTCAACGATAGGTTGTATAAAGGTGGAAATGGGGCGGCAGGAGAGATTTTCTTCTCAGACAGGAATCTACAGGATCTAATCGAGCAACAGAAGAATGGAAAAGCTCCTGTACAGATCATGGAACTGCTCAAGGAATCCATAATCAAGGGAATCTATATGATTGATCCCCAGAAAGTCTATCTTTCCGGGTCGCTTTTCTCTCAGATCGACGAACAGACCAAGAAAGACATCCTCTCCCTGTTCGATACCATTCCCTACCTTGTCGAGGTTCTGGTTGAAGCCCAGTATTCCTTGCCCGCAAAAGGAGCGGTCCTTCTCGCGGTGGATGATTTTGTCATGGACTTGCTCGCAATGATGGACAGGAGGTGATTGTGAGAAAAGATTTTCTACTCTTCATCCTTAAGAAGCTCGGTAAAGTCATTTTCACCGTCTGGGTGGTGACCACGCTCATCTTCTTCCTGATACGACTGATGCCTTCGAATCCCATCCAGCAATATATCCAAAATCTGGTGGTGCAATATGGAGTGACATACGAAGAGGCTTCAAGTCGGGCCTCCACATTGTTCTCAATGGATCTGGAGGCGAGCCTACTCTCCCAATACCTGACCTACATGCAAGATGCGATCCGTCTCGACTTCGGAACTTCATTCCTTTCCCCAGGGGTGGAGGTCACTTCAATAATCGCCGCCAGATTACCTTGGACATTGTTCACTGTAGGTTCTGGTCTATTACTCTCATTCATAGTGGGGACTGTCCTGGGTGCGGTTGCCGCATACCGCAGGGAATCGTGGTATGAGCCTATCATTTCTGGAACCAGCTCCTTTTTAAGCGCGATTCCAGATTTCCTCATAGCGATATTCCTCATACTTTTCTTCGGAGTGTTCACATGGGGTGGTCGAGGCAGCATCGTCCCCATATTCCAACTGAGAGGAAATTTCAGTCCGGGTGTCACTCCAGGTTGGAACATGCCGTTCATCTCGAGTGTTCTCGACCACGCATTCCTACCGATCCTCACCTACTTCTTCTCACAGATTGGTATCTGGGTGATCCTCATGAAAGGAAGTACCGCAGGCTGTCTCAATGCCGACTATGCCACGATTGCTCGTGCAAGAGGTCTCAAACCAAGAAAAATTCTCGGTTCCTATATAGGTCGCAATGCAATGCTTCCGATTGTGACCGAATTCGCGATGCGGCTTGGATTCATCATTGGAGGCTCTCTGATCATCGAACAATTGTTTGTGTACCAAGGGGTGGGACTTGAATTGTTGAAGGCCACGAACAATCGAGACTACCCATTGATGCAAGCAATCTTCCTGGTGATGACAGTTGCGATCGTGCTCTCCAACCTCCTCGCAGAAATACTCTATGGAGTGTTGGATCCGAGAATCCGTGCGAAAGGAGGTAGAAAAGGTGCAAAATAGGACACAAACCCAAGCGACATTGCACAATCTCACTAAAAGGAGCCGCCTAAGTCGCAATCTCAAGAAGATCAGAAGAGCCCTCATGCAGGATCTGGTGGGAACGATGGGTCTTGTGATTCTTCTTCTCATCATTCTCATGTCCACACTGGGTCCCATTTGGTTTCCACTTGATGAAGTATCCGACCCCGAAAAGATACTGATGGCACCATCTGCCGAACACTTTTTGGGAACCGATCATCTGGGTCGGGATATTTGGGCGCAAATAGTCTCAGGAGGAAGGGAATTGTTGGTGTTGGCTTTCCTCACCGCCAGCATAGCCGTACTCATCGGAATTTTTTTAGGAGCATTTTCCGCACTGATAGGAGGAAAACTCGACGAAACGTTGGTGTTTCTAGCCGACGTATGGCTCACTATACCCAGATTCCCCCTCCTGGTGGTACTGTCGGGCTTCTTCCGTTTATCGGCGGTCGCATTGGCCATAGTGCTCGCCATCCTTTCTTGGGCTGGACTGTTCAGGACCATACGGGCGGAAGTCCTCTCTTTGAAAACCAGGGATTTCGTTGAAGTGGCCTTTATGCTCGATATGCCGATGGTTCACATCATCTTCAAGGAAATCCTCCCCAACATGATGGGATTCATCGCCGCCAATTTCACTCTTCTGATGAGAGCCGCGATTTATGCCCAGGTTGGACTGGTATTTTTGGGACTTCTCCCCTTGGACCAGAATTGGGGAGTGATGATCAATGTAGCTTGGAACCAAGGGGTAATCTACAATCCCGATTCGATTTGGTTCCTTCTGGCTCCAACCATAGTGATCTGTCTGTTGATCCTCTCTCTGGTGTGGATCTCCAGATCGTTGGAGGAAATCTTCAATCCGGGGCTCCAAAAATGAAAACACACATAGCTCGCACGCAATCGGCCGGACACTTGCTCAGCATTCAGGATCTTTCCATCTCCTATCGAACGAAAAGGGGGAAATTGCAAGCGGTGTACAAGGCCTCATTCGAGATCGGTAGAGGAGAATCGGTTGCCATCATAGGTGAATCGGGATGTGGAAAGACCACATTGGCCACCTCGATCGTGAACATGTTGCCACTGAACGCAAGCATCACAGAGGGGAGGATCCTCTTCAACACAAGAATTGGAAAGGAACTTTCATTGGAGAACGCCTCGGAAAAACATCTGCGGACCATCCGTTGGAGTGAGATAGTGATGATGTTCCAAACATCACAAAGCTCGTTCAACCCCGTTTCTCGAATCGAAAGCCAATTTCTCGACACGGTGAGAGCCCACAACCCGAATTCGAGTCGGGAAATGATATTCGAAAAGAGCAGGAAACTGTTGGAGATGGTCTATCTCGATGGAGAGAAAGTCCTCTCGTCATATCCCCATGAACTCTCAGGCGGCATGAAGCAGAGGACGATGATCGCATTGGCCCTCTTGCTTGATCCTCAACTCGTAATACTCGATGAGCCGACCACCGCGTTGGATCTCATCACACAAAAAAAGATTCTGGAACTGCTCAATTCCTTGAGAAGCTCATTGGGTTTCAGCATGATGTTCATCACCCATGATCTTGGAATCGTCACCCAACTCGCAGACCGTGTGGTGACCATGTATGCCGGTTCCATCGTCGAAGATGCTCCTTCGAAGGAATTCTTCGAGTATCAAGTACATCCCTATGGCAAAGGATTGCTGCATGCGGTTCCCAAACTCGACGCCGCCTTCGAGGAACTCTATTCCATTCCTGGAACCACACCCGATCTCGTGGAGAAAATAGAAGGATGTCTATTTGCTCCCCGATGTCCATATGCACTGGATCGCTGTACGAAAGAGGTTCCCCGATTGCTGAACATCGATTCGAAGAGAAAGGTGGCTTGTCACGTATTCGGAAAGAAGCACGATGGACACAAGGAGGGAACCGTATGACGAAACCCTTGGTAGAAACAAAGGATCTCACCAAACGATTCCACCAACGCAAAGGTAAGGACGTGACGATCTTGAGAGGGATCGATTTGTCAATTGAACCAGGAGAAACCGTATGCGTGGTGGGAGAATCGGGTTGTGGCAAGACGACCTTGGGAAAAGTCTTGGCCGGTTTGCAGGGATACTCGGGAGGAAGATTCACTTTCTCCGAAAATGAAGTGAAAGATCTTACCCGAAAGGATTGGAAGGAGTTCAGGCGCTCGGTGCAGATGATCCATCAAAATCCTTATGAATCCTTGAACCCCACCAAGATGGTGTTCGATATGCTTGCTGCTCCGCTTCGTCACCACAAGAAGATAACCGATTTTTCACAGCTGTACCATGAAACGGTGAAATTACTTGAGATGGTCGGACTGACTCCAGTGGATGATTTCATCGACAAATATCCCGGCAATCTCTCGGGAGGACAACGTCAGCGGGTCTCAATCGCCAGGATACTCGCCATGGACCCGAAGTTCATCGTTGTCGATGAAGCGACAAGCATGATCGACACATCGCTCAGGATAAGTCTCCTTACCATGTTGAAAGAGATCCAACAGCGTTTGAATGTGGCATACCTCTACATCACACATGATCTAGCACTTGGCCGTTATTTCGCATGGGGACACCGGATACTGGTGATGTATCTGGGAAAGATCATTGAGATCGGCCCTACCGAAGATGTGATAGGACATCCACAACACCCTTATACGAAAGCTATTCTTTCCGCTGCTCGGATTGACGAGGAAAAACCCTACGAACTGCACAATATCGACATCCCATCCTTCACCAATATCGGGGCGGGATGCTCACTCTTTCCGAGATGTCCCCAAGCCATCGATGGTGTGTGTGATTTGATCGAACCCCCGCTTGAGCACAGTGGTACACAAAGGCAGGTGGCTTGTCACCTGTATCGACAGAAGGAGCAGATCCGATGAAGCATGGCGCATCCACTGTTTTGGCAAAGCTCATGCAATCGTTCGGAGGGGTCATGATATTGCTTTCACTCTGGTTGTTGCCCACACATCCAAAAGGAAGCGCTGAAAAAATCATCAGTGTATTGAACATTATTGTCGGTTCACTGTTGGTACTGTTTGGTTGGTATCTTTCCTATAGGGAAAGGAATAATAAAGACCTGTGATACGATCACAAGGAGGTTGGTATGAGAAGAAGACACAGCTTGTTGATTTTGTTGATGTCTATCGTGATGCTCTTCAGCACCATGGCTATCAGTGCCCAAGGAGGCCAAGAGACCGCACCGATTGCGGAGAAGAGCAAAGCGCCTGTGACGTTCGCTGGAGGATGGCCTTACGCAACACCTCCAACCGGACACTTCAATATGTTCGTTGCGAATGCGATCGAATTGAAGTTTTGGCGTGAAATGCATCAGTTGCCACTTGCGTTGTATGTGAATGCAAGAGGGGAATACACACCGATGCTGGCCGAAGATTGGGAAATCGACGCCGATTCCACCCATATGATGGTCAAATTGCGTGATGATGCGAAATGGTTGACTGGAGAACAAGTGACTGCCAAGGATGTATGGACCACATTCATGATCTACCGTCTTGTGGGAAATCCCGCTTGGAACTACATCTCCTACGTTGAGGTTGTCGACGATACGACAGTTGAGTTCGGAATCAAAAATCCGACACCACTATTTACCAGGAATGTATTGAGAAAGCCGATCGTCGACTACAGGACATATGGAGAGTATGCGGACAGGACTGCCGAACTACTCGGGAAGGGAATGGCTGAAGACTCCTCTGAATGGAAAAATCTTGTAGCCGACTTCAACTCCTTCAGGCCTACCATGGTGAATGCTTCGGGACCGTACTATCTTGATCCTGATAAGATCAGCCAAGCCTCGATAGAGATGCCTCTGAACCCCAACTCGTTCCTCGCCGATGAAATGGTATTCGACACTCTCACCATCTACAATGGCGATGTTCCCGATTTGACCCCATTGGTGCTGAGCGGACAGATGGATTACCTCACCCATGTGTTCCCGGCTTCAAGCATGCAAGCCTTCGAGCGTGTGGGATACAGCTTCGTGCAGTTGCCGGGTGTCGATGGACTCGCCATCTATTTCAATCATGCCATCAAACCTTTGGATGACGTGCGTGTCAGACAAGCGATTGCACATGTGGTGGACAGGGATCGGATCGGCAAATTGGCGCTTCCCGGTGTCACTGTTGGTGTTGAATATCTGACTGGACTTGGTGATGGGGTGGCCAAAGCATGGGTGGAGATGGATAAATTGAATCCTTATGAACTCGACTACGAAAAGGCCGCCCAACTCCTTCGTGAAGCCGGATTGACCAATAGGAATGGACAATGGTTCCTTCCGAACGGGAAGCAGTTCACACTCACACTGCAGTGTCCGAGCGGTTGGGCCGATGCCTCTACCGCTGCATCGGAAGCTGCGCAGCAGCTCACTTCATTCGGGATCAAGACCGATTTCAAGGGAATCGAATCCACTCAAAGGACTCCGAATATCGTGGAGGGAAAATTTGAATTGGCCATGTCGTTCTTCGGAACAGGACAACCTCATCCCATGTATGCCTACGAAGGACCGCTGTTGGCAAGCAACACATCCTCTGGAGGAGTGGGAATCTCATTCCCGCTTGTGCAGGAAACCTCTATGGGCACAGTTGACTTCAAAGATCTTCTCAACAAGTCGATCCAGGGTTGGGATATCGATGCACAAAAAGAGATTATCAGCAAGATTGCAGTGGCCTTCAACGAGACCCTGCCGATCATTCCTCTCTATATGAAGGAGAGCAGGAACCTCACCAGCGATGGACTTAGAACTGTTTGGAATGGACCTGAAGAACTCTACAAGAATTCCGCTGGTGACGACAACTTTGTCGTATACCAGTTGTTGCATGGAATGATAGAGCCCAAGTAATAAATCACAAGAGATCCTTGGCCTTGGTACCGCATGAGCGGTACCAAGTCTCCATCGCCACAGATTTTGGAGAACCCATAGTGTATTTGATCCCCTCACCAAAACAATCGCGACATTCGGCACAACATTGCCAACTTGAAAATGGATTGTCCTTGACAGGAACTTCACCACAGCTTGAGAAATTGCTTGGAACCATCGGCATCCATGTCTCGCCAAAAGGCGTTCCCTTGCATATCATCGACAAGAGTGTCGAAGTACCGAAAAACCATGTGCACAAGGAATTGATTGAACAGCAATCCTATAAATTGGAAATAACTCCAGAACACATTGACATCACCGCCAGTTCCAAGGAAGGAATATATTCGGCCATTGCCACACTCAGACAATTGTTGATCCAATACCCTTTGGACGAAGTCCCATGTGTTGAGATAGTCGACTATCCTGAAATCCCCTATCGGGGCATCATGGTCGATGTCTCCAGAGGCAAGATACCCAACCGAACCACCTTTATAAAACTCGTGGAACTCTGTTTCACCTACAAATACAATATCATTCAACTTTATTGGGAAGACTGCTATCGTTTGCCCGATCATCCAACGTTGGGAGTCCTCAACGGATATTATGATCGTGATGAAGTCGCATGGATGGAAAACCTGTGCACCACCTATGGAATAGAGTTACAAGCCAATATACAAACCTTCAGCCACGTACATGGAATAGTGCGGATACCGGGATACGAGCACCTCGCTGAGAACACTGCACTGTTCACATTCGCACCAGGCAATGAAGGTGTATATGATTTTCTCGATGAGATCTTCGGAGAAGTCCTTGGATGGTTTTCTTCGAAGACAGTCCACCTCAATATGGACGAAGCCTACGATTTGGGAACAGGATACAGCAGGAACGCAGTTGAAGAGAGTGGTAAGGAAGCGGTGTATGTGCAACACATCAATCGAGTGGCCGCGCTGGCGAGAAAACATGGTGCGAGAAAATTGCTTGTGTGGGGTGATGCCCTTGCCAAGTATCCCAAACTGCCTGAAAAAGTCGGAGACGACATCGTGTTCGTCGATTGGAACTACAATCCGGAGACCCACTACCCCTCATTGGAACTATATGATGGTAGGAATCGAGAATTCTGGATCGCACCTGGTACCAGTTCCTGGAATGCGATCTTTCCCCGTCTGCAGAATTCATTCGTGAATATCCAGAACTACATTTCGGAAGGAATGGTACGGAACACATCGGGAGTATTGCTCACCCATTGGGGCGATTATGGCCATCATCAACCATTCTCTTTTAGCAATATCGGTTTCATCTATGGTGCGGAACAAGCTTACAATGCGGGAAAGACCGATCTGAATTCATTCTGGGAGGCGTTCTCGAAAATCGTTTTGAAAGACAAGAGAGTCGAAGAAACGGTGAGGATTCTGTCTCACACAAATGAGTTGCCATCGGTTCAAGTTGGATTCAAAAGTCAATCCCTGTATAGTCTGTTCGATGACTTCTTCAAAGGACTCACCTTGGTGGGAGACGGCAAATACCCTGCGATCCCACAAGAGACCTTCCAAGGCTTCATCGAAATGGGAAAACAGGCCACCGGAATCCTCACTCTGTTGGTCGAGGAACCGCATGATGACAATTGTATTCATCTTCAAGAGTTGTTGTTGGCAGCCGAGATGTTCACTCTCGCAGGGAAGAAAGGGATGCTTGGACTTGAGATCCGCGCTGCATTCGCTGCTGGAAGAGTGGCGGAGAGAAACATCCTCCAATGGATATTCGACATCAAACTTCTGTTCGCTGAGTTCTCGAGAATACGGAGCAAATTCTGTACCTTATGGGAACAGGAAGCGGTCACTGTTGGACGAGAAGGAGCCCTCTACATCTTCGACAAAGCTGCAACACGCTATGATGAGGCGGTGAGATATCTCGCGGGACAACGGCTCGCACTTGCCGAAGGAAAAGAAATCGAAAGGGACATGAAATCTTATAACGCACACGAAGGCTACACGATATTATGGACCATGGATTGTCTGAATCTCTGGGATAGAGCCTATCCATGGAGATGAGTAAGGAGAGAACGCCAATGCATTACCACATAATTCCACAACCTAGGGATATGCAGGAACTGGATGGAGTACTGAAATTTGATACGCAAGAAGTGGATATCGAAGGGGACAGTATCAGGTGTATCAACCAACTCGAATTACCGAAGAAAGTATCTTCGAGAAGGAAACCAATCGAAGCAACAGGACTCGACCACACCTATATTTCGATTGGCACACTCGATCCATCGAAGTTCCCTCCACCGGAGCACCTGCAAGGATATCGCCTTGTCGTTCAGGAACAAGGTGTACTCATCACTTCCAAGAGTGAACAGGGGTTGTTCTATGGTTGCACCACGTGGAATCAAATAGTACGGCAAGCAGACAACACCATATCGACATTGGATATCAGCGATTGGCCATATCTTGAATATCGTGGAATCATGCTCGATATCTCCAGGGGACGCGTATTCTCCCTCGACTACCTGAAGAATATGGTCACTCGTCTTGCAACGATGAAGATCAACGTGCTTCAGCTCTACATCGAACATACCTACCAATTCGAGGGAAAGGAAACGATATGGAAAGGGTCGGGGGCGATGGGACGGGAGGACTTGCAGGAACTCCAATCCTGGTGCTCCGACCATTTCATCGAGTTGCAACCAAATCTCCAATCCTTCGGTCATTGCAATAGAATTCTCACCACATCCGAACACCGTCATCTCAGGGAAAGCGATCTCTATTGGACACTCTCACCAGCACTTGAAGAGACCTATGATTTCTTGGCTTCGGTCTATGATGGGTTTCTCCCCATCTTCGAAAGTACTTTGTTGAATATCGATTCGGACGAAACGTATGATCTGGGAAGAGGAAAATCTAAAGAGTTGCAATCGGAGATGGGCACAGGAAGATTATATTTGCAACATCTCATGAAAGTGAGAGAACTTGCACAAGCACATGGAAAACGAATCATGGTATTCGGGGATGTGATCGTGAAGCATCCCGAACTAATCTCCCAACTGCCCGATGATATCGTGTACTTGGACTGGATCTATGATCCGAAATCCCATTACGATACCACGGAATTGTTCGGCAAATCGGGAAAGACCTTCTGGGTTTGCCCTGGAACCGGTTCATGGAACTCACTATTTCCAAGACAACACGGATCGGTGAAGAATATCCTCACATTGGTGGGACAAGGAATCGAATCGGGCGCCCAAGGAATGTTGTTGTGCGACTGGGCCGATCATGGAGGATATGCGATGCCTGCTCCCAGCGAGTACTCCTATGCCCTTGGTGCCGCAGCCAGTTGGTCGAAGCAGGTCCCCTCGCTCAGTGAATTCGAAAAGGCATTTATGATATTAATGGAAGAAACACACTTGCCACAAATCCATTCCTTGTTGTCATCTATCTATTCCTTGCCTGGCCTTTGGTCAAAAAACAGGAGCCAGTGTGTGATCGCACTGTTCGATGAACCATTGATGGGAAGAACCATCACAGGTCCAGTCCCTCCAGCCGATCTCGTTCCACTTCAGGATCTTCCTCCGAAAGTATCAGGTGTACTCGATGAAGAGAGCCACCATCTGATGCGACCTGTTTTCCAGCTGGAGGAATCGACCATTCGATCGATTGGGGAGATCATCGAGAAAGTGGAACCGCTCGTGCGATCCTTGGTTGACGAAACAAGAAGGCGACAATACCAATGGATCACCGAAGCATTTCGAACCATGGTGGAAAAAGTACGCTTGGGAAGAAAGATCAGAGGTAGATTTCTCGACCATGAGATCGATACGGATTGGTTGTTAGACGTAGAGGGTGAGTTGAGACTGTTGTCCCAACGTTTCACCCTACTGCAAATCAACTTCATACACGTGTGGTATTCCTATGCGACTACCAGTGAAATCGACATCACACTCACCTATTTCGCACACGGATTGGAGCGTTTGGACTATCTAAGAAGATGGGTAGCCAAGCAAAGGATTGCGATGCAGGAGCATCGGGAACCAGATTATGCTTTGGCCACCTACGAAACTGCGGGATACCGATCATTGCCCACCTATTGAATGAAAGGTTAGAACACCCTAAAAAGCTATTGACCCCACTTCCGGTGCACATTTACCATTTGGCGATCAAAAGGCATCGAAGAGATTCACCATCTCCACAGCGGAAGTGGCGGCATCGAAGCCTTTGTTGCCGGCTTTCGTGCCTGCACGTTCGATCGCCTGTTCGATGTTTTCGGTGGTAAGTACACCAAAGATCACCGGCTTTGCGAAGTCAAGGGCGATCTTGCCGATTCCCTTCGCCACCTCATTCGCCACATAATCGAAGTGTGGTGTACTGCCCCTGATCACACTGCCTAGGCAGATGATCGCGTCATATTTTTCGGTCATCAGCATCCGTTTCGCCACCAAGGGAATCTCGAACGCACCGGGGCACCACGCGATATCGATCTCTTTTTCATCCACGCCATGGCGTGTCAGCGAATCGATCGCACCATCGATCAATTTCGATGTGATGAACTCATTGAAACGGGCGGCCACTATGCCGAACTTCTTCCCCTTAGCCACCAGATTACCCGAATAGGTCATGATTTTTTCCATTATGTCGTATCTCCTCATTGGTTCGAAGCGACATCGAGCAGATGTCCCATCTTCTCCGATTTCACACGCAAATATCTTTTGTTGGTGGGATTCGCAGGTATCACCAGCGGAACCCGCTCAACCACTTCCACACCGTGTTCCTCCAATCCTTCCACCTTGTCGGGATTATTGGTGAGCAAACGTACCGAGCGAACTCCCAGATCGCGCAGGATATCGGCACCCACATCATAGGTTCGTTCGTCGGCAGCGAAACCGAGGGCTAGATTGGCTTCCACCGTATCGTATCCCTCCTCCTGCAGCTTGTAGGCCTTCATCTTGCTGGGGAATCCTATGCCACGCCCCTCCTGCCTCAGATAGACCAGTACGCCTTTACCTTCATCCGCTATTTGCTCCAGTGCCCTATGCAACTGGTTTCCACAGTCGCACCGCAGTGAATGGAACACATCTCCGGTGAGACATTCGGAGTGGACCCTCACCAATACCGGATCATCCGATTGATCCACATCTCCCATCACCAACGCGACATGGTGGGCTCCGGAAGGATATTGCATATAGGTATGGGATCGGAAGAATCCATGGTCCGTAGGAAGATCCACCACCGAATCACGTACCACGAATTCGGTATTCCTTGTTCTCCATTCCACCAATTGGCGAACCGAAATGATCGGTAGTCCATGAGACTCGGCGAAATTGAACAGATCGCTTGTCCTCGCCATAGTCCCGTCATCCTTGAGAATCTCGCAGATAACGGCCGCTGGACGGAGGCCTGCATACCGGGCGAGATCGACTCCCGCCTCGGTGTGTCCCGGTCTCTCGATGACCCCACCCCGTTTCGCCTTGAGTGGAAACACATGACCCGGAACCCGGAACTCTCCAGCCTTCGCATCACCTGCGGCGAGCCTACTGATGGTATAGGCACGTTCGGCTGCCGAAATTCCGGTGGTTGAATCCACATGATCCACAGATATCGTGAAGGCGGTCGACATCGGATCGGCATTCATCGAAGCCATCTGTGGCAGTTGCAGATCTCGAATAATTGTTTCATCCAAGGGAACGCAGACCAAACCCCTACCATGGGTAACCATGAAGTTGATCGTTTGATCGGTAGCCACCTCGGCACCTGCGATGAGATCACCCTCATGCTCCCGGTCCTGATCATCCACCACCACCACTATCTTTCCTTCCCGTATCGCTACGAGAGCCTCTTCAATCCTGTTGAATTCCATTCTGATCTCCTCCCTGCAGTTCATCCGAACCCATGTTCAGCCAAGAACTCCATACTCAACGAATTACGTTTCCCATCTTTTTGCACATCAACGAATCCAAGGATTCGTTGCACGTATTTTCCCATTTGATCACATTCGATATTCACTCTCCCTCCGACGGGTTTGTCCGCCAATGTGGTATGGGCCTTCGTGTGTCCCACCAAAGAGACGGTGAACTCGCCTTCATCGAGAGCCGCGACAGTGAGGCTCGTCCCATCGACCGCTATGGATCCCTTGTTGATGATGAGAGAATCCAATCCAGCGGGAATGGCGATTGTCACCAGGAGCGCATCTCCTTCAATCTTCTTCGATACAATCGTGGATGTGCCATCCACATGTCCCGCCACCAAGTGTCCACCGATACGGGTACCCAATTCCATCGCCCGCTCCAAATTCACCATGGATCCCCGCTTCAAATCACCAAGGTTGGTGGTCTTCAGAGTGACCGGCATCACTTCGGCCTTGAACCACCGGGAAGAGAACGATACAACGGTGAGGCATACTCCGTTCACCGCCACACTGTCACCAACCGACAAATCATCCTGGATGGTTGAACAGGAAATCTCCAGTGAATTGCTTCCCATGGAAAGTACGCTCCCCATCTCTTCAATCAATCCTGTGAACATCAATCCTCCTCTCCCGACGTATCGCTGTAGGCTTCTATCAAAATATCGGGGCCCAACATCGAGGTGCTCACCCTTGGGAACCGCAAGGCGTCTGTCAGATCAAGTACACCCTCACCTTCGATTGCAGTGGGAGCATCCTTACCGCCTATTACCATCGGTGCGATATACACCACATATTTGTCGACGGCTCTTGCCCTTACGAACGATTCGGCCAATGTCCCGCCCCCTTCCACAAGAAGGCTGTCGATGCCTTGTGCCGATATATGGGAAAGCATCCCACGCACCATCGATATCCTATCGGTGGTATCGAGAACCACCACTGTCGCACCTGCCGTGCGATATGCATCCACCTTTCCTTGAGGGGCTCGTTCGGTGGTGACTATGGTCAAGGGAGCTTCATCGATGGTGGCGAACAACTTGCAATCCAAAGGAGTCCTTCCTTCAGAATCCATCACAATCCTCAAAGGATTCACTCCTTCTCCAAGTGCAAGACGGGTAGTGAGCATGGGATCGTCGGCAAGCACCGTGTTCACACCGACCACTATCGCAGACACCCGATTGCGGAGTGCATGGGCGTGTGCACGGGACTCTTCGGAGGATATCCAGCGACTTTCACCAGTGGAAGTGGCGATCTTGCCGTCTAGGCTCATGGCACTCTTAAGGATCACATACGGTCGATTGAGGGTGATGTGGTGGGTGAATATTTCATTCAGCCGGGAAGCTTCTTCCCGCAACAGTCCGACTGTGGTGGGAATGCCATGGGACTCGAGATACACGATTCCTTTCCCAGCCACCAAAGGGTTCGGATCCTCGATCGCACATACCACCCTTCCCACTTTTGCCGCCACAAGCGCTTCGGTACAGGGTGGTGTCTTGCCATGGTGCACGCAAGGTTCCATAGTGACATACATGGTCGCACCCTCGGCTTCCTTACCGGCCGAGCGCAATGCATTGATTTCGGCGTGAGGTCCACCAAACTTCTCATGGTAGCCCTCCCCAACAACCTTGCCATCCTTCACCAGCACTGCTCCTACAAGGGGATTGGGGCGGGTACGCCCCGATCCGAGAGCAGCCAATTTCAGTGCATGATGCATGTAGTCGATGTCTTCGTGCAAAAAAATACCCCCAAAGCATAGTCTTCAGGGGGTAATCCACGGAAACATGTGATGTGCATCCAAGTCGATACGACAAAGACCACTCACAGCAACCACGTTCTTCTTCCATCCAGACTGTAACTGTCGGCTTCGGAATTTGACCGAATCTGCTCTCTCGAGCTCGCGGGCTCACGACACTGTCGTCTACCGCCGGTAAGGAATCACACCTAACCCTGAAGAACCAATTTTCTATTTCAATGAAAAAATAACGACAAACCTATGAAAGTGTCAATAGGCATCACTTCTCCATAATCTCCTTGATATATGGTCCAAGCTCCATTTCGGCATAAGAGGTACCGGGACGCACCACAGGATACAAGGCTTCCTGCCTATCGGTCACCACCTCAAGCAGGGCAGGCCCATCCGAAGCGACAAATTCTCCTAGGGCTTCATCAAGTGCTTCACGGTCCACCACTCGCTTCGTCCATCGGAACCTACATATCTTGGCCATCTCGGAAAAATCGACATCCTCGGGTCTGATCGTGGCCGAGTGTCTGCCGCCATACGCGGCATCCTCAAGATTATGCACCATCCCATCGCAATGGTTGTTCAGCAGCAACACCTTGATCGGAAATTTGTTGGTGCCGATCGTATGCAACTCTCCCATGTTCATTCTGAAGCTGCCATCACCATCGATCACAAACACCGACGCATCGGGATTCGCGATATGAGCACCGACTGCAATCGGCATACCCGCTCCCATTGTACCAAAACTGCCTTGGGTCAAAAATGATTTGGGTTGCCGGGAACGGATGTATTGGGCTGCCAGAAGCTGATGATTCCCCACTCCGGTGGTAACGATCACCTTCTCGGGAAGCAGCTTGTTCAAACGATCGAGCACCTCCGCCTGCTGGATTGCCGGCGAGGTGCGGTTGTATGCCAAGGGCCAGGTACGCTTCAGCTTTTGTGCATGTTTCTTCCAGTCGTCGATCGACAACGATATGCCATGTTCTTCGGCATAGTCGGACAAATCGTCGAGCACCGTGGCGGCATCTCCGATGAAGGAGAACTTGGGTTTCCTCTCATGTCGAATCTGGTGGATCTTCTCAGTATGGATGTCCACAAAGGCAATGGTCGCATGGATCGCGAACCCGACCTTCTCGGCAACCCTGTCGTCCCACCGCACTCCAATGGCAAAGAAAAAGTCGTTTTCCTGAATGATCTTGTTGGCATACGGAGTACCGAACATACCCAGCATACCAAGGTCAGTATCCCCATGTTCATCGACCACGCCCTTCGCCATAAGGGTATTCACCGAAGGGATGCCGAACAAGGCGTTGAATCGTCTGATGGCGCGACTTCCATGGGCATTGTTCAATCCACCACCCAAATAAAGCAAAGGATGTTCCGATTCCTGCAACAGCTCGAAGAACTTCCTGCACTGTGCATGGGAGAGATGGTTTTCCTGTTCATATACCGTACTGAAATGATTGAAGTCCAAAGCTTCGTATTTCGCCGACTTCTGCTGCAGGTTGATCGGCATGTCGATGACCACCGGACCCGGTTTTCCCGACTTTGCGATGTAATACGCATTTTTCACCACAGATTCGATGCTGGTGATCGCATTGATGGAGAAGACCCGTTTCGCAGTCGGTCCAAAGACCGAAGCCACATCGATGTGCTGGAACGAATCGGTACCCAACTTGTGTTCGGGGACCTGCCCTGCAATCACGATGAGGGGAATGCTGTCCGAGTAGGAGTCCGCTACCGCGGTGAGGGCATTGGTGATCGCCGGACCGGAAGTCACAATCGCGATACCCACCTTTTCACTCGATCGGGAATATCCTGCGGCACTGAATGCTGCACATTGTTCGTTCGCATTCACCACGATATCTATGGTGCTCTTGCCAAGTTCATCCATGACCGGCAGGATCGCCGCTCCGGTATACCCGAAGATCGTGGAGACACCCAAATCCTCGAGGCTCCGAACCAAGATCTCAGCCCCGGTGAGCAACGTCTCATCCATCATTCTGGTTTCCATAAGCCCTCCACAATTCAAACGGATTATTGTACGCGCATGGTAGTACAGGAATTTTGTCATGGTCAACTGCCATCTTTCATTAATGCCGCATGTTCCTAGGCAGTTTTCCATTATAAAGAGACTGCGAGCGATTGACTTGTGAACCAACCGCCCGTAGACTTTTCTTACCGACATGTGTCACCAGAATCGCAAATGGAAAAGGACGCGTGTGCAGATGGATGTATCGATAGGAGCGAGATGGGAACAGACAGCACCCTCACATGATTCGAATCAGGGAGTACTGCTCAAGGTCTTGCAG
>Ga0334898_1002328_pt1 | contig 17767 bp, 16 predicted proteins | sample GraSluR3_MG_10_FD_207228 | JGI IMG/M metagenome (GOLD analysis project Ga0334898, IMG submission 207228) | Sludge microbial communities from methane-producing bioreactor in Wageningen University, Netherlands - Granular Sludge_3_08-R3 | ecosystem: Engineered > Bioreactor > Anaerobic >... | reverse complement strand
CAACTCACAGCTGTCCTTCAGTGCCAAGCAGACCTTGGATGTATTGCAGAAATTGTATGAGAACCACAAGATCGTCACCTATCCCAGGACCGACAGCCGGTACATCACCGGCGATATCGTGCCGACGATCAACGGAAGGCTCAAGGCACTGGATGCGACGCCTTTTGGGCAAGTCGCATCGTTGTACATCGAACATGGATATCGTGAGGACATGGATCGCTTCGTGATGGAAAGCGGGGTCACCGATCACCATGCGATCATTCCCACCGAACAGCGGGTCGATGTATCCAGACTCTCCAAGGATGAACGTTCGCTTTGGGAACTCATCGCACTTCGTTTCATGGAGGTGCTTTCCGGAGATTATGTGTACGAGACGACGACAGTCGAGGTGGAAGTGGAGGGTGAGCGTTTCGTCACCAGGGTTTCGGTGCCGGTGAGGCAAGGCTGGAGGGATATGGCCCGCCTCATAGGAAAGAGAAGTAGTATCGCCAAGGCCGATCTCGAGGAAGAATCTGCAACTGGTGAACTCCATATCGAAAAAGGTCGGGAAGTCACTGTGGGCGCGGTTCGATCGAGAAGGAACACCACCAATCCTCCGGAGCGGTATACCGAAGCGACATTGCTCTCCGCAATGGAGCATGCGGGGCGGTTTGTGGAGGATGTTGCGTTGAAGAAACGTTTGGGTGGAGGACTTGGAACCCCGGCCACGCGTGCCGACATCATCGAGAAACTCATCCAGAACCACTATGTGGAGAGGGAAGGGAGGTTCCTTGTTCCCACTCCAAAAGGGCGGGAACTTGTGCGACTCTCCCCATCCGAGTTGCGATCCCCCGAACTGACCGCGTTGTGGGAGGATCGCCTTGCCTCCATTGCCGATGGGAAGGAGTCGGCTGTCGATTTCATCGAGGACATCAAGCGGAATGCGAAAACGCTGGTCTCCGAGGTCTCGGCCAACAAGGCTCGTTTCGAGCCAAAATTCCCCGATGGAAAGACCTGTCCCTTCTGTGCCGCTCCGATGATGCGGGCGGTGGATGAATTCGGTCAGGTGCATTATATATGCCAGCGTCTTTCGTGTTCCTATGAGGAGGCTTTGGTCAAGAAGAGGAAACAGGGAACGGTGTCCACGGACGATCCGGCGAAAGGGAAGAAGGTGGTGGTGCGGGCCAAGGCCACCTCGGTCTCTTCAGCAGCCGGGAAGCGTGTGGTCGTGGTCAAGAAATCGACTGCCGCACCGGCAGCGGACGAGTGGGAGACGGTGGTGGAGGTGGTACGTCCTTCGAAGTTGGAACGGCGTCGACCACAAGCTCCTCTCCAACGCCCGAGAATTCCAGAACGAAAGCCTGTTCCAGAGAAATTCGCTCCTTCCGATGAGCAGGGTACTACATTCGCGGATCTTTTGGCAGCCAGTGAAAAGCGAAAGCGTGATAGGGATAAGAAGAAGAAAAGGTGAATTTAGTACAATAAAAATTAGGATATCCTCAATAATTCTTAACCTTTTTGTGTGATAATTAATATACAAAGATAGACAATAAAAGAAGATGTTTGCAAAATAAAAGATTGACAACGGGAGCTCCCGTGCTATGATGTACTTGCTACTCATACTATAAGAAGTAGCTGAATTGAGAAGGGATTATCGAAACAAAAGGAGGAAAACATGAAACAGTTTTCAATGGTGTTGTTGATCCTGTCTTTGGTACTGTCAGCGGGGATGCTCTTCGCGGCCGGTCAGACCGAAACGGTTGCCGGTGATACCGAGACACTTACTCCGGCAACCTATTCATGGACCGCAGGTGGTATGGGTGGTGGATGGTATACCCAAGCAGGAGGCATGTCGGCGATCGTGAAGAACAATGTTCCCGAAATCACGATCAAGGTCATACCCGGTGGCGGAACCGTCAATCCCGCCAAATTGGATGCCGGTCAAGATGATTTCGGTTGGGGCGTCGGATATGTGGACAAGGCCGCCTACAATGGAACTGCTCCCTTGTTCGAGAAGGAATTCAAGGGAATCAGGGGCTTGGCTGGAAACTTCTCCGTCGACTTCTATCATTTCTTGGCTGCAAAGAGTACTGGAATCACCACGATCGACCAATTGGTGGCAAAGGTGAAGGCTGGTGAGAAGGTCAACCTTGCCGGTCCGATGGTAGGTACAAGTGAGCGTGCCCTCACTTCGCTGTTGTTTGAGAATTATTACGGCATCTCCTATGAGCAGATAGAGAAGAACGGTGGTAGGGTCATCTATGCCGCATATGGCGACATGGTCAACCTCTACAAGGACCGCCACGTGGATTATGTCATCGCATGTCTTGGTCTCCCCGGTTCGGCGATCACCGAAATGGCGATCTCCAGGGATTCCGTGTTGCTCGCAGCTTCCGACGATCTGGTCAAGTTCTCAGCCGAGACCTACGGAACGGTCTCTTTCGAATCTGGTCTCAACAGGGTGCCCGGCGGTACCTATGACAAGATCGACAAGGATGTCCAGGCCATCGGACACTCCACCGAGATTATTGCACGGGTCGATCTTCCTGAAATTGTCGCCTACAACTTCGTAAAGGTCTTGATGGAGAATATCGACGAAGTCAAGTCGCTCAACCCCTCGTTCCAGAAGTATTTCTCCAAGGAAAATGCTCCCAACACCATGGTTCCTCTGCACCCCGGTGCCGAGAAGTACTATAGGGAGATCGGTGTCCTGAAATAGTTCTGGTTGAATTACCGGATCGTATCATTCGGGGGCGTGTCGAACCTCGTGTTCGCGCGCTCCCACTATAAAGATTAAGTGGAGTGGTCCAAAATGCGTGAATTGAAAGGTTGGATGAAGTGGTTGGTCAGTTTCTGTCTCGTCGCGGTGGCGGTGTTCCACCTCTACACAGCGATCTTTGGAGTCTTCCAGCCGAGGATCCAGAGGGGTATCCACCTGTTGGTGTTGTTGCCAATGGCGTTTCTTCTATATCCTGCGACAAAGAATTCACCCAAGGATCGTCCTTCGGTTCTTGATGTCGTGCTGGCCCTATTGGCGATCGCGCCTCCGATTTATCTCATGATCATGAACGATGCGTTGAACATGAGGATGGAATTGTTCGATCCCGTCACCAACCTTGAAGCGGTGTTGGGATGGATCAATATCATATTGATCATCGAGGCGGTGCGGAGAACTGTCGTTCCCGCCATGGCGATCCTCATCGGAATCTTTTTCGTATATATCTTCATCGCTCCCGCGCTTGGCGGAGTCTTCTATTCGAAACCACTGGCTCTTAGCCGCATAGCCGAGATCAACTACCTGATCACCAGTGCGGGAATCTACGGTTCCATTGTCGGAGTGACGGCCACATTCGTAGCCGTGTTCGTCATATTCGGAGCCTTCATGCAGAACACCAAGACCGGTGAATACTTCACCAATTTGGCAGTTTCACTCGCTGGCAAGAGCGCCGGAGGACCGGCCAAGATCGCGGTCATCTCCTCCGGTCTGTTCGGTTCGATCAGTGGTGTCGCCGCGGCGAATGTGTATGCAACCGGAGTGTTCACCATTCCTCTCATGAAGAGGTTGGGGTATCGTTCCCAGTTCGCCGGAGCGGTCGAATCGGCGGCCTCCACCGGCGGTTTACTCATGCCTCCCATCATGGGTGCCGGAGCGTTCGTCATGTCTGAGATCACCGGCATTGCGTATGTCCATATCATCAAGGCCGCTCTGCTGGGAGCCATATTCTACTACCTCAGCATCTTGCTCAGGGTCCACTTCCAGGCCAAGAAGGAGGGCTTGCGGGGAATGGACAAGGATGAAGTCATTTCACGGAAACAGATTCTCAAGGATTCGTACCAGTTGATCCCTTTGATTGTATTGGTCGTGCTGCTCGTGGTCGGATTCTCACCCTTTATTGCAGCGGTCTACGGAATTCTCGCCACCTTCCTCCTCACGTTCTTGAACAAGCAGACCATGATGACTCCGGCCAAACTATGGGACACCTTCGAGTTGTCGGGCAAGAACCTCATCATGTTGGCAGTCTCTTGTGCTGGAGCAGGAATGGTGATCAGTATCGTGACGAATACTGGACTCGCCTTGGGAATTGCTTCGGTGATCCAATCCTGGTCGGGTGGGGTGTTGTTGCCCGCCTTGATCCTCATCATGGTGACTTCGATCCTGATGGGAATGGGAATGCCTTGTACTCCTGCCTATATCGTGGCTGTCACAATCGGTGGACCGGCACTTCAGGCGATGGGAATCAATGTGCTGACGGCCCACCTGTTCGTCTTCTACTTCGCAATCCTCGCCGAGATCACCCCTCCTGTGAGTATCGCATCCTATTGTGGTGCCGCGATCGCCGGTTCCGATCCGTTGAAGACCGGTTTCGAAGCGATGAGGATGGCGATCGTAGGATTCATCATCCCTTATATCTTCGTATTCAATCCGGCTTTGATGCTGAATGGTTCGGCCCTCGAGGTGATCACCTTGATCATCGTGGTCGCCTATGCGGTGGTAGCCATGGGTGCCGCCTTCCGTTCCTACTTCCATAGAAGGCTCAATACCGTCGAGAGATTGTTGTTCGGTCTGCTGTCGGCATTGCTGGTGGTGGGATCCTGCAATCTTACGATCATGCACAACTTGGCTGTGCAGTTGGCAATCCTGGCCTCGGCGGGTCTTGTCATACTGTTGTTCGTGATGATGAAGATGAAAGCTTCCAAAGGAAGTGCTATTGCCGCATGATGCGACTGATGCGCATGTCGGAGCATTGTGGTGATGCTCCGACAAACGGTTGCATGGAATGTGGTTTTTTATTGGGTAAAACCTGCTCATCCAATGGGTAGTTGTAATGGGGAATGACAAATGAATGGTTCGTATGATGTGATTGTGGTCGGAGGGGGAATCATTGGACTCTCCTGTGGCTATTATCTGACGAAAAGTCGCAAACGGGTACTTGTGGTAGAATCGGGAGGCTTCGCCGATGGAGCTTCGGGCGCGTGTGACGATATGATTCTTTTCCAATCGAAGAAACCGGGCATCAACTTGGAATTGGCATTCGAAAGTCTGGAACTCTACAAGTCCCTGGTCGGAGAACTCGAAGATTCACTTGGGTTCGACAATCTGGGAGGAATGGTGCTCATACAGAACTTAGAGGAACTCGAGATCATGGAAGAGTTCGTGCGACAGCAACGCTCCTATGGGCTCGATGTGGAGATTCTTTCCAACAAGGAGATGCGGAGGAAGCAGCCCTTCCTGGATGAACGGTTCATCGCCTCCACCTATAGTCCGATGGATTCCCAGGCGTACCCTTTCTCGGTGATGCACAAGCTTGCACAGAAAAGTCGCTCCATGGGAATGAAGGTGCTTCACCACAGTCCTGTAATCGATATTCGTGTGGATGGCAATGGTGATTTCCTTGTGGGTACAGGCCGTGGCGAAACATTCCAGGCTCCTGTGGTGGTCAATGCCGCCGGGGCCTGGGCGGGACAAATCGCACGAATGGTCGATGCATATGTGCCGATCGAACCGAAGAGGGGACAGATCATCATCACCGAGAAGATTCCTTCGATAGGCGAGACCAATCTTTGGAGTGCGAAATATTTGGTGACCAAATTGCGACCCGGTACCGAGATCGATGCCACCGAAGCCGAAATGGCCTTGGGGCTTGGCTTTGCCATGACCCGGACCGAAGGTGATTCCTACCTCATCGGCAGCACAAGGGAGTACGTCGGGTACGACAAGGGGACCACATTGGAAGGGATTCGTGCCTTGATCAATCAGGCCACCAGCTATATTCCCATGCTCAAGGATGTGAATTTCATCCGGGCGATCGCCGGATTGCGACCCGCTACGCCCGATGGCAAGATGATATTGGGTGAACATACTTCTGTCGAAGGCTTCTACACCGCAGCCGGGCATGAGGGTGACGGCATCAGTCTCGCTCCCATCACCGGCAAATTGCTTGCGGCGATGGTGGATGCACATGAGGTTCCCCAAAGATTGGAGGAGCTCTCGCCCAATAGGTTTTCCGCCAAAGGTGTGATGGAGGTGTCGTGATGGATGGAAAGGAGAAGGATTTCTTCATTTGCAGATGTGAAGAGGTCACACTACGGGAAATAGAGGCTGTGATCGATGAAGGATATACCACCATCGATGATGTGAAGCGCATCACTCGTGCCGGAATGGGATTGTGCCAAGGGCGCAGTTGCAGCAAGGTCATCGCCCGAATCATTGCCCAAAGGACGGGAACTCCGATCGAAGAGGTGTTGCAGAAAAATTATCGTTTCCCGGTACGTACCGAGAAGATGAAGACGCTGGAGGAGGAGCCAACCGATGCGAAGGATTGTTGAACACCCGGTGCTCGGAGCGCTACCCGAGTCCGAGATGGTGAGGATCATCGTTGATGGTGAAGAGTTGTGGGCCCGCAAGGGAGAAATGATAGCCGCTGCCTTGATGGCGAGTGGAAAGCAATATTTCAGGAAGACCATCAAGGTCCATGAACCAAGGGGAATCTACTGCGGAATAGGTCGTTGCACCGATTGCGTGATGACGGTGAACGGAATACCAAATGTCCGCACCTGCATCACCGCGGTGGAGGAAGGCATGGTCATCCAAACCCAGATGGGGTACGGTGCATGGAACACTCAGGAGGGCCAATGATGCTGGAAAGGGAAATAGTGGTGGTGGGAGCCGGTCCAGCCGGGCTCTCGGCAGCTTTGGAAGCGGCTCGTACCGGGGCAAGGGTACTGCTCGTCGATGAAAACAGCAAGCCGGGTGGGCAATTGTTCAAACAGATCCATAAGTTCTTCGGATCGAAAGACCATCAAGCCGGAGTACGTGGCATCGATATCGGAACGCAACTTCTCAAGGATGCCGAAGACCTCGATATAGAGGTGTGGCTTGATGCGGAAGTCTGTGGAATCTTCAATCAAAGCGATGTCTGGATTGTGAGGAACAGGGAACACACCGTGAATGTACGTGCCAAGCGGATCATTCTCGCCACAGGAGCGGTCGAAAACGCAGTGAACTTTCCCGGATGGACTCTTCCTGGAGTGATGGGAGCGGGAGCTGCCCAGACCATGATCAACCTCCACAGGGTACTTCCCGGAGAGCGCTTTTTGATGATCGGTTCGGGAAATGTAGGTGTGATCGTCTCGTATCAACTGCTGCAGGCGGGTGGTGATGTGAAGGCGGTCGTGGAGGCGGCTCCGAGACTGGGAGGGTATGGTGTGCATACCGCCAAGGTCCGGAGGGCCGGAGTCCCTTTCTATACCAGCCACACGGTGTTGGAGGCGAGGGGTACGGACCATGTCGAATCGGCCACCATCGTGCAATTGGACGAGTCTTGGAAGCCCATCGCGGGAACCGAGAAGGATCTCGATGTCGATACCATCTGCATTGCGGCCGGGCTTACCCCTTTGGTCGAGTTGGCGTTCGCAGCCGGTTGTGCTCCAGTCTACAGTCCACTGCTGGGAGGCATGGTACCGTTGCATGACAGGAGTATGCGAACTAGTATCCCTTCCATCTATATCGCCGGCGATATATCTGGGGTCGAGGAAGCCAGTACCGCGATGGAGGAGGGGAGGATGGCTGGTCTCTGTGCCGCCCATTCGTTGGGGTATGTCGATGAGGACACCTACACCTACGGCTTTGCTGCGGCGGAAGGCAGGATGTTGGCATTGAGATCGGGTATGTTCGGACAGAAGCGACGTGATGCGAAAGCTGCCATCATCGCATACAACGAGGGGTGATCGTATGGGTATTGAAATACATGAGGATCTTGGTTTGAAGATCACCGGAGCTCCAAGTCTCGAACAGTTGCACGAAAGTGTCTGTTATCAATTGCCACCTGAGGACAGAAGGGCTCTCGGAGCGGTGATCGAATGCATAGAGGGCATTCCCTGCAACCCCTGCGAGACCTCTTGTCCACAAGGTGCCATCATCGTGGGAAACGAGATCACCAATCTTCCTGTGGTGGACCTCGACAAGTGCACCGGTTGCGGCATCTGTGTGGCCGCGTGCCCCGGGCTGGCCATCTACTTGAAGAAGTATTTGTTCAAGGAGGATCTTGCCTACATTGCTTTTCCGTTCGAGTATGTACCTCTGCCCACAGAGGGTCAGACGATCGATATGGTGGACAGAATGGGTAGCGTGGTATGCCAAGGTACCGTCCTGAGGGTGGTGAAGATCAAGAAGAACGATAGGACAGCCGTTATCCATGTTTCCTATCCGAACGAGTGCTACGAACAGGTGGTGAACATGAAGCGGCTGCCCGCAGTGTGATCAGATCCCGAATTCTTCCTTGATGATCGCCACCGCACGATCGACATCCTTGGAGGGTGAGACGTACGATATCTTGCTCTCCGATGTCGTCACCGCATAGATCGGTATTCCTGCCTTTGCCATGCAGGAGAAGACCCTGTAGGCGACACCCGATTGGAATTCCATGCCAGGTCCCTCCACAGTCAACTTGGTGATGTTGTCCATGATGTCGAATTTGATTTGGGTATTCTCACTCACCATCTGCTGCAACAGCTTACGGGTCTTGTCCTGGTCCTTGCTCTTGATGGTGAAACTCACCGAGATGTACCCATTGGTCGCTCCGGTATGGCTGATCATGTCGATGAAGATATCGTTCTTGGCCAACACTTCATATAATCCGGAGATCACCTCCATATCCCTGGGCAGATGGTCGATCGATACGAGCACTTCCTCGGGATAGGAGTAGAGTGTGGTCACCGCACTCGATTCATTGATCATATCCTGCATCGAGTACCTTCCCGGCCGCATCCTCACGACATATCTGGCCGCCGCCAGGGCTCCGGTACCGAATACTTGACGAGAGAAGGCCTGGTGACCGATGGTGATCACTTCATCCTGTCCCGCGAAGGACACTTCGTGTTGTCCGACGATGGTACCTCCACGTAGCGAGTGGATACCCAATTCGTCGTTCTTGCGCAAGGTGTCGCCACCTTCACGTCCACACACATAGCGGTACTTGTTCACCCTCACGCTATTGATGCTGTCGGCAAGCATCAGTGCTGTGCCGCTGGGGGAATCCTTCTTCAGATTGTGATGCTTTTCGATGATTTCCACATCGAAGCGGTCTCCGAGCACCTTGGCCGAACTCTGCAGCAACTGTTGCACGAGGTTGATTCCCAACGACATGTTGCCCGATTGGAAAAGGGGTATCCTGTTGGAAGCCTCCTCCAGCAACTTCAACTGTTCGCCATCCATTCCAGTGGTGGCCACCACCACAGGGAGTTTCCTCTCCACCGCGACCGGCAGCCAGGTGCCAAGCCCCTTGGGAGAACTGAAGTCTATGATCACATCGGCCTTCACATCGCAATCTGCAAGGGAGCTGAACACCGGGTAATCCCTCGGTAGTTCGAATACATCGATACCTGCGACCACCTGCATGTCTGTGGTCTTGGCGACGAGGTCGGTGAGGACCGTTCCCATTCTTCCATTGCATCCGTTGAGTATGATTCGTACCATATTATCACTCCCTGTTATATGAGTGACATCATGTTATTATAAAAACGAAAATATATCAATATTAACATTACATAAAAGATCGCTGTACCCAAAACGATGAGTACAGCGTATACCAGTGATAATGTTGCTGAAGAGAGGTCAGTTGAAGGTCGACAACAATGTTTGCCTGTTCTCAGGCAACAGATTGCAGAGGGGAAGTCGCACGGTTTCCCCGATCATTCCCTTCTGGGCCATGTAGGTCTTGATGGGAACCGGATTGGCTTCGATGAATTCGTTCACAAAGAAGGGATAGAGCTTGTTGTGGATTTCAAGGGCCTTCACCATATCCTTGTGCAACATCGCATGGGTCATCTCGACCATCTCCTTGGGAAACATGTTGCTGGCCACACTGATTATCCCATCGCCGCCGCAGACCATCATCGGAAGCGTCAACGAATCGTCACCAGAGAGGATGGAGAAGCCTTCCGGGCGCTTATGTAGTATGGTTTGGATTTGGGACATGACACCGCATGCTTCCTTGAGTGCTACGATCAAGGGGTGTTCGGCGAGTCGTAGAAGGAGGGTCACTCCCATGTTTATCGCACTGCGACCCGGTACATTGTAGAGTACCGAAGGTAATCCACTCTCCTCCGCTATGGTGATGAAGTGGCGATACAAGCCTTCGTTCGTAGGTTTGTTGTAGTAGGGTGCGACTTGCAACGACATGTCGGCACCAAGAGCCTTGGCGATTTTTGTCGACTCCACCGCATGTTTGGTATTGTTGCAGCCGGTGCCTGCGATCACCGGGATCTTGCCATTGGCCAGTTCCACCGCGGTTTTGATGAGAAGCTCCTTTTCGTCGGGTTCCAACGTGGGACTTTCTCCGGTGGTCCCTACCGGTACTAGACCATCGATTCCACTCTCGATCTGGTAGGTGATGAGATCCCGATAGGCACCCAAATCGATGCTTCCGTCGGTATTGAAGGGGGTTACCAATGCGGTGAAGACGCCTTTCATCATGGCTGACTCCTTATTGCGTATATGCTACTCATACTATGAGTGGTAGTAGTTTAAACCCTCCGGCTTCCCAAGTCAAGAAAAACAGTTGAAAGATATTCCATTGCATCATATGTAGTTCTTGGACTATAATAGTTGCTACTCATCGTATTAGGAATAATTGACGAATAGTGTGGAAAGCATGGGAGCGCTGTATTATACTTGAAACACATTGCAAAAATTTCGGTGCATGGGAGGGATACCTTGGACATCACAAAGGACAAGTGGAAGAAGCATATATTGGAGATCATCAACGAATCTGAAGACCCGGTGGGATCCTGGTACATTGTGAATGCGTTCAATGAGAAGGGTATCGAGGTGAGCAGCGCCACTGTGGGCAGGGAACTGAACCAACTCGAGGTGCTCGGATATGTGGAGAAACACGGATACAAGGGACGTTCCATCACTTCGCTTGGGAAACAGGTGATCGAGGCGGCCAACACGTCATTGGAGATCGATTATTATAAGAAGAGCCTTGATGATTTGATCAACAGCAATGTCTTGGAGAATTTTCTCATGGTGCTGGAGGCCAGGATGGCAATAGAACGCCAAACCGCCCGTCTGGCGGCCCAAAGGATCACCGAAGGAGAGCTTGGGGAGCTGGAGGAGTGTCTGCTCAACCAACAGAGCCACTCCCGCGATCACCAGAGTATTGCGAACGACGATATCAATTTCCACAGTGGTATCGCCAAGGCATCCAAGAACAAGGCGCTCTTCTCGTTGTATATGATGCTTTCCACTATGGGCCAACAATCGCAACTCTTTGAAGAATTGCGACATCGTGTGGGGGACAATTATTCGAATTTCCATGACCGTATCCTCAAGGCGTTGAGAAACCACGATGTCGAGGATTCGGAGGCATGTATGATCGACCACATCACAAAGCTGATCAAGGATGTCACTCAGTATTGGAATGAGTATAAAAAAATGCATGGAGAGGGTTCTGGTCCGATCTTATAATAATAATTTTGTTATTATAAAAACATATTGTTATTATTATAGACATAATGTTGTAATTCTGCTAGAATGCCTCCATTCGATCGAATGCGGGGCGAGGAGGTTGTATGCGAATGGCAATCGTGGGATTTGGTCGAATGGGTCATGTGGTCCGGGAATTGGCGTTGCGTGAGGGACATGAGGTGGTTGCGATAATCGACCCACATGCGCAGGGTCCGGAAGTGACTGCCAAGGATGTTGATGCCAAGGCGATCGAAGGAGCCGAAGCGGTCATTGAGTTTTCGGTGCCCGAGGGGATCGAGGATCGTATCCGATGCTACGCCGAGACACGAATTCCGGCGGTGATCGCCACCACCGGTTGGTATGATCGAATGGATTCGATCCGTGATTCGTTGAAGGAAGGATCGTGTTCGATCATCTGGTCGGGGAACTTTGCGATAGGAGTGCACCTGTTCTTTTCCATCGTCCGCCATGCGGCCAGGGTGATGGACAAGTTCCCTTCCTATGATCCGGTGGTACAGGAATTGTTCCATGCGGGAAAAGGCGACAGTCCTTCGGGAACATCGCTCATGCTCGGCAACATCCTATTGGAGGAATTGTCCGGAAAGGACCGGTTGGAGTCGGCAAGGTTGGATAGGAAGCGCAAGGACTCTGAGATACATCTGAGTGCCGCGAGGGGAGGTTCCAATCCCGGAACCCATACCCTGATCTTCGACAGCCCCGTCGATTCGATAGAGATCACCCATCGTGCCAGAAGTCGCGAAGGGTTTGCAGCGGGGGCATTGCAGGCGGCCTCATGGATTGCCGATGGGAAGAAGGGATTCTTCTCCATCGACGATATGATGGCCGACCTTACGGGATGATACGAACAAGATGCGCGTAGGCGCAAAGGAGAGGAATATGAAGAGATTCAGCGGAGTATACACGGCACTGGTAACCCCTTTCACCAGATATGGTTTGGTTGATGCCAAGGCATTCAAGCGCATCATCGAGTTTCAGATCGCACAAGGAATCGATGGATTGGTCCCATGTGGCACCACTGGTGAGAGCCCGACCTTGAGTCATGCCGAGCATGACAGGGTGATCGCGACCACCGTCGAGATCGCCGATCGCAGGGTTCCCGTGATCGCGGGTACCGGCTCGAACGCCACCAGTGAGGCGGTACGGCTTTCAAAGCATGCCGAGACCGCTGGAGTTGATGCCCTGTTGCTCGTGAATCCCTATTACAACAAGCCGACCCAGAAGGGGCTGTATCTCCATTTCAGGACGATCGCCGATTCGGTTGGTATTCCTTGTATCCTCTACAACATCAAGGGAAGGACCGGAGTGAATATCGAAACCGATACGTTGGTGAAACTGGCAACAGATTGTCCCAACATAGTTGCGGTCAAGGAAGCCTCCGGCAATCTCGATCAGATGAAGGATGTGATCGCCAGGAGTCCCGGGGACTTTGCAGTATTGAGCGGAGATGATAACATTGCGGTGGATTTGATCGAAGCGGGTGGTGATGGAGTGATCTCGGTCGCCTCCAACCTGATTCCTTCGCAGATGGTGACGATGATCCATGCTGCATTGGATGGGGATATCGTGAAGGCTCGTGCATGGGAGAAGAATCTCGCGCCGTTCTTCGCTTCTTGTTTCTGTGAGACGAACCCGATTCCCATCAAGACGGCCATGGCCGCCTACGGTTGGTGTGAAGAGGAGTTCCGTCTGCCGATGTGTTCCTTGGAGAACGAGGAGCACAGGAAGCAGATCATGAATGCCCTTGCTCCGCTCGATGTGGTCCGCAACAGATGATCGTGCACATAAATTTTTAAAAGGATGTCACATGGCTACTATCAACAGGAATTATCGTAAATTGTCGGCCGGGTATCTCTTTCCGGAGATAGCCCGCAGGGCAAGGATTTATCAGGAGGCCCATCCGGGTGCGAAGTTGCACAAGTTGGGCATCGGCAATACGACCGAGGCCTTGCCCGAGGCCGTACTTGATGGATTGCATGCCAAGGTGGATCGCCTCGGCAATGCCGACACCTACACCGGATACGGTGATGAGCAGGGCGACACCCCCTTGAGGGAGGCGCTCTCGGGCTATTACAAGAGTTTGGGAGTCGATATCGCTGCGGATGAATTTTTCGTAAGCGATGGAGCGAAGGCCGATGCCGCCAATATCCAATCGATCTTCGATTCGGACAATGTGGTTGCCGTTCAGGATCCTGCGTATCCGGTGTATGTCGATTCGAACGTGGTTTCGGGAAGAACGGGATTGTTCGATAAGGCGAAGGGCGAGTATGACGGATTCGTCTATCTGGCCGGGACCGAAGAAAACGGGTTCTTTCCCGAACCACCTGCCGGAAAGGTCGACCTCATCTACCTTTGCAGTCCCAACAATCCCACTGGAGCAGTCGCTACGCATGCGCAACTACAGTCTTTTGTAGACTATGCGAGAACGCATAAGGCGGTGATCGTGTTCGATGCAGCCTATGCCGAATACATCGCCGACGAATCCCTGCCAAGGACTATTTTCGAGATTCCCGGAGCACGCGAATGTGCGATCGAGATCAACAGTTTCTCCAAATTCGCCGGCTTCACCGGGGTACGGTTGGGATGGACGATCGTTCCCAAGGAGTTGGTAGCCGAGGATTCCGAACCGGGTGAATTGCACCGGATGTGGTTCCGTCGTCAGGTCACCTTCTTCAATGGTGCGAGCAACATCGCCCAATATGGCGGATTGGCCGTTCTCTCGAAGGAAGGACTTGCCCAATCGCGTGAAATCATCGCCTACTACATGGAGAATGCCCGCATCATACGTGAAGGACTCCGATCGGTGGGACTCACCGTGTTCGGTGGAGACAATGCTCCGTACCTCTGGGTCAAGACTCCAGGCGGAATGAAATCTTGGGACTTCTTCGACCAGTTGCTTCAGCAGTGCCAGGTGATCGCGACTCCCGGTTCCGGATTCGGAGCGGCGGGTGAGCAATTCATCCGTGTGAGTGCCTTCGGTCACCGTGAAAATATTCAAGCAGCAGTGGAGAGCATCAAACGGAATTTGATCGTTGAAGAGGGGAATAGATGATGAGTGAAAAGAAATTGCCTTTAAGTTCCGAGCGTATGCTCGCCTTGGCCAATGAATATCCCACACCATTTCACCTGTACGATGAGAAGGCCATACGGGCCAATGCGAAGGCCTTCAAGGAGGCCTTCTCCTGGGTTCCCGGATTCAAGAATTATTATGCGGTGAAGGCATGTCCCAATCCCGAGATCCTCAAGATAATGAAGGACGAGGGATTTGGAGCCGACTGCAGCTCATTGCCCGAACTGGTGCTCTCCGAACAGGCTGGGATTACCGGTGAAGACATCATGTTCACCAGCAACGATACTCCAGTCGAGGAATTCAGGAAAGCCTACGGGATGGGAGCCGTGATCAATCTTGACGATATCACACATATCGATATGCTCAATGGTTCCGTGGGAATCCCCGAATTGATCTCCTTCAGATACAATCCCGGAAGTGGACGTACCGGAAATGCGATCATCGGCAATCCTGTCGAGGCCAAATATGGTGTGACCACCGACCAATTGGTTCCCGCTTACAAAAAAGCGAGGGATTTGGGTGCCAAACGCTTCGCACTCCACACCATGGTCGCATCGAACGAACTCGAAGGCAGCTATATCGTGGAGACGGCAAGGATGCTGTTCACCCAGGCGATCCGACTCAAGGATGAGTTGGGAATCAGTTTGGAGTTCGTGAACATGGGTGGTGGTGTCGGTATCCCCTATCGTCCCGATCAAAAGGCGATGGACCTCCAATGGGTGGGAAACGAGATCAAGAAGCTGTATGGGGATATGATCGTTCCGTCGGGACTTGATCCGCTCAACATCGTATTCGAGTGTGGTCGGATGATCACCGGTCCCTATGGTTACCTCGTATCGAAGGTGCGGCATGTGACCGAGAAGTACAAGAAGTATGTGGGTCTCGATTCCTCGATGGCCAATCTCATGCGACCTGCCTTGTATGGTGCCTACCACCATATCACTGTGGTGGGTAAGGAAAACCAGGAGGCCACCGAGACCTACGATGTGACCGGTTCCCTTTGTGAGAACAACGACAAGTTCGCCATCGATAGGAATTTGCCGGTCATCGAACCGGGAGATGTGGTGGTGATCCATGATACCGGTGCGCATGGTCATGCGATGGGATTCAATTACAATGCCAAACTTCGTTCGGCGGAGTATCTGTTGCAAGCTGATGGTTCGGTACGGATGATCAGAAGGGCCGAGACGATGGACGACTTGTTCGCTACATTGAATTTCTGAGGATGCGGCATGGCTTTTGAATTTCCCGTTCGTGTCTATTACAGCGATACCGATGCCGGTGGCATCGTGTACCATGCGAAGTATCTCGATTTCGCCGAACACGCACGCACGGAATTGTTGCGTCTGGTGTCGGCCGATAGGCCTGGGCAGGCAGAGCTGATGGAACGGACGAGGATCGCCTTCGTAGTGAAGTCGATCGAAGTGGTCTATCATGCTCCTGCTTTGCTCGATGATTTGCTTACTGTGGTCACCACATTGGAGCAATCGAAGCGCTTTTCGATGGTATTCCTACAGCGGGTGATGCGTGGGACTCAGGAATTGGCGACCTTGCATGTGAAGGTCGCCTCGTTGAATCTCGATACGAAACGACCCGAACCGTTCGAACCATGGTTCGCCCAGGCCGCTTCTCTCTTATGAGCATTCGCATCATTGTACGATTACTTGTTGGGGTGTGACTTCAACGGAGATTTCAACTCCGCAGGATCCTACCGATCCGCTTTCGGGTAGGCTTGCGATTACGTCGTATCTATATGTTCCTCCCAACACCTCTGTGATGGAGTAGACCGGTTGTGTCGCACCATCTATGGGAACACCATCACAATACCACTGTATGGTGAGGTCTTCCATCACCACATCTTGACCGGCATCCAAAGTGTAGGTGAGGGTTGCCGGATCCCCGACTGCCAGTGTGGCGGGAGTAACCGCAATGGTTCCTTCGACGGGAGCCGTGGTGTTGTCCACTATGGTGATCGTAGCCCCATCGACCATATGCCCGATATCGATCGTACGACTGGCGCTGCTGAGTGTTCCATCGATGATGCGGACACTCTCGGCGAATCCTCCGATGAGTTCCTCCTTCGTCTTGAGTGTGGCGATCGCGGTATAAAATCCTGCGGGTATATTCGTTCCTGTGAGAGTGGCGCTACCGTTCACATAATCTTCGGCGGTGGTGAGTCCGGCAACCTCGTTGCCACTTCCGTCGATCAGCTTCATGTCGATGGTGGTGAATTCACTGGTTTGTGCCACATTCCAATCGCACACGAGGGAAAATGAACCGAGACCCATCGTTCCTTCCAGCGATATCTCCACCGTGTGGTCGGTGTCGGTCACATGGGTGTTCACCGTTCCTTGGACCAATGCGACACCATCGGTGTTGTACGCGGTTGCGGTGAATGTCCAATCCCCCAGCAACAGATTGTCCAGTGTGATGGTCGTATCGCTTGTGGTGACGGTTCCCAATGTTTGGTTTTCGGGTCCTGTTCCACTGAGTGTGAAACTGGAGATCACCAAAGGATCCGTTCCACTTGGATCGATGTTGCGGCTCATACCGGACCGATCGGTTTGCAATGCGATCGTGAGCGACCCTGTGTGTGGCACTCCGGTGTTCTGATCACATCCCGCCACCACCATCAATGCGATGGCCACTATCATCACGAGAGGCGAAATTCGTTTCCATTCCATATTATATTCCTCCTGGTTTGGTGTTCGGAGGAATAGACTTCCTTAGTGTTCGTTCCGCTTCATTTCCCAACGAAACGAGGGTAGCGGATCCATTTATGGATACTTTACCGAGTGAGTGCAGGAAACGTAGGGCTAGATGGTAGAGGATGCGACGCTTCCTGGGTCCACGGCCTGTCCTGGGGTAGCTATACCATTCATTTCGAGGATTCTGGATACCGCTTCGTGTCCTATGCGGAGACCGAACATTCCGGTGATGCTGGGAAGGCTGCCGAGCACCTTCCTCACACGTCCCCGGTCGAGTATCTGTTCATTGTGTTCGGCATGCGTTTCTTCCTCGGGTTCACGGTATTCGAAGTGCACCGGTTCGGTGGAATAGACGGTGAATATTCCTCGTCCTATTCCTCGACGGCGAAGTTTCGTGCGAACCTGTTTTGCCAAGGGACATCCCTTGGTGTCCATGAGATCTCCGGTGGTGATCTTGGACGGATCGGTTCGCAATGCGGCCCCCATCGAACTGATGGTGGGGATTCCACGCCTGTAGAGCCC